>Ga0247609_10007773_pt1 | contig 10191 bp, 1 predicted proteins | sample 172DNAGHGlowgp2_FD_193487 | JGI IMG/M metagenome (GOLD analysis project Ga0247609, IMG submission 193487) | Sheep rumen microbial communities from Palmerston North, Manawatu-Wanganui, New Zealand - 1728 DNA GHGlow gp2 | ecosystem: Host-associated > Mammals > Digestive system > Stomach > Rumen ...
CCAATCCCCAATCCCCAATCCCCAATTATTATATGAGAAAAATAAATCATATATATTAATAATTTTAATAATTATTTTTTTAATATTATTTAATTAATTTAAATCATAATCATTAAATTCATTATCCGAATTGCTCCATTCATTAAAATAATTTTCTTTAAAAATCATTTGTTTTGGTTTTATATTAATATTAACACTAATAGAATCTTTATTTAAAAAATTCACCTTTATTTTTTGTCTATAAACACTTATAATATCAGTATAATGTCTTGATTTAACATGCCCCATAGAAAAGTCTGGTATATAACATATATATTTATTAAAATTATTAATAAATTTTAAATGAGCTCTTAAAATAATATTATAATTAAACATTGTTACTAATTGATATCTAATTAAAGTTAATTCTGGTTTTTTTTCACTCTTGAAAGAATCATTAAATAATGTGATTTTATTATTTCCTCTTAGTGAATTAAATGCCCTATCTAAAAAAGATTTTTCACTCAAATGGATTCTATTAACATTATAAATATTTTCTTCTTCTGATTCTTCTAATTTAATATTGGCATATTCATTTTCTGATTCTATATCATCATTTTTATCTTTTATTTTATTAATATTCTTCTTTTCTTCATCTTCTATTATCATTTTATCTTCTTCATTTTTATTATCTTTTATTTCATTTTTATCTTTTTTTTCTTCATTTTTATCTTTTTTTTCTTCTTCTTCTTCTTTTTCTTTCTTTTCTTCTTCTTTTTCTTTTTTTTCTTCTTCTTTTTTTTCATTTTCTTCTTCTTTTTTTTCTTCTTCTTTTTTTTCATTTTCTTCTTCTTTTTTTTCTTCTTCTTCTTCTTTTTTTTCTTCTTCTTTTTTTTCATTTTCTTCTTCTTTTTTTTCTTCTTCTTCTTCTTTTTTTTCTTCTTCTTTTGCTTTTTCTTTGTCTTTTATTTTTTTTCGAATTGATTCAATATCTTTATAACTAGTATAATATTTAACATATAGCATAATCATTTGCTGTTTTCCACCTATTGGGTAATAAACTACTTTTTCAATATTATCCGGAAGATGTTCTGGAATAAATCCCATAAATTCTTCAATATTTTTATTATTTTTTATTGATTTTTTCATTTTTTCAGGTAATTGTGGAATATTTTCAGCATTTTCTTCACTTTCATTATTTTTATTTTTAATAATATTATTAAAATTAAAATCTTCAGAATGAATATTTTCTGTATTAGATATAATTTCATTCATTCTATCTTTTTCATAATTAATTCTTTTTATACATATTTCTGCTATTTGCTTTATTTCTATTAAATCATATTTATTTTCCTTTGATAATATATCAATTATTTCTTCGTATAAATTATTATATTTAATAATATATCTTGATTGAGTCAAATAAATATATTTAAATAAACAATAATTCCCTTCTTCTAATAATGAAATATTTATCAATTTATAGATATATTTATTTCTTTCTTCTTCAGTTAATTTTGATTCATTTTTAATAAAATCATAATTAGCATATAATTCATAATTGGAACAAGGGAATAATTGTGCTAATATGCAATGAGTTTCATATATTTTATGATTATTTACATATTTAAATACTTCTCCATTTTTAGATTCTTCAAATAATTTATTCCCAAATAAAGGAAGAAAGCTTTTATTTTCATTATTTTCAATATTTTTAGCCTTTTTTTTCCTTTTTCTCTGTTCTTTTTCATCTTCATCACTACTAATACAACAATTTTGCTCTTCTTCTTCTTCTTCGTCTTCCTCTTTTATTTGTTGTATTATAATCATTTCTGGGTAACCCATAATTGTATACAATCTATTTAAAGTATATTTATCTTTGATATTAATAATATCATATAATAAATCCAACATTTGAGTAATTTTTTTTTCTTTTATTGCATAATTAAATAAATATTCAATAAATAGATTAAATTGTTCGCTATATTTTGCATCATTATACTGTATCATTTTAATTAATTTACTAAGAAGATCTATTCTTTCATTAAATAATCTTTTTATTAATTTTTTATCTTTATAAGCTTGTCTTTTTATTCTTTCTTCTTCGTCATTTATCATATGTATACCTTCATTTTTATTTCTATTATATTGATAACTATGGTCAACTAAATATGAAATTATATCATATAATAATTTTCTTATTTCCAAAGATTTAGTATTAATTATATTTGATAATAATTTTATTATTTGTTGGTCATATATGAGTAATTCAACATATTTTTTATTTAAATGAATTATTTTATTTATTAAATCATATAAATAATATAAAGGACTTTCTTTTTCTTTTTTATTATTGCCATCGGGCATATTATTAAAAAAATATGTATTCCCATCTTCATTAATATCCTCTAGTAGATTATATATTATTTTAAAGTAATCTTTAATATCTATTTTTTTTTCATAATATTTAATTATAATATAAATTAATTCAGCCATAATTTTAATATTTTTTATATCAAATACTCTACTCATATTTCTAGTTTCAAATATTTTTTTCATATTATCACTTGATAAGAAAATATTACCTATAAATTCAATTAAATCTTCATATTCATTAGTCATATTTTCATCCTCTTTTTTAATAATAGGTACAATTAAATTTTCCAAAAATATATTTGCTTTATCGTTTATTATAACTTTTTGTTCTTCATCAGTTACTATATTATTATTTCTAAATATTTTATTTTCAAATATTTCATCTCGGAAAAATAATATTAATTGTTTTTTATCATATAAAGAATATCTACTATCACATATATTAAAATCTTTTAAATGAATAATACCAAATAATATATCATTACATTCAACTTTAAATTTACTATTTTCTTCTAATTTGTTTTTATTTTTATAAAATTTTTTATTTTTATTTATTACTCCGATAAAGTTTTCTTTTAAAACATTTTTGTCAATATTATAATAAGGAATATAAATATAACAATCTTTTGATTCTTCTTCATTAAAAACCTTTTTATATAATTCTTCTTCTTTTATACATAATTCTTTATTTGAATTACTAATATCATAAAATTTTTCAATATTTGCTTTTTGCTCTTTTCCATAAGTTATAACATTATTATTTAAATTTTTGTCTTTATTTTCCAAATCATTTTCTTTATCAATAACTATTTTAATTGGAGTTTTTTTTTTCCTTTCATATATTAATAAATATGCATTTTGAATATTTTCATTATTTAAATTATTATCAACATAACCCCCATAACTCTCGCCAGGTATATCTTTTGTATCAAATTCTGATACAATTGAATCATTAAATTTAAGCCATTTTGACTTAATTGTATTATTTTCTATAGAATTTTTTATATTTAATTCATTATCATGTCCATCCCTCTCTACATCTATAAAACTTATATAATGCCCTCCTTGTGCATTTCCTAAATGAACATTTATTCCTTTTAATTCATATTCATAATATTGTTCTTCTTTTGGATATATTTCATCTGTTTCGTATGCTTTACCATCATTATTATTTTTATATATTTCTTCTGCACAAAATTTTTTTAAATTTAATGTATTTGGAAATTCAAATTTTGAATTTATTTTTTCGGTTCTTTCAACTTCATAATTCATATAAAATCTTTTTAAATGTACAAATAAAACATTTGGTAATTTTGCTAATGATGTTCTTTTACTTATTGTTACTTTTTCTTTACATTTTTCACAATTAAATTGTTCTATTTTTTCAGGTTCAATCAATTTTTCTAAAGATTCATATAAATTACTAATATTTTTAACTTCTAAAGTTAAATTATAAAAATTTTCAAACCTATTTGATACAGTTTTGCATTTTTCGCAAATTACACTTGAACATGTTTTCCCTGTAAAAATATTATCAATAATATATTTATATTTTGTATTTTTTAAACAATTTTCAATTTTATCACAAAAGTTATTAAAAAATTCTTGACTATCTTGTTGTAATAAGGGATTTATCGGGGCACCATCAAAATCTTTAAAAGAAGCACAAAAATCTTTCGGGTTGTAAGCTTGTTTTTCACTATATGTTAAAAATGTATACATTCTCTGCAATTGATGAAGTAAATTATCATCATACATATTATTATTAAAAATTGATTTTTGGAAATTTTTTCCTCTTTTATCATCTGAAGACATTATTGAATATCGAAATGGTGGTACCATATACATTTGTTGCAAAATTGAATTCATATAACATATACATCCATTATTTTTTAATCCTACATATCCCAAAGTTTTTCCTTTTTTCTTTTTTCTTGAATTATTATTCTGTGAATTATTTATTTGTTTTTTAGATGCATATATTTTTATTAGTTTTGATAAAAATTCTGGCTCAGTTGTATCTCTTAAACAAACTATTATAAAGTCATTATATACATCATATATTTTTTGGGTTATTACTTCTTCATTTTTATCATTAACATTAAAATTTTTTAAAAGTTCATTACATGTTTCAATTTTTATAAATTTACTTTTATCTTCTATATTATCTTCTATACTTAATATTAATTGTTCCATTTGGTAATCATCATTATTATATTGTCTATAATTATTTATATTATCGGGTAATATTTTATTATAAATTATATCGAATAAAGTTTCATCATTTATTTTTTTATTTATAATTTTATTTTTTGTTGATTTATCACTTTTTATAGCAGTTATTAATATTTTCATAAAACCTAAAAATGCATCTTCGGATAATTTCTTATCTTTATTTTCTTCTTTTAAATCTTTATATAATAATTCATATATTGTTGATATAGCTTCACTGCTTAAATTTTCATTTATTTTATTATCTATATTATTATTTAATAATATCTTTAATAAAATACTGAAAAAATCAAAAAATAGGGAAAATGAATTATTATTTTTATCTTCTTTATTATTATTATTATCATTATTATTATTGGCTAATTCTTTAAATATTGAATTAGAAATTTCAAAAATAAATAATATAAATTGATATTCTAATTTATTTATATTATTTTTATTATTGGATAAATCATTTATAAATTTAATTAATGAATTTATAAAAAATTTGTCATCATTTTTTGGTGAATTAATGTTATTTTTAATTAAAGTTGAAAAATTTTCTCTAATCTCATCATTATTTTTGATTTCATTTGATAATAATTCATTACTTGTTATTATATTAATTAATAAATTAAAACAGTAATTGCAAATATTCCTATTCATATTATTTTGAGATTTTAATAAAAATGTAATTAATTTTTTAACTAAATCTGAGTATATTGTTTTTAATACAATTTCTTTTAATTTATTTATTTTACTTTCATCATCATTATTATTATCATCAATTTCTTTTTTATTTATTGATAAAATTTTATTAATATCAAAATAATTATTTAAATTATATATATCATTTTTACTTAAATTCTCCTGATTATTTATTTTTCCTGTAAATGAACAATATATAATATTTATTATATTTAGACCAATTTGACAACATTTTAATTTAATTTTTTCTTCATCACTATTATTATTATTTAAACAATCTAATAAATTTTCAATATAATTTATTAATTTTTCATATCCTTTATTTTCAATGAAATTTATTAAAAATGTTCTTTTTTTATCAAAATTACTTTCTTCATCAAATGGAACATATTTTCTAGATGCTATTTCACAATTATTATTTTCTTTACTTACTTTATTTGTATTAGAATTATTTTTATTATTTTTAAATATTTGTTTTACATCAATCTGTCTTATTTCTAAATCTTGTATAAAACTCTCTAAAATAATTAATTGATATAATTGCTCCAAGTAATTTATATTATTATTATCTTTATATATTTTTTGAAAATCATTCAACAAATCATTATATTCTTCTTCATTAGTGCACAAAAAGAATAAAAATTCATATATATTCATTTTTTTTTCAAATTTTAGAAAAATATCAATTAAAGCTTTATGAAAATCTTTATCATTTCCTAAAATATATCTAGGCAATTTATGTTTATCAACATTTCCAATATCAGGAGATGGAAAAAATTTTTCAAAATCATCTCTATATTTCATTATTATCATATGTTCTTTTATTTTATCACTATCTTTTCGGGCCAGATCAGTATAATATTCCAAAAATTCATTATCTAAAATAAAATTTTTTTGTTCTTTATCATATTCTTGCATAAAATTAATATAATCAATATTATTTTCATCCACATTTTGATTGTTTGTCATAGTAGAAATAAAATTGAATATTTGTTCTTTTTCCATTATTTCATTTCCATTTGAAAAGATATAAAACCATTGCTTAATCATATTTTCAAATTTCGGATTTACATGTCCGAAATAAAGAAAAGCTTCTTTTTCTATTAAATCACCTATGAATAATAATTTATTTGAAGATATATTTTTATTTTTATCTATATTATCATAATTATCTAAATTTAAATCTAATATTTCTTTTAAAGTTTTATTATTATAAGAAGAATCTAATGTTTTATTTTTTAATGAATTATTTTCTTTATATGAAAAATTAATATGAATATTTTTTTCTTCTAAATTATTTTTTTCTGCAAAAATTCTTTGTATTTCGATTAAACTTGTATTACCAAAGAATATACCTTTAGATTTATTTTTTTTATTTTCATTTGCATGATGTGAACTAAAAATAATTGTTAAATCATTATTATTTTTTTTATTTTTTTTAAGCTCGAGAGGTATGCTAATTAAGTAATCTTTAAGAAGATTTGAATGTGATTTTATCTTAATATAACCCTCTTTTTCCGAATTTAAAATAATATATTTTAAAATATTGATACATTTTTCTAATTTATTATATGTAATATTTTCTATATCTTTTACTATTTTTACACATTTATCTAATAATTTTTGAATTTCATCCTTATTTTGATATATATTATAAATTATATTAATTAATTTTTGAATTAATTCTTCTTTATTTAATTCAAATAATAAATCCCATAATTTATCTATTCCAAAAATATCTTCTATATTTACATTATAATTAATATTTATATCATATTGATCATTTGATGTTTTATTATAAATAAGTAAATCTTTTGTACAGTTAATATCAAGAAATATCTCTATAAATAAATTATATTGAGATAAAGTCATTTCAGTTTTATTTTCTTTTGTTAACATATTAAATAATTGTGTTTCTATAGATATTTTTTGCTCTTTTGAAGTTTTTATTTCTGAATTAGAATTAGAATTTGTATTACTTTCAGAAATGTATTTTTTCATAAAATCATATAAAAATAATTTATCTGATTGAAACACAGGTTCATGAAGACATATTTCTTTTAATAATTCAAAAAAATCAAAATTGGGATATAAGATTGGTATTATTTGTATTAAAAAAAGAACCCTATTTTTCATATTTTCAGCATGTGTATATTTATCTATAATTAAATTATTCTCTTTTTGACCTTCTTTGATACTTTCTTTAGCAATTTTTTTATATAATAAAAAATTATCTTTATATAGATTTAATAATTTATCATTATCAATTAATTTATGAATTGTTTTATTTATAAAATCATCACTAATAATAAGTTCATTATTATTATTATCATCTAAATTTTTATTTATTTTTAAATTATTTTTATATTTTAGGATGATTTTTTCTAACAAAAAAAAAACTGCTAAAACATTTTTATTTGATCTTAAATTATTTTCACAAATATCAATAATAATTTGAGAATATTTTTCTCCTTTTGAAAATAAATTTATTACTTTATGTATATTCGGATTTTTAGGTAAATTAGATAAATTATTAATTTCTAAAATATTATTACAATAATAATCACAGCATTTTATCATAAATTGTTCATTATTTGCTTTAATAGCTAAATTATAAATTAAATCAATTTTATTTTCATTTAAATTTTGGTCTTTATCATTATTTATGCATTCTAATAAAATATTACAATATTTTTCATTAAAAAAAATAATTAAATCAGATAATAATTTAATAATTGTCATTTTTGTTTCTAAATCACCTTGTTCAGTTAAAGACCATATTAATTTTATTTCCTCCTCAGTTAATTCATTATTTTTTATCATTAATTCTAATATTTCATTTGATTTAGATATTATTTGTGTATGATAATTTGTCCCAAATAAATCTTTGATTATATCATATTTTTTTATTAAATTTATAATATATATTTTTCCTTTTTCATCACCTGAAGTTTTAATATATTCACCAATTGTCTTTAATCCTTGTATTTTTTTATCGAAAATTGATGATTTTATCATTTTTAAAGCTAAAGTTAAATTAATTTCATCCATATCCTCTATTTTCAACTGCTTATTTTGAGATAGTGTATAATTTATTTTAATAAAAAAATTAGATGCTAATTCCGTAACCTCTTTTTGTAAATTACGAATTTCTTTTGAAGATAAATTATCCATCATATCAAAAAATGCATTTTTAAAAAGATCATAATTTTGCTTATAAAATTCCTTATGAATAAATGATGTGCAATTCATTAAAATAAAAAATATATTAGATAATTCTTCTACAGAAGGTTTATCTTTTAATATATTTATCATTTCTTCAAAAAATCCATTATCAGCCATCATTTTTAATAATTTTGCATAATAATAAGAAAAATCATCGGTATCTTTTCCTATAATATAATTTTTTTGATTATCTTTTTCATAAAAATATTCATCATCTATATTTTTTTCAATTTTGTCATTTTCTAATAATTCAGTTAAAATTTTAATTCTATCTTCACCATCCGTTTTTTGGCATTGAAAATTTATATTATTTCCACCTCCTCCAAATTTTGGACTATTATTATAATTATTGAATAAATTATTAAATTGATTATTTAGGCATTCCCTTTGAAGTGCTGAATATTTTTGAAATTTTTGAATTCTTTTAGAATAAAAAGCAATAGTTTCATCAGCATGCTCACTATCCCCATAATAGTTATTTCCATTTTTATCAACATTATTATCATTATTATCCCAAAAAATAGTATTTTGAATAAAGGTATTATAATCATAATTTTTATTCCCTAAAAAAGTATCGGGATATAGTCTAAAACCAATTGAATATTCTTTATATATAAAGCCTTGCTCAGTTTTATATTCATTAACTTTACATACAGTAGCGGGATACCATTTGCCTCTATCATAACAATCAATTACATCATTTTCTTTTAAATTTAATCTCCATTCCCAATCTTCAGTTTTTATTCCTTCTTTAATAACATTTGGACTATCAATAGAATATTTTTTTTTATTATTATATGAGAAATTGTTTGGATATTCTATTATATATTCATTTTCAGTTTTGTCTGTAATTATTCCTCTTACCCATGCTTCTCTATCTATTGAATTTCCTTTAAAATAGTCAATTAAAATATCAACTTTATCACCTACATTAAAAGTTTCTTTTTCTTTTTTATTTTTTTTAAAATTTTTGCAAAATTCTTCATTAAATTGTTCATACTTATAATCTTTTTTAGGATTCAATTCTTTTTTATAGGAACCACGTGGAATAAAAAAAGAATGATACTCTTTACTAAATATTTTTCTTATATTTTCAAATAATGGAGAATATTCTTTATTTTTATGAAAATGCATAAATAATTTTACAAAATGAAAAAGTAAATCTAAACCTATTTCATCACCATCTTGGCCATATATAATAGGTTGAATTAAAATATATTTAATTACTTCCTTTGAAAATTCCCCCATAAAATAATCTAAATCTATTTTATTATTTGTAAAATAATCTTCTAAAGATGTCATAATTAGCATTCCATCAATTATTTCTATGATTTCTTTCATTGAATTTGTTTCATCACGATCATAATGCCAACTTTTCTCTACATCTTGACATAATGATTCTAATTTTCGATATGTTTCTGATTTATTCGTAAAATTCGGCATATAATATTGTTGTATTGCACTCATTTATGATTCCTTATTTTTCTAAATAATTTATATTATATTTATTAATTATATTTTATTATATATTATTTTTTTAAAAAAATAATTATATATAAAAAAATATATATTAGAACTTTGGGGATTGGGGATTGGGGATTGGGGATTGGGGATTGGGGATTGGGGATTGGGCCCAATCCCCAATCCCCAATCCCCAATCCCCAATCCCCAATCCCCATTATATTTCTAGTG
>Ga0247609_10007774_pt1 | contig 10191 bp, 21 predicted proteins | sample 172DNAGHGlowgp2_FD_193487 | JGI IMG/M metagenome (GOLD analysis project Ga0247609, IMG submission 193487) | Sheep rumen microbial communities from Palmerston North, Manawatu-Wanganui, New Zealand - 1728 DNA GHGlow gp2 | ecosystem: Host-associated > Mammals > Digestive system > Stomach > Rumen ...
AAGATCCTTGCTCTCCCTCAAGATGTTGGCATCCCTTGTCCTGAAGTATTGCTTCTGCTTCTCTCTCATGTCCTGGACCAGTTCCAGAAACTCCCACAGCTTTTTCTCCATCAATTTCCTCCACCTTCAAGGACAACCATCCTCTCAGCATTTCTTTCCCTTTGTTCCGGTAACAGATAGGACAGGCCACAGCACTCCCTTGAAGCCTGTAGATCGTATCGACCAGTTCCTCATCAGTCATCTGCCTCAACTTGTCAGCATTGGTCATTCCCAATGCCTCCGCTGCTCTTTGGACCGTCTAAAGGTGAGACCGACAACATTGCCGCAGTTCGCACACTTGTAGTTGTAGCCGTATTCCTTTGCCCCATCCCAATGCATCGTCATGTAGCCCTGAAGAACTTTCTTGCAACCGTTGCAGATGATCTTGTTGTCCTCGGTCTTGGTGCCACCTACAACTATCGGATATCTCTTTCTCTTGACCCTTTCAGCCTTTCCCATCTCTTCCTCCTATGTAAGTCTTCAGAAGCGCATGAGTGATCTTGAGGCTTAGCCTTATGAGGTCCTCATATGTCTTGTTCTTGCTCTCGTTATTGTTCATGGCCACAGCATTCAGCATATGCTGGAGCAGCAGGGCCTCATTCAATGTCATTACAACTTCAACAGTTTTCTCCATCAACAGCCTCCAAAACTGTGGGTGCGTTCTTGATTGCATCAATCACCTGCTGTGACACCCAATGTGTAGACAGCCACAGGTCGGCATCTATCAGCCTTCCGTGAGGTTTGACCTCGACAACATCGTAGAATCCTATCACTTTCCCGAAGATGTCTATGGCTGATGCCTCCATCGTGTCTCCTTCGGCGATGAAGACATGGACATTAAGGAATCTCTTTTCCCTTGCAGTATTCATGTCTATGCCCTTGATTAAGATGTCAGCCATTGTTCTCCTCCTTTCTTGGATTGTGCGGACGTCCGTACTCATGCAGATACTCCGAACTTCCGAAGATTTCATGCATGAAGTCATCAAGCTCTGATCCATGCAACCACGGCCTTGTGCCGGGGTCAAGATTGTCCCAAGATGAAACGTACTTCTCTGAGTATTCCTCTTGCCTTGGTCTTTCTGGATGGTTGCCTTCAATTAAAATGAACAGTGTTCCGTCCTCACGGATTCTCCATGTCACGACCTCACAGGTGAGATACTCCAAGGCGAAATCCTCATCATTGCGGATATCCTCAACAGTACCTTTGGAAAGCAGGACGTTCTGATCGTAGTCATTCGTCTCGTAGATGAAGAAGTTCTGCTCGTACTGACACGTTGACAGGAAGTCAATCAGCAAGGTCTGTCTCATTGATCTCCTCCTTGTGGGGTTCTATCTTCTGCTTCATATAGTTACTCTGTTTGTTTTTATACTGTTCCTTCATTGGAATCCAACAACAGTTTTCGGGACAATAATCACCGTTAACATCTTTTCTCTCTATCGTAAGCCCTTTCTCCCACCCATGCGACAATGCCCAATCAATAAAGTTTTTGGCAATATGCCATTCTTGGCAAACCTTTATGCCTCTACCGCCATAAGCCTTGTAATGGATGTCTTTAGGGTTCTCACACCGATTCAACATCATTCCCCAAGACCTATAAACACCCGTATTACACATCCCATGTGTCGGAGTTCCCTTTTTGCTTGTACATCCACATGAGAGAAGAGAGTGATGTCTTACTCCCTTGCCTAGCAAATCGGACTGTTTCTGTACATGATTACCACAGTCACAAACACAATCCCAAATGGCAAATCGTTGACCATATTTATTAGGCTGTGTGAAGCCTACTTGTTTGAGTACAGTTAATTTGCCAATACGCACATGATGAAAATCCCGCACTTTGCTCATGTATCATACTCCTGTAGAGGCTCTATCCTCTGCCATGCGACCACCTCTGAGAAAGGAATTCTAATATCGTCATTTTCAAAAAATCCTTTCTCAAAATTAGGTCTGAACAGAAGACCTGCGAGGTAGTTCCCGATGCAGTCATAATCCGTGTGTAGAACAAGAGCATAGTTCCATTGCCAGTATTCATCATCTTCGATTTCACTCGGTGTCCCTGTGTGCCAAGGGTTGGCTCTTCTGTTCCACTTCTCAACCAGATTCTCCTTGGCTCTCTGTCTCGCTTCTTCATCGTCCGCTGAAAACTGCTCGGATTCCATGAACAGGCGACATCTGCAACTGACCTTCGGGTCAGTACCTTTTGAGATGATGCTCCAATAGTTGCCGTAGTTTGCGATTGTTACTGCTCCTCCACAAAATGGACATGGTTTAAGTTCAGTCTTCATGTTCTTTCTCCCATTCGTCGGCAAGTTCCAGTTTCCTCTGCACCTCTTCAAGAATCGGCTTGTCCTCTGCGAATATCCGATACTCAGTCCCGTCATATATGACGCTGACACTCCTTGGACAGATTCCGTTGTGGTACTCTCCCCAGACAATCTCGGCATTGGAGTACATTTCGTGCATAATCTCTTTGATTGTCATTCAGTCACCTCCGAGATCCCGGAGCCTTCCGCATCCACAATGACCTTGTAATAGACCTGAACCAGACCTTCAGCCTGCAGCTCAATCGTAACCCTGCATCCTCTTTTGACGTAGACCGCAGCAAGAGTCATCGCATCATTCAGACTTAAACTACAGAACTTATATCTCCTGTCCATCCGACACCTCCAACTCCTTTTTGATGTCATCCACATCCACCATCTGATTCCGTACAATGCCGGAGACACCCTTAACCTGACACAGTGCAACCCCATTTGGTATTCTCCCAAGCTTTGCACAGATGGTTTCGTTGCCGTTTGTGAGAGCCTGGAAATTACTGCAGTCCTCACACACTCTCATGTTAGATGGAAGCTTTATCGTGTCTGACATTCCGTTGCCCTCTTGCTACGTTCCTCAAGCATCGCCTCTGCCAGATCCCAAGCATATGCAGCTATGCTTTCAGCCTTTATCTGACCAGTCTTGCGGCAATGGTGATAAGCCGCATCAAGACAGGCCAGTGCATAATGGTCCTCAAGGGTCATGGCCTTGTGGACAACCTTTACCACCTTCTCCACATCAGCCTCCGAAATCGAAAGTCATCTGCTCACCTGCAGAAGTCATCTCTCTCATACGCTTGCGGATGGCAACCTGCTTGGCCTCCTCATGCTTGACTCTTGAAATGCTCTCTCTCAGACAGCTCTCAAGCTCTGCGACCGTTGAAGGTCTCTTGTAGCCCTTTCCGTGTGAGCTGCTGATGATGACGGTGTCCGGTCTCTTTCGGATCTCCGAAATCTTCAGCCTCACAAGCCTGTCAGACAGTCCGGTGATGGCAACCAGTTCAGATCTAGAGATGTACCTGTCCTTAGGTATGAATTCGTAGATGCTCATGCGCTTCTCCTTTTGTTCGATTCCTTCATCCAATCCTCCACAAAGCCCTGAACCTCCGGCACTGTGGTATCCCTGTATCCGTAGCACTGCACAACCTTCAGACCGCTCTCGTTTATCTTCACTTCAGCAGTAACGAAAGGCTTGTTCGGCTCGCTCTCCCTTCTGATGAAGCAGATGACGCTTCTGCCGTCTGCCTGTCTCCTGTCATAATCCATGCGTCCGACACAGTGGTTCAGCGCAGCCCCTTCGTCTATCAGCTCGTCCTTCGTCCGGGCCACAATCACGCAGTAGCCGTCTCCACGGTAGTCAGCAAGATATGAGAACCTGTCTGCCGTCCTCTGCATCTTCTCGATGAGCTCCTTGTTCACATGACGGTAATACTGCTTGGTGTACTGGTCATGCATCTCTCTGAAGTTCTTTGGAAACAGAACCCTTGTGTCCGAGAAGTCAAGCTTCAGGAATGATGCGGACTTCAGATAGTCCTCATAGGTGAAATGGCTGAGACCTTTCTCATCAAGATAGGCTCTGATGCGCTCTCTGCTTGTGTGCCTCAGCGTCTTGGCCCAAAGGCTCTTGTCTGTGAATGCGATGCCTCTGCCGTTCTCCATCTTCGCCTTGAGGCTTCTGCAATACTCAAGCGGATCTCCGGCAGGGTTCTTACTCCAGGCGTTCCTTGCGGTCTGGAATGCGACCCCGTGCAGATTCTCCCTGTTCCTCGCAAGATACTTGGCCAGATTTGGGTTTCTCTCTATCTCGCACAGGGCCTTCTCGTTGATCATGCGTGTCAGTCCGAGCTTCATCATCATCTCGGAGACCTGCGGATGCTTGCGGTAGAGCCTGATGTAGTCGATTGCGTGGATGTCCATCGGTCTGTAGTTCAGATACTTCAGAGACGGATCCATCGCAACAAGGTCCTCGTTTTCGAAGAGCTGCGTCCTTGCGATGTTGCGGAACTCGTTGTTCCTGTCCACATCGAACTCTTTCATGTAGCCGTACCACCTGCCGTCCCTTCCGGTGTAGCCGTATGAATGCACCCCGGCACTCATTCCCCAGCCTTTCCAGAGATTGCGGAAGAGCATCTGATCCTGTGATTCGGCTATGACTGCCACCTTCTGGATCTTCATGTACATATCGGCCTTGTAGATGTGGTAGAGATGGATGCCGTATATCGTCTCTATGAATCCGAAGTCATTGTCGAACCTCATTGTTGAGACGTACACCGGAGCGGATGTCAGATACTTCCATTCCTTGATGTTCTCCCAGATGTATTCCTCAAAGAGAAGGCTGCCCATCATCGGATAGCTGTTGATTCTGTCATTCTCACGTTCCAGCAGATCGTAGATGTCCATGTCTCTCTCCTCAGAAATCGAACAGCATCAGCTGGTCTGTGCTCTCTTGCGGCTTGACAACCTTCATGGCCGGAGCCTTCTTCTGTTTCTTCTCCTTGACCGGAGTCTTGCGGACTTCTTTCTTGGTCTCTTTTGGTGGTTCTGTGACCTCAAGATTCCCACCCTCAAGGATGTAGTGGACAACCCACTCATAGACCTGCTCGTCGCTGATCACCGCAACCCCGTTGTGTGATTTCCTCTTCGCCTCTGTCTTGACGTATCCGAGACAGTCAAGAAGGGTCTTCTTGCAGTCCTTGCAAGCCTGTGCAAGATACTGGTCCTCTTGGCACCTCTCCTGGAGATACCTGCCAATGGCTTCCTGATACGCATCTGCGAATGGGCCGTTGTACTCGATCATCATCTGCTCCTTCTGTAGATTTCGATTGCGTCCTCGGTCAGAACCGGGACCATCAGATAACAGGCCGGATTCAAGGCTGTGATGTTCAGCTCGTTTGTCATGCCGTCATACCACTTGCCGCCGACCAGGTTGTAAAGTCTCACCTTCACCCCGTCCTTCCTCACGAAATAGACGATGTATCTTCCTGTGTGTATTGGTGGGTTCGTCTTCCAGTCCTCAACCTTGGCAGGGAATCTGGAGATCAGACCGCTGTGCTCCTTAACCAAATAGTTAAGTCTTATCATCGAGTTCTGCAGTTCCGTGCATGACCCTTCGACAGTTGTGACCATCTCGTCCATCTTCCTCTCAAGCTCCTGGGCTCTCATCGCCTTCTTGCGCTGCCGTCTGTTCATCAGAAGTCCTCCCATTCGCTGTCACTGTCCTTCTTCAGCCTCAGATCCTCTCCGGTGAGAGCACGGAAGCGTCCGGTGAAGAGTCTGCTCTTCAGCTGTGAACTGATCTTGTTGAAAAGCTCCTCTGATGAGAGGTTGGTCAGAATCACGGTCTTGTATCCGTTGGAAAAACGCTTATTCATGAGCTGCTCGATTCTCCGGTTCTCTGTCGGAGACCATTCGGACATTCCGAATTCGTCAATGACAAGAAACACCGATTCGTCCGTGTATATTGAGAACCAGTCCCTTGTTGACCTGAATGATGTTGTCCTCATGAGCAGGTCTGCCTCGTTGACGTAGAGCGCATTGAAGTCCCTGATTCTGCGAGAGCCGCCGAAGGACTGGAGTGTGTTGATGTAACCTGCTCCAAGATGGGTCTTCCCGGTTCCACATCCACCTGATATGACAAGACTCTGGAATCTGTCATCAAGGCTTGTCATCATGAGGTTGAGCATATCGTTCTTGATGTCAGCCTGTTCATGGTTCTTCGGAATCATGGTGTCGATGTATGTTCTGAAGAATCTGCGAGGAATGCCAGCTGCGGCCTTAACCGAATCCTGAAGCTCTATGATGTCTCTCTGTGGCCAAGGTCTGTCACCGAAGTATCCGGTCTTAGTTTCCATTGCGTGCCTCCTTCTCCTCTCTCATGAGCTGTTCGAAGGACTTCATGGACTTGTATTTGTTTGGGTCTCCACCGTCAGCGAAGCTTGTCTTCGCCGGAGCCTTGAGGTTGGTGTATGCGCCTTCATAGACCTTTGTGAAATTTTCAAGGTTGATGAACCAGTCAAATGTAGCCCGGAAGATCTTGCCGTTGGTTCCTGGAACCTTTCCTGTAAGAAAGTCCGATTTAGCCAGATTGTCGAAGGCTTCAAGGATTTCTGCCGCTGAATACTTGGATGCGATTGTGCTGATTGAGATTTCTCTCGTTGTATGGAGCCTTGAGCAGGGAACCACTCCAGGAATCTCGTTAAACTTGTCCATGAAGAATGTGGCGATTGTGTGGGAGTCCTGAGTCAGCATATTTTCGGTTGGAACTTCAGGCTCTTCTTCATCGAGTGATGATATATATATATTCTCACTCTTGCTCTTACTCTTACTCTTACTCTTAGTTACGCAATCCGTTACTGGAGCGTTATTTTCTGTAACAGTTTCTTTGGTATATGTCAGTTTTAGTTGGTTTTTCTTGTTATCCCTGAACCTCTGTTGCCTGATTGCATTAGGATTGTTTGACGCTGAACCTATCATCTTATGGACTTCGCTCATGAAGAAGGTTCCATCATCAAGCAGCTCCATGAGACCGAGTTCTGTAAAGATCTTGACTGCACTGCGGACCGTATCAATATTTGTGTTTGTGATGGTTGCCAGCATCTCGTCATTGTATGGAATGGACTCTGAAAACCTGAGCCTTCCTTCGTGGTCAATGCTTTCGCAGAGAAGCTTCAGATAGAACAGCACATAGTCCTTGCCGTTCGTCATGGCCTCAACGATTTGAACGTCATGACGCTTAAAGAAGTCTCTCTGAAGCTTGAGCCAATAGTACCTGTCTGCCATTATCTATCCTTCCTATAACGGTTATCTGTTCTTTTTCTTGATGTCTTTTTGAGGTTCTTGGAAACTCCGGGAACCGGAAGAAGCCTGAACCCCGTCTGAATGAGCTCCCCACCACAGAACGGACATCTTCGTTTCTTGTGGAGAAGTAGTTGTACCTTGCAGTTGCTGCACTTGAATCCGTTCACCGCACCTGACATTGGATTTCCTCATCATCGAAGCGTGCAGGTCCGTCATTCGCCTCAGGGCAACGGTAGATGTTGTAGACCTCGTCAGGACTCACCCAATTACGTGGGATGATCTCTAGCCATTCCTCAAGGGAATGTTCCTCAAGCCATTCCAGCTGTGCGTCATGTTTCAGTGCCTCTGCCATTGATGCGTTTCTGTGGACCTCTCTATGGCATTTGGGGCAAAGCTCTATGACGAAGTTGTAACGCTCGGAGATCTTGCGGAAAGGACCGCCGAATATGTGGTGTATATGGGTATCTCCATAGGCACCACACAGTCTGCAACGGTGCTTCTTCGCTCTTGTCCGGTCTCGGCCCATCAATCACCCCTGGAGAATCGAGAAGTTGATTGTGACCTTGCCGTCACCATAGTCCGTGAGGCTTATGCCACTCATCTCGAATCCCTGCGGAAGCTGCATCTTGCCTTCTGCAAATTTGTCCAGAAGAACGTTGATGATCTCACTCGCCCATGATGTGAGATTGCTCTTGATGGCCTCAAATCCATCATTTCTTTCCATGTCCTTGTCACTCATTTTTCTCTCCTCTTTAGGGCTCTCAGGGGCCGCCTTCTAGCCCCTTTGCGCCGGTAATCAAAATAATTGGATGAACGGTATTTCAGGTTATGTCAGAGTCTCCCTTGTGACCGAAGGCATTTCGTCCGAGTTCTGTCGGAGCCGCAGACTATCAGAAGACAGGCCAGGGCGAACAATCATGTGCCTGTCTTTGTTGCAAATGGTTGTGACCTTATCCAACCGTCAACGTCATAGGCCCTGTAGCGGTATACGCCACCGACCTTGATTGGCTGCGGAAGTTTTGATGGGTCCTTTTTCCTTTGGTTTCTGAAAGCCTGATAAGTGAGGCCGAGAACACAGGCCACTTCCTTCATGGTCATGAGAGCCGGAACCGTCTGCACCAGAAGATTCTCTGGCATTGATGTGGGCTTCGGACTGTCCTTTGACCCAAGTGGTCTTCCCGGTCTGTCAGACATTTGCTTTCTCCTGTGTCTCGTTCATTTTCTCGATGATAAGATTCCGAAGAAATCTGCCGATGTTGAGACTGTGAGCCTCTGCATAATCTCTGAATTTTGCTTGCTCTTCAGAGGACAAAGGTATTCTTACACTCAAATCAGTTCTCTGTTTTTTGACCATTTGTACACTCATGCCATTATTATTGTGACCTTTTGGTCAAATTGTCAACTATAAATGTGGACAAATTTCCACAAGATGATTTAATTGACTTATGAATTTCTATGAGCGAACAAAAATGCTCTGCAAAGAGCGAAACATCACAATTGAGTCTTTGATGTCAGAATGTGAATTGACTAGAGAGACCTTTTCAAAATGGTCTGCAAGAAAAACTGTACCAAGATGTGATACACTTCTTCGTATGAGTAAGGCTTTGGGTGTGTCTATGGAGTTTTTGCTTACAGGAAACGAGGACAGACCTGCCACCATTGCAGAACTGGTTTATGAATACATGAATGAGAATATGCCAGGTACTTTAGATGACATACTTGTGAAGATTCAGAAAAAAGTTGGCAGCTCTGGCACAAAGGTCAGTTGATCAGATTGATATAGGGAGACTTTGATGAGAAGGATTGTTGTATTTGCATTGCTGTTATTTGTTGTTATGTCATTCTGTTTTGCGGACATCTCAACCTGGAAAAAAGGCTATTTTGTTGATGACTTCGGAGATAGGACAAATCATGCATACATCAAAAGTGACGTTGTTGTGATTTCTCCGTCAAATTATGAATGGGATAAGCAATATTGTTACATCCTCATTGACAGCGAGAGGGTCAGTTTCTCCTTTGGGAAAACATCCTATAGGAACTGGATAATCAAAACGAAAACACCGGACGGATTAATCTCGACATATGAGGGTGAGCTGGATCCGTGCGGAAGAATCTATCTTGAAAGTGACAGTTTCGACAGGCTGTTCATCAGAGATGCCTTGGCTGGTTGCCGTGTCATTGCAAACCCAGACAACGTATATGCTCATGAGAAGTATGATTTCGGAACGGTTTATCTCCCTGAATACAAACTCAAGGAAGTGCAACCGGACTTCATCTGAGTGATTCTACGCAATGGCTATGTCCTGGACTGACAGGACCTGCTTCAGATCCTCTGGTTCAAGATGGCTGTAATGTTCGGTCATGTCCTCTGTCTCATGTCCTATGACGGCCCTTATCTTGTCTCCCTGGATTCCAGCTGCAACCAGTCTGCTGTTCAGATAGTGACGGAACGAATGGAATGACAGAAGCGTTCCGGGCTTGGGCTCCATGTGCAGCTCATCCATCTTCTTTTTCAGCCATTTTTCGAAGTAGGTGTTGGCCACCGGATTGTCTCCGTTAAATGAGAACACATAGAGGCCCCCAGAATTGATTTTCTGGATGAGTTGATATATTTCTCGGTTTATCGGAACAATGCGGCTGTAGCCTGATTTTGTGGTCTTTCTGCCATCGTCATTGTTGTTGTAGGAGGCATCGACCTCGATGAAGCTCTCATGGAGCTGATACTGCTGCAGTGCACGGATCTCCCCGGAGCGCATTCCGGTCATCGCAGCAAGTCTGCAAGCCGCCTCAGCTATGTTGCTTTTCCAAGGCTCGGAGAACAGCTGGTGAATCTGGTCCATCGTGAAGGCAACCCTTCTCTTTGCAGTTGCAGCTTCACAGAGAGGTTTGACAATCTTTGCGACATTCCTCTCAACAAGGCCGTCCTCAAGGGCAACCTCAAGGATCTGGCGCATCAACGTCAGGATGTTGTTGCAGGTCTTGTGCAAGAGCTCAAGCTTCGGAAGGCTGAGAAGCCATCTGTTGACATCTCCGACAGAG
>Ga0247609_10007777_pt1 | contig 10185 bp, 1 predicted proteins | sample 172DNAGHGlowgp2_FD_193487 | JGI IMG/M metagenome (GOLD analysis project Ga0247609, IMG submission 193487) | Sheep rumen microbial communities from Palmerston North, Manawatu-Wanganui, New Zealand - 1728 DNA GHGlow gp2 | ecosystem: Host-associated > Mammals > Digestive system > Stomach > Rumen ...
GGGATTGGCCCCAATCCCCACTCCCCAATCCCCAATCCCCAATCCCCAATCCCCAATCCCCAATCCCCAATGCTTGAATAAAAAATATATATTTTGTATTTTTAAAAATTAAATTTCTTAAAATCATTATATTTTAAAATCAAATTATAAAAATAAATAATAAATGTCGGAATATGAACAGCATCAAAAAATAAAATATGGAGATATAATCTATATAGAATTTTCCTCTCAAAAAGATCGGAGTCGTAATATATTAAGAGCTAACAGTTTTAATATTTCAGGAAAATGTTTTGTCGAAGTTGATCAATTAAACTTAAATAATGATAATATTTTTTATAAAGATTTTATAAATAATTTATTTATGATTTTTCCTAAAATGAAAGATGATTTTATTAAAAATCAAAGTAGATTAAAAGAAACATTGGCTTCAGTTAAAGAAAAAATAAGAAATAAATTATCAATTGAAGATAATTCAGAAATAAAAGATGATATAACTAAATTAATAAATGTTTTTCAGGAAACAAAACAAGATATATATAATGGAAAAGATTTATTTTTAAAAGAAATAGGTCAACCGATTTTTTTTAAAAAAGAATTTATTTTAATACATTTCGACTCACAAAATTTCGTTCAAATAAATGAAGAAGAATCGTATAATAGTAAAAATAGTAAATTAGTATTAACTGATATATATTCAGATGATTGCATTTTTTTATTTAATTCATGGAGTTCTTTGGATAATAATGCAAAATATGTTTTTAGTAATCAAAATTTATATATATGTAAAAAAGAAAAAAATTTATGGAGTAATAATCATTTTTTAATGGCAAAAGAAATTCCAGTTAAATCAAATGAATCAGCTATTAATAATATAAATACTAATTTAAATAGTAATAATAATAATGAACCATTAAAATATGATATAGATAAAGTAATTGATATGAAAAGAAAAAGGCAACATACAAGTTATGTACCAAGAAAAGTTCTTTTAGATAATAAAAATAAAGAAGAACAAAGTAAAATAGAAATAAATAATGTAATTGATAATCAAGAAGTAAAAATAGAAAAAAAATTTATTTTAGAATTTACTGAAAATAGAAGTAACGGTAGCCCTTTTAAAATTAAAATATGCTCAAATTATATTGACCCATCCTCTGGTTTATTATCTTTTTCTTCACCAGTATGGTTAGTATGTCAAAATATTGAAAGGCATTTAACCATTACTCCAACAATTCAAAATGAACCATTAAATTTATTAAAAAAAAAAGAAAATAAAAAAAGAATGATTAATGATTTTGATATTGATTTTACTATGGAGAGATTAGATAGTACTAAAAGAAGAGCTAATTCAACTAAAAAAGCTTTATTTAAAAATTCGGAAAAATTTGGAAAGAAAGATAAAAAAGAGAAAAATAAAAATATAATATCATTTGATTGTATTGATAGAAATAATTCATTAAATAATATATATGGTTTATTTTATGTAGAACAATGTGAAAATAAATCTAATTTAAAAGGATTAACTGATGAATATTTAAAAAATAAATTACAAATGAAAATAGATTTAAAAATGTCATCTTATGTTCAATATCATAAAATAATAAGATTTCTTCATGCAACAACTCGAAAATATTTATCATTTAGAGAAACAATGAATGATAAAGATAAAATCTTAACATCAAATAATATAATTAATAAATCATATGAAAAAAGTAATGATAAAACAATAGGAGAATTAACTTTAGTAGATAAACCAGATGACAATTGCAATTGGATGCTTATGGAAAGTTATAAAATATTAGATGAAGAAGCATATTTTGAATCCAAATGTTTTGGTGTAGAATTCGGAAATAAAGAAAAAATTTTTAATGATAAATCATTAGATGAAAATGAGAATAATAAAAAAATGAAAAAAAAACATGATAAAAAAGATAGTGAAATTGAAGATAATATTTATAAAATAAAAAACAAAGAAATTTTAAGAATTTTTCACGTAAAAAGCCAAAAATTTTTATGCTTTGATATTATAAATGATAAATTAATGGGATATGATAAACAAAAAAATATGAGAAATGATATTTATAAAGGAACTGAAAATATGGGAAAAAAAAGTATAGTTGTTGAAACTTTATCACTTAGTAAAACACCATATGATTCAGATTTAATAAGATTAATACCTTCAAATAGTGATCAATCATGGGAAATTAGATTAATTTTATATTATAGTGAAATACTTACTAATAAAATTCAAGCTATAATTAATTTTGATTGCGAGCAAATATCTAAAAATTTCCCTGCTATAAAAAGATTGTCTAAAGATTATATAAATAATAGTTCAGAAAATAATTTTTCAACAATTAATAATAGAAGTAGTCTCCCTCCTCCAAAAGAAAAAAAATTTGAAGATAAATTAAAAACTTTAAAAGAAAATTTATTTATTCTTAGAGATTGTTTCCAAAATTTAACTGCATATTGTTTAAATAATTATTCCAGAAAATATGATATATCCATGTCTCCCGGAAAACCAATATTTTATAGACAACAATTTCTTTATGATCAAAGATTTTTGGAAAATACATTTTTATTTTTAATAAATGCAAAAACAATTCAAGAAAAAATTGAAAAAATAGAAGAAAATCCACAAAATTTAGGAATCGGGGCAGATATAAATAATCAAAAAGAAGACAAAAAATTGCGTATTAAACCATCAACAAAAAGTATAAAAAAAATCAATTTTTCAAAAAATATTACAGATGAGAGAAAAAAAATTTTAAAATATTTGAATGATTCTATAAAATTAAGTTTTGAATTTATATCAGCAATGTGTAAAGATCATCCTAAAAATAAAAGTAAAGTATTCGATAATAAATATTTATTTATTGATTATTTATTAGACTATGAAAAAGCTTCAAAATGTTTTTTAGATATAATAAAAGATAATGAAAATTTTATGAATTTATTAAGTAAAGAAAATAATGATAATCAAAAAAAGAGTAAAAGGAATCTAGATGATGAATCAAGTGGAAATGTTATAGAAAAAGTCATAAATTATTTAAATTCAAATGATAAATATGATTTAAAAAATTTATCAACTTTATCAAAATTTTTAATCACAGGTGATGTAGGTATTACGTCAAATCAGCAATATATTTTTGAAGAAATATTTGTTAATGGGAAAGATCGTTTTTTAATGAAAGTAAAACCTTTATATGATGATATACAACTTTTAGTTGTATTTAAAAATGGGGACACTTATACTCAAAAAACTTTAATAGAATTTTCTGATAGTCAAAAACAAGATATAATCCAATATTTAGCTGTACAATTAAATTTATATGCTGATTTATGTTATGGAAGAAATTATGTTTGTATTGAAAAAATAAGAGAATTATTCCCTTTAGATCATTTAATTTATCATATTAGTAAAACTGAGCTTAATCAAGAAATTTTAGCTGGATTAATAAATATTTTAAATTTTGTATATATAGATATTGAACCACATTCTATTACTGTTTATCCTTCATTAATAAAAGTTATAAATGATGAATTTAAAATTGTGAGAGTAAATAAGGGTAAAGTAAGAAGTTATATACCACTTGATAAATTAAATTTAATTTTATGTTTATCCTTATTTATATTGAATAATATTAAATATGGAAAAATAGTAGTAAATTCTGCAAATATTAATATGATATTTAATATCATTAAATTAAGACTTTATGAAAATGTAATTTATTCTCCTATGGATATTGATGAAGTTAATAATGAAGATTTAAATAGAAAATTACATAATTTAAAAGATGAAGTTAGGCAGAATGTAATTCATGGAGAAGAAATATTAATAAATAAATCCAATTATAATAATAAAAATATAGTAGAAAAAGAAGAAAGAAATAATGAAGAGGAAGATATTGAATTCGATGGAGGTAACGATGATGATTTAATTGATTCAACTATAAATGAAAATAGCAATGAGAAAAATAAAAAGTCAAAAAAATTAAATATAAATAATCCAAAATATTTAAATTCCTTTTATTCTAAATTCGGATATAAATATATTGAATTTAACTTTGAAAATCCAACTGGAGAAGAATATTTACTATTTGTATTAGATCGAATAAATGATTTCTTCTTAAATAGTTTAATAATTAATAATATAGATTATAATACAGAAAATAAAAATATTATATCACAAAATTTGAAAAGTGCAAATAATAATGATATATTAACTCAATCAAATATTAATTTTTTAATGAAAAGTTTAACAGATTTAAAAAATATTTTTTCTAAAGATAGAAATATCCAAAATACTGATTATAAACCAATATTGAAACAAATTGAAAAAGTTATCAATTTTATTTTAGACATAAAAAAAGAAGATATGAGCATATATCTATTAGAAAATTTATTTAATGCAAATAAATCCCTACTTATGGAGTGTTTTTCAGTTAATAGCCCATACCATATAAATAATACAACAGATGTATTCAAAGAATTAAAAAGAGCATTTTATGAAAACCCAAATATTAAAGAGATTTTATTAGATAATGAATACTATTATTATCAATTATTTAATCATGTCAATGGTTCCTATAATATTCCAAAAATATTTTCTTTAGAAAATAATAATGAAGGTAATCAAAATGTACTTTTAGGTGGTAATAATAATAATGAAAAAGTAAATACGAATTTATTAGATAATAGTCTTTTTTCTGATGATAAATATCAAGAAAAAATACTTGATTTTAGTGAAATGGAATATTTTAATCAAGAAAAAAATAAACCTAATAAAGGTATGTTAGAATATAAAGATGATGATTTTTTTTATTATAAAATAAATATACCAACTCAAGAAATAAATTTAAATAATTTTTTTATGAATTCAGTAATTTTAAAAAATTTGCAAGAATTAATAATACGTATTTTAGAAATGAATGTAGATGATAAATTAACAAAAATTTTATTAAGAATTTTTGTTAGAATAATATCTCAAAGAAAAGAATTATTTGATTGTATAAAAAATGTTTTATTATTATATAAAAAAGAAGATTTAGATAAATATTATCAATGTAATATAGCAATTTTTGAGCTTGGATTATTAGCCGAAAAAACTGAGAAATGGATGACTGTAGATAGAGTTTTAGATAATATAAGGGGATATCATGATTTAGATAGAATAAATATAAATGATATTAAACAAGATCAAAGAGATTTTTTTGCTGTTTATTTAACTTTATATAAATTTATTCATATGCTTATAGATAAAAAAACTGGTGACTATTTAAGCTTAAAAGAAGTAAAATTAATTCAGACTATTTTCCACTCTTTTCAAATTGAAAATATTTTATCTGCATTATTAAGAGAAATTACTCAAGAATTTCCAGATGATAATAAAGATAAACCAAAAAAAGTTGAAAATAATATTATTAATATTTCAAGAAATCCTAATTCATTTAATAATAATATAATAAAAGAAGAAGTTAGTAAATCTAAAATTAAAGAAAAAGATAGTGAAAAAGATTTTAGAATGAGAGACCAATTAATTAATTATAAAACAGCTTTAGAAAAATTAATTAAAGAAATATTTAAACTTTTTGAAGCTTTAGTCCATAAATCTTCTCCTAATAAAAGTATTATAGAAGTTATTGAATTTACTCAAACTTATAGTTACTTTAAAGATTTAGGATTTAATAAATTAATTACTGAATTATCATATGATGAAAAATATGTTAAATTAAAAACCACTTTTTTAATAGATAAACTAAAAGAACAATTAATTCTTGAAAATTTTTCAATTATAAATGATAAATTTTTTGATTTTTATAAATTTAAAGAATATAATAAAGAATATAGAGAATATAAAATTCTTTTAAAAAAAACTATTTTAACTTTGAAACTAATGAATAATTTAATAAGTAGAATAACAGATACTCAATATTTGAGTATTTTAATTTCTAAATTTGTAGATATCAATGAAAAATTTAATATTTTTAAAAAAGATTCATATATAGAAATCATTCCTATTAGTAATTTTACTGATAATAAAAAAAATAGTTTATATTTGTATACATTAGAATTTGCTTATTATTTTTTAAATATTGCTTATAGATTAGCAAAAAAAAGTCAAAGATTGAAAGATTATATATATTCTTTACTTAATCTTAATAATATAAAAAAAGTAATAATTGAAATACCTTTACCATTTGAAACAACTAAAATTGAAGAATTAAAAAAAGCAAAATTAGAAAAATCAACAAAATTAGTTCCAAAATTAAAATATTATTATAAATTGAAATGTGTAGGAATAGAATTATACTATTATTTAGGTCAACATATTTTATTTCAAATGAATAATATTAATAAAAATATGAAAGAGTTATATGATACTATAAGCGAAGATTTAGATTTTATACAAAGTTTTGAATTAGGAAAAGAAAATCCAAAATTTACTCCAAAAGTTAATGATTCAAATATAACAAATGAAGAAGAAAATGAATCTATTAATAATATTAATATAAATGAAGAAACAACTATAAAGGATGGATTTGAATTAATAGTAGCATCATATAGAAAAACAACATATAAATATTTTTTTAAAGGTATTTTTCCAATAATATATAATTTAAAAAATTTAGTTAAAACAACACAGGAATCTGGAAATTTACAACAATATTTCGCGATTGATCAGAGTTTGAGAAGTTTTTTATTATATAAGGTATTATTAGAAAAGGATAAAGATATATTTAACAAAATATTTAAATTAATAAAGAAGAATGAAACAAAATTAACAAAAGTTTTCGGCCAGTTTTTGTTTCCTGAAAATAAAATTATGAAAAAAGAAAAAAATTTAAATGTTTACTATAAAAAATATAAGATGTTGAAAAAAAATAATAAAAATAATGAAAAGGAAAATGAAATATTTGATAATAATCAAGAAAATGAATTTTTATTCCAAATGATAATGAATTTTACTTCTGAATTAATAAATGATATAGAAAATAATGAAATAGTTCTTGATTCTATAAAAAAAGAATCAAAAATTTTAGCAAAACATTTAAAATCAAAAATTAATTTTCATTCGATATTAAAAAGAACAACAAAAGAAAATGAAGTAAATGTAGAAGATCTGGTAGAAAATAGTCAAAGTCAAGAAAGAGAAATACATTTAGTAAATATATTTCTTAAATTTATTCAAGAAAATTACACAAAAAAAAAGTATTCTGAAGAAATTAATTCATTAATTGAATTAATGGCCGATATTAATGAAGTAACTCCTGAAATATTATCACAAAATGCAAGAGGAATTGAATATACTTTCTTTTTTAAGGATAAAACTTCTGAATTAAAAGAAATATTTTCAAATCATGTCCAAAAATTTTTTTTAAATAATGGCTCAATTGATATATTTATTAAAATTGCTTGTGAAGGGAGAGAAATCCTTAATGATAATACTTTTCCTATTATAATACATTTTTTTAATAATGTATTAGATGGAGGAAATACTGAAGTACAAAAAAAATTTACTCAATTATTCCAATCTCTACCAAATAGTGATAATTTTTTCTATTATATCACACAATTTTTAAATAAAGATATATTTGTATTTCTAAAAAATAGTTCTTCAATAGAGGAGCCAAAAATAGATATGGAAAATTTAAATACAATTAAAGATATATTAAGATTTTTACAATTATTAGCCGAAAACCATAATATAACTTTACAAAATTTCTTAAGAGAACAAACAACTAATAGACTTTCATATAATTTTGTAAATATATTAGTAGAATATTTAAGTATGTTACTTGGAAAATTATCTAATATTTATGAAAATAGTCAAGAATTTACAGAATATTTTATTAATTTATATTTTGAAAGATTTTTATCTTTATTAGATACTATATGTGAATTTTTACAAGGACCTTGCCAAAAAAATCAAGAATATTTAATTAGTACTAAAATTATAGAATCGTTTGATAAAATTTTAGGAGAAATAATTTTAAGTCCTCAAATATATACAAATACAAATGATAAATCTGGATTTAGTGGTAAAAAAGAAACAGATACTATTGAATTTGGTAATGAATATTATAAAACTGTTGGATTTGATATTGGAGGAGAAGATACTCATACTACTAGAAAAATTGATATTTTTAAAAAGAGAAAAAATCCTTTACAAAATAAGCTTTTTTCAAAATTAACAGATTATAAAAAATCATTATTAATATTTAAAATTAGTTTAGTTTTACTTTCTATTATTGAAGGAAGAAAAACTAAAGATAATGTTATAAAAAAAATGTTAAGAGATTTTGATTATAAATTAATATTCCAAAAATGTATTGAAATATATTTAAAATTAAAAAATAATTTAAATTTCTTTTTATATATTGAGGGTAATATAAAAGATATAGATGAAAATGAATTACAAAATAAAATTGTTTCTGAAGCTGGTTTTAATTTATATTTTCTTATTCAAAGTTTATTAACTTTTGAAAATGAAGAAACTGAATTTAAAAAATATGCATCATTTTTAAATTCAGATATTAAATTAAATAAAGAACAAATAGAATCATATGAACTATATGATTATTTAAGAGAAGCTATGAATTTTTATTCTAATAATTCTCTTAGTATAGAAATTTTAAAAGATGATATCGTATTTAAAGTATATTGCCCTAAATTAACATTTTTTAATGGATTTGATGAAAATATTAAAAAAAATTTTGATGATAATGCCAAAAGAACTTCAGGACAAACCAAATTAATGTCTTTAATGAATGAAAAAGATAAAATATATCAAAAAATAAAACAATTATCTTCTTTAGAAGAATTTTTTAATAAAACTATATTAAGAATATTTTTTATTTATCCATCAGAAGTCCAACTTGTTGGGTTTATTTTAATTGTTATAATGAATTTATTAATATTTGCAGGATTTAATGCAGAAAAAGATGATGATAAACTAGATTCTTTATATCATGTTGAATTGTTTGGGTTAAAAGAAGAATATAGTAAACTCATTTTGCAAATTTTAGGATGTATAATAGCAGTATTTAGTCTTATTAAATTATTTGAATTTATAACTCGTGAAGCAACTTTAATTTTTAAAACTTTATATACAAATCAATTAAAAGAAATATATGAAAATAAAATAAATAATATGAGTGATTTAGAAATACATCGTATAGAATATTTTTTTGATTCCAATAATTATAGAAAAATATTAATTTATATTTATTTACTTATTGATATAAAAGTATTATATGCTTTAGCATATATGGTTTTTGCATTACTAGGATTGTTTATTCATAATTTTTTTTTCGCTTTTCATCTTATTGAATTTATTATATCTCAACCAATATTACAATATGTTTTTAGAGCAATAGTAGATCCAATAGCTCAATTAGCCTATACATTTATCTTTTTCTTTATTTTAATATATTTTTATTCATTAATAATTTTTTATTTTCAACAAGATATAATGCCTACTAATTCATGTGATAGTCCTATAATTTGTATGGTTTATATTTATTCTAATACTTTTACTTCTGGAGGAAATTTAGGAAATTTTATTGTTGAAGGAGGTCATAAAAATGAAGATGGTGATATGGTTAGATATGCTTTAGATATTTCTTACACTATAATTATGGTATGGCTTGTTTGGCAAATGGTATCTGGATTAATTGTAGATACTTTTGAGAGTTTAAGAGGAATAAGAGAAGAAAAAGAAGAAGATATGAAAACTATTTGTTTTATTTGTGGATTAGATAAAGAAAAAATTGAAAAATATTATCCAGGTAAAGAAGGATTTGAAAAACATTTGAAAGATCATAATATTATTAATTATTTCTTTTACACTTTTTATTTAGAAGATAAAGATTCTAGTGAATATTCAGGTTTAGAATCGTATATTAAAAATCAAATTGATAAAGAATCAATTATGTGGTTTCCTACTGGAAGGTCACTTAAAATTGAAGATTGGGAAATTAAGCATAAAAATACTCATGACACTTAATTTTATTTTTATTATTATTAATAATTTTTAATTTTTCATTTTTTAATTTATATAAAATTTATATTTTAATTGATTTTAAATAAAAGTTTCCAAATGGGGATTGGGGATTGGGGATTGGGGATTGGGGATTGGGGATTGGGCCCAATCCCCAATCCCCAATCCCCAATCCCCAA
>Ga0247609_10007778_pt1 | contig 10185 bp, 8 predicted proteins | sample 172DNAGHGlowgp2_FD_193487 | JGI IMG/M metagenome (GOLD analysis project Ga0247609, IMG submission 193487) | Sheep rumen microbial communities from Palmerston North, Manawatu-Wanganui, New Zealand - 1728 DNA GHGlow gp2 | ecosystem: Host-associated > Mammals > Digestive system > Stomach > Rumen ...
CCCCGATGTGAAACAAATCGGCAGCGCTGGCAGCTTCTTCAAGAATCCCGTGATTGAGAAAGAACAATTTGATGCCTTATTAAAGGAGTATCCTACCATGCCGCATTACGACGAGCCTAATGGCATGGTGAAAGTCCCGGCGGGATGGCTGATTGAGCAAGCCGGCTGGAAAGGTTGGCGCAATGAACAGGTGGGCGTGTACGACAAGCAAGCGCTTGTGTTGGTGCATTATGGCGGCGGAAAAGGTTGTGATATAGTAGAACTAGCCCACAAAATCCAAGAATCCGTGGAGGAAAAGTTTGGGATAAGGATTAGTCCAGAAGTGAATATCATCTGATTACATTTCTTGAATACTATCTTTTGCTGGTTTATTGTAATAGTTGTCAACGGGCTTCTTGAACTCATTGTCATATTTTTGCAAATTGCACGTCTGCCTGTACCAATTGTAGTCGATCCAACATTTTGTCAAGCAATTGATGGTTTATCTTCATCATTGGTTATTCTATAGCGGATCTCAATCGAAAGACTTGTTCGATACTTTAAAACTAGTTATTCGAGCTGTAAATCCACGGTAATTGGATGTATAACCAACAATTCCAAGTTTTCGAGCCTTCTCGACAAAACGATCAAAGTCATCTTTGCGTCACATTTTCACATTGCGCACATCTCCTGCAACACAGGGCAGTCGGTGGGCTTCATCCCAATAGAAATCCCAAGTGTTACTATCGAGACAAATCTCTTCTCCATACCACTTATGTGTACTCTCATCAACGGTGACTTCTTCGTCAAAATCATAAAAGAGATACTGAAGGAAACGATCTGGTAATATGAATTCAGTTCACAGTCAAACTCATGACACAGGTCGTCTATATTCCATGGAGTCGGCAAAGATATAAGAATTTGGGGTGGCGGCAATCTGAATAGTTTATTGCAATAACCAATAATAAGGAAACAAAGTTTATTGCAATAACCAAATAAAAAGAAAAAAGGTTATTACTGTAACCATTATCGCAAATATTTCAATTATTAAGGTAAACGATTCCACCCCAAAAAGCCGACATCGCTGTCGGCATATTATGGTTTTCTAAGCACAACATTCCTCCGCCACGTGATGAGGCGGAGGAATTATCAACAATAAAAACTTGGTCGCTTGCCAGTTTGTTTTGCGTCGACAGCGCGCTAATCATTATCAAAAACCGGGCATGTTTTTGAGGAGGTCCTCCACATCCATGTTTTCAATGTCATTCATCATATCTTCAACCTTTGAGGCCGCTCCTGCCATCTTCGTGGCGGCTTGCGCCATCTTGTTCTGGATTTTGAGCAAACGGTTGGCTTGTGACGTGGAGAGATTGTCTTCAGCCCGTTCCAACTTTTCGGCCAACGACGCGGCCTTTTCTGACATTGACAATGCATCAGCCATAGCCGAGGGGTTGCCTTTGCTGACTTTCTCGGCGAAACTGTAGTATTTGTTGACATATTGCTCATATTCGTCAAGGATCTTGTCCCAATCGGCGGAGCCATCTTCTGAGGGGCTAAAGAAGTCATCATCATCCAAATCCGACTTTGTCACATAGGTATCTGACAAATAGGTAAACTCTTTAGCCACCCACAACTCCTGACCGTTGTAGTCGATTTTATAGAAGTCTCCCTCTTCATCCAAGTAAGGGAAACACTCTCCTTTGTCGACATGCTGGTTTTTCCCATCAGGGCCTTTGTATGTGTCATCTTCAAGCGATGGGCCATAACGAAGCCTCAGATTAGTAGCATTTACTACGACATATTTCGGTGAGGTTTCTTTATCCATGCCAATTTCATCATTATTATGGAAATATGACGATTCTGACGCGCTATGAACCTCAAATGTACTACTTATCTTTACCTTACAAGCCTCCTTATCACGAACATCAAACTTCAGTGTTGTCGATTCATTCACGCGCAAAGCAGCCACCCCCTCAAGGTCTTCTCTATCAAAAACGATGTCCATCTTGTCCTTGGTTAGTGTATTACCGTCCTTGTCTTGGAATTCTGCAGTAAACAACGGCTCAAAGTAACCGTCATCATATCCGACCTTCATGCTCTCGTTCCATGGAGCCGGAAAGCCATCCTTGATACGCTTAAGCTCAATGCTTACCGTTCCCCTATCTGTAACTTTATACTCCTTCGCAACCACCTCGAAGAAGTCGCCCAATGGGCCATTAATCTTTTCGGAAACCGGCTTGATAGTGCCGCTTTTTTCGGTTCCACCGCAGGAGACCAATGCCATCGAAACGACGGCCAACATGATTAATGCTATTTTCTTCATTTTCTTATCCCTAAGTTCGTGTCGGGCGCAACTGTTTATATGGAAGCCCCGTTTTATGATTTACGAGGCTTCTTTTTGGTTTGCTGGAACTAAACCAATTGATAGTTTGCGTCTATCAATTCGGCGGACATTTCTTTCCCCACTTCTACTATGAACTTATACTTAGTTTCCTTCTGTTGTCCAGATTCTCCTGCTTGTATACTTCCATCAACGCCATAAATCGTGATGTGACGAGGAAGTTGAATAGCTTCATCCTTGGTTTGAAGAGCTATTGGGGTATAACTTTCCTTGAAGTGTTTGATAATAATATCGCTTAATCTATCCATATTTAGTTATCATTTTATTAACGAATTATTACCAGTTATGACCACAAACTTCTCGTACCTGGACATACTCTATCTCGTTTAGTAGTTTTTCCACATCCTCTGTTTCTATTTCACCAGAAACAGTAAACACATCGCCTGGTGCAGACAACTGTGGGAAATCTTGGTCTAAATAAACTTCTTTGATCAAAACCATGTTATTATCATAGACCCCAAGATTAGCATCGAGAAAATCCACAGACACTTTTTGCAACGCTTCAATGGTTGCAGAAACCATTAGATGAGTATCATCGACCTTTTTTACTCCAACGCTTTTAAGCTCATAACAACCTAATAACGGCACATTATTTTCTTTTCTAAAATAGTTTTCATAAGTGATGCCTGTTGGTGCGGGTTTTATCTGTTTATCGTCTCCTCCTCCACCGCAAGAGACCAATGCCATCGAAACGACGGCCAACATGATTAATGCTATTTTTTTCATTTTCTTATCCCTAAGTTCGTGTCGGGCGCAACTGATTTCACGGATTATTGGAAGCCCCGCAACAATTGTGCGGGGCTTGCATAACAAAAATAGTTACTTCAACGCATTCACCAGTTTTTCCCAATCGGAAGGCTCAAAATTCCTCTCAGAAATGTAAACACTACGCGGATTGCGATGGAAGATGAGGTTAGGATAATTCGATAACTTTTCTCCAATCTTTTCTCCGTCGCAACAAGTGTCTTTTATGGCAAACCAACGACTCCGCCCACGCAGCATGACAATCAACTTTCCTTCTTTCATTGCTTGGCACAGCAGATAATTGCGGTACTCATCAGATGGAAGAGATGGAAAATTGAAAGATTTGACCGTATGATACGGAAAGAACTCCAGCATGAACAAGTTCAAGTCCTTAGGGCAAATGGCACTTCTCAACTCCTTTGTCCTCTCTTGAAACCACAAATATCCATCGTGCAGTTTTCCGCTTTTTTCCAAAGGAGTATCCCATAAGCGACCTCCTGTTTTGCTATGTTTCAGCGTGTTGATGGTCAATTTCTCAAATGTCGGGTCGCCATGGAAGCACTTGTCAGCGGGACCCGGATTGCCGTTGAGGCAAACAACAGGACTGTCAATATTGCCAGAAAATGGCTCTGGCAAGCAGTCGATGTCAATGCCTTTGGCAGAGCAATAGGCGGAAGTGATTATTCCTTTGTCGCACGAAGCCACCGTGTCTGCCCAAGTAATGCCTGTCCAAGGATTGGATGGACATGATTTTGGAGAAGAAGGAGTTGCTGTTATTGCTGTTTTTGTTTTAGTCATGGCTAACAATCTTTGCGGTTTATCCTTTTTACCACTTCTGAACATGTTCTTTCGCAGATGTGATTTTGAAAGTCATGCCTTTAGTATGCTTTTCCGAGTCTGTGCACGACCAACGGATAAATCCAGTTTCTCCTTCCTTGAGATTCATCAGTTCCATTACATCGTCGGAACTATATGGGCCTTGTAAACCGCCTTGTGTAGCCACTCTCTTAGCTACCAAAGCCCCATCTTTGTCAAAAGTTTCCAATCCAAAACCGACATGATCATAGTAATCATACCATTCTTTTAAAACCCTATCACGACCGAAAGGCTCTCTACTAGATGCACTATGGTAATCCTTTAATGACTTCAGTTGGATGGTCCAAATGTCTCCTTGGAGTTTTGCGGGCCCATCAACCACTTCAAATTCTTCTCCCAAAGGCCCCGATATTTTAGTGGTTTGAGGTGTCATCTCTCCGCCTCCGCCACAGGAGGCCAAAGCCATCGAAACGACGGCCAACATGATTAAAGCTATTTTCTTCATTTTCTTATCCCTAAGTTCGTGTCGGGCGCAACTTATTAATGGTTTGTTAATCAATTCGTAAGTTTTTTTTATTTTAGTAGATAATCAAAATTAGTTTACATATAAGACGCGAGACTGCGAGACACGAGACGCGAGTCAAATAGACTTGTCACGTGTCTCGAAGTCCCGTGTCCCGCGTCAAAAAACATGTAGTTTTATTTTGAATAGTTACTTTAGTTGTCAAGCAAGGCTTTCTGCATTTTTTCGTTGATTTTAGCCAAACGTTTCAGCTGTGCAGTGGTCAATTCATCCTCTGCATTTTCAAGTTTTGCTGCGAGTTTTTGTGCTTTCTCAGCAAGCTTTGCATATTCAGTCATAGCAGACATATCGCCGTTCATGGCTTTCTTGTAGGTCTTGATGTACTGGTCAACGTATTTCTCATACTCGTTGAGAATCTTGTCCCAGTCGTCACCGGCTACGATTTCGCTCTTTGCCGTTTGGTGGGTTTCCATTGCTGAAACCGTGGTGCAAACACCTCCCATCAAGAAGGCGAGCATTGCAACTGTCATAATGGTTTTCTTCATTTTCTTTTCCCTAGATTCGTGTCGGGCGCAACTTTTAATTCATGGGTTTTGTTGAGTGTTGTTTACAGATTCTTTTTTATAAAGTCAGACTCAAAATCACGCCACGCCGAAGCTGGTGCAGTATTACCTCCTTGGGTCCATGTACACCAGCTGTCCCTGTGCGTGTTGATTATTAAATTGAATGACTACTGTTTAATAATTTGCCCATCTTATACTCGACACTTTTCCGTTTGAGAAAAACACCATGCCCAGATAAATGGATCCACTGAATCCATCATAACTACCGCGTAATTCATAGCTCTCACTGTTCGCGGATTGATGCTCCAAATTCATATAATAAAGATGAGGCTTTTTGAATAGATTATTTTTCAATCCATACCGGACCAATCCTATGGGCATTCCGATAACAAGTTTTCCATTGTTAAATAAGTCATTCACGTACTTGGCGCCATATTGACTGATCAGTTCTTTTCTGATCCGTTTTGCTTCGGCTTCTTGTTTCGCTTGCCATTCGGCCGCCTTTTTTTCCTCTGCTGCTTTTTCCGCTGCTAATGCTGCTCGAGCTGCGGCATCATAATCCTCTTTCGCCTTTTTTACTGCGGCTCTCGATTTTTCAATATACTCCGCGAGAGAATTGCCTTCTTGATATATGTCATAGTTATCAACAATCTCTACATAAGGAAATGGATCGTAAGCTTTTTCCATTATTTTGTTTGCATGTCCTTGAGGGAAATGAAGTATATCTTTTTGCTCATCCCCCCTGAAGCCACTAATATCTATGTCAGGGGAGTAGATAATAATCTCACGGGGAATACCACCCCTCTGAATCCAATACTTCTTAACGGTTTCGGGTAAAACAACATACGTCTGCCTATATTGGGAGATATAGCCTTCCCAATTTATTTTCCGAGTTAATCCTTCGATTGAGGTTACTGTATAGGTATTACCATCATAATCGGTTATCGTTTTGGGTACGATCAAACTGTCAACTTCGCCTTTTTCTAAAATGATATCGCTTAGATCCACCTCTTTTTCGTTGTTCTTTTCGAAACACAACACCATTCCATTAGGCAAGGGAACCCACAAACCGTTTTTATACTTTTTTCTCTCAGCAGCTTTGGATTTTTCCAAATACTCCTCAAGCGAGTGACCTTCTTCATAAATGTTATAATTATCCACTATGCTAACAACTCTGTCTTTGTTTGTATCAGTAGTAAAACTTGCAGAGTAGTTTGGCAAAACGTGCAAAAAGAATTGATTAGAACTATCACCTTGTCCAAGACGCTTTCCATACATAAAACACTCTTCTTTCTCACGACCACTCCACGCTCTTTTATAGACATCATAATCATAGCGGCCTTGCCGCTTGAGACAATCTTCACACAAACCTTTGCTTAAATATTGAATTACTGGAGTACAACTATCACCGTAATAAATGACGTTTTGTACATCGCTACTATACCTGCAACCAATAACCTTAACGGTCTCTGGAATAACCAAATTTTTACATCTTATTTCGTAGTTACCCTTTACATAATTATGCAATCCGTCTCGGTTGTCAAGAGAATATAGAGCTGATACCGTATAGTTTTTCCTATTATAATTGATGGTTTTTGGTACGATGACATTTTCAGGTAATTTAAAAGCAGAATTAACAGCATATATCCCGTTGTGTTGACTAAAAAATTTCTCCTCGAATTGACTAGGAATTACAAGCGCCACCTCATTATCGTTCAATATTTCATAGCATAATGTTTGTCCGTACATGTCTTTTGCAGCGAAATGGTATCCATGAGCGGCATAGAAGTCATCGGTCCCGAGCGAACCTAATACAGAGCAGGATGACAATAAGAACAGGCTTGTTCCAAACAGACAGATAGCGGAGACCAGGAATGTCACCAAGAAGTGTTTAATGTTTTTATTCATTTCTTTAGATTTTAATGATTATTGATGTTGTTTATTACTTGTTTCCAAATTCAAGGGCTGCAATGAGCTTTTCCCAATCATTAGGCTTAAAGTTTTTCTCTGTTAGATAAACGCTTTGAGGGTTTTGGTGAATGATCACCCTTCCTGCTTTTTCATAGTCACACAACTTGTCGCCTAGAGGTTGTCCATCACAGCACTTGTCCTTGATGCGGAACCAACGGTCTCGACCACGAAGCACAACTATAAGCTTGTTGTCTTTCATTGCTTGACAGAGCAACCAATTCCTATATTCGTTGGAGGGTAAGTGCGAAGGAAATGAAAATGCTTTTTTTGTATGATAAGGGAAAAACTCCAACACAAAGAAATTCAACGGTTTTGGGCATAGCTGGGAACGTAATGCTTTCGTTCTTTCCTGCCACCAATTGTATCCACCATGAATTTTGCCATTTTTGCACATGAAAGGAGTGTCCCACAAATAATCAGTTCCTTTGTGTTTTAGAGTGTTTTGCGTAAATTTCAAAAAAGACGGGTCTCCATAAAAACACTTGTCAAGCTCGCCCCAACCGGGATTCAGGTTCAAACAAACCACATTGCTTTTGATATTGCCTGAGAACGGTTCTGGAAGGTTTTGAATGTCGATGCCTTTTCGGCTACAGTATGCAGGTGTGATGACTGCGGTATCGCAACTGGCGACAGTGTATTTCCAATTGATATAAAGCCAAGGATTTGCTGGTGCAGTTGCTAAAGGTGTTGTTGTATGGTTTTTAGGCATGACGAATTCTCCTATAGTTTGTCGGGCGCAACTTTTTAATGGTTTGTGTTTAGTTGATTAGGTTTCCCGTTGCAAATAAATTAAAAAAAATCCGATTCCCGCTGATCCTTGTTGGTCCTTGTTGCTCAAAGCTGATTGTCAGGGAGTTGAGAGATACATGACACGGGACTGCGGGACACTTCGACAGGCTCAGTGACCCCTGAGGGACTGTGGGGTGAAGGAGACGTATCATTAATTTCCGAAAACTATGCGTAAATACGCGAAAAAATCAAATAACAACTCGGGAATTTGAGTTTTATGCTTACCTTAGGGTCATGTCCCTAAAATCTGACAAAGAAAAAAGCCAAGAGACTAGCTCGTTACGGCGCATAAACGACTCGTACCACAAAATTGTCGTTGTGCGCAGCCACATCGTCCCGTGGACGTGAATGGCATCTACTACATAGGACTGGAAGATTTCTGTTTGGACTATATTGACGAGTTGGACAGAACGCTTTGAAATTTGGTCATTTTGATCCTTACTCCACATCCCGCACCAGCCTCACCGAAAGGCCATCGCCGCGATGGCCGGTGGCCCAAAGGTAAATATCGTCGGCGCCGAACAACAACTCGAAAGAGTCTTCGCACCCGACACTCGACGTTTGGCAAGCGCCTAACTCAAAGATGCCTTCGATGGTGCGGGCACCTCCCACAGGCAGAAACACCGCTCCTGCAGGCTCCAACACCTGCTGCCAATCGGCAAGGGAGATGACATTGTTGGTGTAATTCATTTCCGCCATATTGACGGAATTCAACTGATAGGTGGTCGCTTGCCATTGGTCGGGAAGCAGCACCAACCCGTTTACGCCATTGACGGCAGCCTTAACGAAACGGACACCCGAGGCAGTGTTGCGCACAAAGAGCAGATACAACCATTCCTCCTTCCGAGGCGTGCGCCACAGGCCTTCCTGGTTGCCACCATTCGAGATGGCATTGTAGCCCCAATCGGCCTGGCCCGTCTCATCATACAAGTTGTACGAAGCATCGCCGTAAGCCCAATGCAAGGCGTTGCTCTTTGTGTCCTTGTTGCCGCTCCAAGGTTGCCAGTTTACCGCACCATGGTCGTAGCCACTCGTCGCCCAGCCAAACAGGTCAATCCAGCCGCTGTAGGTCTCTGAGATCTTTTCGTTGTCTTTTCCAATCACGTCGTATTGATGCTCGGCAAAACGCCATGTCTTTGTCGTGGCCTGATATTGCAAGTTGCCTTTCGAAAACAGTACCTGCTTGCCTTCGCTGACTGAGAACAGCTTGGGCAAAGCACCTTCAGGTAGCATACCCACCTTATCGGAAGGCAGTGTGCTGAAAGCGACCTCTCGGCTATATATGACACCAACGCTACCCGAAAGATATGCCCTGACGAAATAGGTGGTGTTGGGTTTCAGTCCACTCATCACCACGACACCCGTCTTGGGCTCGCAACAGGCATGCTGGCTCTTTAACGTGGGGTTGTGGAGCATGCCCCAGCACAGCCCCGTCTCCATTCCGTCATAGTGCTTTCCGGTCACATCCATGCTGCCTTGGGCCGTGGTGTCGGTAATCCCAGTCACAGGCAAAGCCATGATGATGGGTGAGACCAGCCATTCAAGGCTGTCGTAAGCGGCTTGGTTCAAATGATGTTTTTGATAATCATCCTTGTATGACCTACAATGGCTATTGATCTGTTCCGCCGACCACTTCTCAAGTTGTTGCTGATGATGAGCCACCCTTGATGAGAAAGCCAATTGCAGCTGGTCGTCGTTCTGATAAAGGCAACTCATCTCATTGAGCATGGACTTGATTTCCGCACTGGTGTTTGACAACCGTGCCAACAACACCTCCCGATACTCTCTTCCTTGTTTGGCTTCATCGGTAATCGGCTTCAGCATGGTGTTGATATACCATTCGGCCTCTTCGAGATATTTCCGCTGATCCGCCGTCATGCCAGTCACCAAGTCATCAGAAGTCTCGATTGTCGCAGTAGGTTTTTTCAGGGCAAGCACGACACATAACGTTGCCAGCAGTAAAAGCCCCACAAAAGGAAGCGCCCTTTGAGTGTGTTCGCTCCATTCCAAAGCCTTACGCACAGCCTCCATGTCAGCATAGCGCTTTTCCGGATTCTCCCGAGTGCATTGTGCTGCGATGTGGCGGTAACGGTGTGGAAACAGGCCGCTCAACATCAAGCCAAAGGCATACATATCGGCACGGCAGTCTATTTTTGGGCCCTGTTTCTTCTGTTCTGGTGCCATATATTTTAAGGTGCCGGCGGATTGTTTCAAGATGGCATAGTCGTCGGCATCGGAGAGACCGAAGTCGATGATTTTCACATTGTTGCCGTTACGCGTAATGAGGATGTTGCTGGGCTTCAGATCGCGATGCAGGATCTGCTTGCTGTGGATATAGGCCAAGGCATCCACGAGTTGGTCTACCACCTTGCGTCGGACTTCTTTGGAGGGATCGCCTT
>Ga0247609_10007781_pt1 | contig 10182 bp, 3 predicted proteins | sample 172DNAGHGlowgp2_FD_193487 | JGI IMG/M metagenome (GOLD analysis project Ga0247609, IMG submission 193487) | Sheep rumen microbial communities from Palmerston North, Manawatu-Wanganui, New Zealand - 1728 DNA GHGlow gp2 | ecosystem: Host-associated > Mammals > Digestive system > Stomach > Rumen ...
CGCCGTCGTAGATGGCACGGATGTCCGGGGTGACGCGCCACAGGTGGCCGATGCCCTCGCCCCATTCCCAGGGCTTGTTCTCGCCCCATTCGCAGATGGACAGGACGATCGGATGGCCGCTGGCCTTGATGGCCTCGGACATCGTCTGATAGGCGGCCTTCGCGTTCTGGCCGTCATTGGCGCACCAGTCGTACTTGAGATAGTCCACGCCCCACTTCGCATACTGCAGGGCATCCTGGAACTGATGGCCCTTGCTGCCGGGACGGCCCTGGCAAGTATAGGAGCCGGCGCAGGAGTACAGGCCGAACTTGAGGCCGAGGCCATGGATATAATCGGCGAGCGCCTTCATCCCGGAGGGGAACCGCTCCGGATCCGGGACGATGTTGCCGTCCGCGTCGCGGTCCACCTGCCAGCAGTCGTCGATGACGATGTACTCGTAGCCGGCGTCGGCCATGCCGGAGGCGGCCATCGCATCGGCCATCTCCTTAACGAGCTTCTCGCTCACGTTGCAGCCGAACTTGTTCCAGGAGTTCCAGCCCATCGGCGGAGTAGCCGCGAGGCTGCGGTACAGGGAATCGGAAAGGGGGACGGGCTTTTCCTGGGCATGGAGGCACAGTCCTCCAAGCAGCAGGAAAAGGGAAAGGAATTGCTTACCAGTCATAGTGTCATTATCGGTTCTTCGCAAATGTATCGAATTACCCGCGCATTACTTGACAAGGAAATCCAATTCTTTTGTAAAATCGTCCAAGATAGGGATGGGGCTTATTGGGAAAAGGATTATCTTTGTAAGGCGATGATGAAAAAGATGATACTCTGCCTCCTTCTGCTGCTGGCCTTCTCCCAGGCCGGCCTGGCTGCCGAAGGCGCCTTCCGCCACTATACCACCCGGGACGGACTGTCGTCCAACACGGTGCAGGCCCTCATCCAGGACCGTAACGGGCTCATCTGGATGGGCACGGCCAGCGGTCTGGACAGCTTCGACGGAAAGGAGTTCATCCACCATGCTTTCCCCGCCGGGGAGGACGACTATGTCCGCCAGCTATACCAGGACGCCGCCGGCCTGCTTTGGATCGGGACGGAAAACGCCGTGTTCCGGTATGATATGACCTCGCCCCCGGTGCGCGTCTCCGAGATTCCGGAAGCGCTCGTCACCGGCTTTGCCGAAGACCGGGACGGCGCTGTCTGGATAGCGGTCTGGGGCAAAGGCGTCTTCCGGTATGCGGACGGCGTTTTCACCCAATTCCTGGACGGACACCAGGTGGAGGGACTGCTGGTAGACCGGGACGGGCGCCTGTGGGTCGCCGACCAGTCGGAGCCGCAAGGGCTTTCCCTCTACCAGGCCGCATCCCGGACCTTTTCCGCGCCGAACCTGGTCTTCCGGGACTGCCGGCCCACGCGCATCTGCGCCATGGACGTGGACGAAGAAGGCGACCTGTGGCTCGGGACCTGGGACCTCGGCATCTACCGGCTTGAAACCGATACCCGGACCGTCTTTCCCGCCGTCCAGCCCGGAGACGGACTCGAGCACGTGCATTCCCTCACCCACGAATCCCCCCTGCATCTGCTGGTGGGGTCCGACGACGGACTCCTATCCGTAAATCCCCTGACCGGGGAACGGACCCATTACCGCAATGACCGAAGCGATCCGGCCTCCCTGTCCAGCAAGTTCATCTATCCGATTGTCCGGGACCACGAAGGCGGCCTGTGGATCGGCACCTATTACGGCGGCGTCAATTATCTGCCGCCCACCGCCGGGCAGTTTTCCTCCGTATCCCTGTCAGAACTCGTCCATGGGGGCGAGGACTTCGTGGTCAGCTGCCTGTGCGAAGACCCGGACGGGACGGTCTGGCTCGGTTCCGACAACGGCGGCCTGTTCCGGTACGACCCGGTCCGGAAAACGGCGGTCCGCCTGCCGGGTCCGCTGTCGACGCTCAACGTCCATGCCCTCCTCCGGCAGGGGGATTTCCTATGGATCGGCACCTATTCGCAGAGCTTGTTCCGGCTGCACGTTCGAAGCGGAGCCATCCGGCAGTTCGGGGCGAACGACGGGCTCGGCGATCCCAGCACCTATGCCCTGTTCGTGGACGGCGGCGGGAACTTCTGGGTTGGAACCCAAAGCAGCGCGTGCCGTTTCGATCCCTCCACGGACCGCTTTGTCAAAGAATGGGATACGGATGCCTGGATCGGGGATATCGCGGAGGATAATACCGGTTCCCTCTGGTTCGCCACCGCCCAGAACGGCCTCCTGCAGCGGGCGCCCGACGGCACCTGGACGGAATGGCCGGCCCGCCCGGGCGGGCTCCCCGCCAACCAGGTCCATTATCTGCTGCCTGCCCCGCACGGCATCTATGCCGGCACCAAGAAAGGACTGGTTCTCCTGCAGGACGGAAAGATTACGCCGGTCGTCCCGGACATGGACGTCCGATACATCGTCCAGGACAGGAATACGCTCTGGCTCGCCAGTTCTTCCACCATCGTCCATTTCCGCCCGGAGGACGGACGACTGGAGCAGTTCGGCGCCAATGACGGAATCCGGGTCGGGGAGTTCTCCCCCTCGGCCGGTCTCACCGCCCAGGATGGGACCCTCTATCTGGGCACCACCGAAGGATTCGTCTCTTTCTATCCCGGGCGCGTCCGGGAGAACGACATTCCGCCGCCGGTTCTCTTCACCCGATTCCTAGCCAGCAGCCAGGACGGGACCGAGAACGTCTTCCTGGCACAGGGGAAGGAGGACATCTCCCTCTCCTGGCGGCAGCGGGACATCCGCATCAGTTTCGCCGCCCTCAGCTACAGCGCGCCGGAGAAAATCCGCTACGCATACCGGCTGGAAGGGCTGGATGAGGATTGGAAGGGACTGGGAAACCAGAATTACGTGGCGTTGAACCGGCTCCCGGCCGGAAAATACCGGCTGCAAGTGGCCGCCACCAACAACAGCGCCCTTTGGAACGACGAAGGAGCGAAAATCTCCTTCATCATCCGCCCTCACCCGCTGCTCTCGAATATCGCCCTGGTCCTGTATATCCTCTTTATTGCCACCTTGTTCTACCTGGCCGGGCGCTGGTGGCTGAAGCGGGAAGAGCGGAAAGCGCAAGCCCGGTACGAGGAACAACTCGGTGCCGCCGTCACCCAGGTGAAAGAAGAAGAGCGTGACGACCGCATCCGGTTCCTATCCGCCCTTTCCGACCAGCTGGATTCACCCATTTCCGGGATCGGCCTGCAACTGGAACGGCTCAAGGAGCATCCGAAGGGCGATGCCAAGGGGGACCTGTCCATCATCGAAAAGAACCACCGCATGCTCCGGACCATCGCCACGAACCTGCGGCAGCAGCGTGACGCCCTTTCCAGCGGGAAAGGGCCGGAAGAGAAAGAAGAATCGCCGGATCCGCAGGAAGACTTCCTGCTGCGCTTGGACCGCTTGATTACGGAGAATATCGCCAATCCGGACCTCTCCGTGGAATTCCTGGCCCGGGAAATGGCCATCTCCCGGTCCGGCCTTTTCGCCAAGACCAAGGAACTGAGCGGGGAGACGCCCAACAAGCTCATCAACCTGGCCCGGCTGAACCTGGCGGCCAAGCTCCTGACGGAAGGCCGCCATTCCATCGGAGAGATCTGCTACATGACCGGCTTCTCTTCCCCCAGCTATTTCTCCAAAAGTTTCTTCGCCCAGTTCGGTGTCACGCCGCACGACTGGACGCAGCTGGACAAAGAATAAGGGGGACGGCCCGAAGGCCATCCCCCTTGATCTTGATGCAGGGACCGGTTACTTCACACCGGTGCGCTTGTCCCACCAGAGCTGCTTGCCCCAGCAGTAGTCCACGATCCCGGCGGAAGCGGCTTCCACGTTCGCCTTGTTATAGGTGAACTGGTTACTCGGGTACGGCATGCGGAACGGAACGTCCGTGTGCGTACCCTCGCCCCAGTATGCATCGGCGCGGTCACCCAGATACTGGCGCTCACCCGCCTTGCAGCCCGACGCCGAATAGATTTCGGCGGACTCCGCGGAGTAAACGGCGGTCTGGATGTACTTCGGATAGCCGGTACGGCGATAGAAAGCCCAGGCTTCGTTCACTTCCTTGAACAAGGCTACCCACTCTTCATAAAACAAACGGTCTTCCGTGCCGTCCCAGGCTCCCTTCCCCGCGAGGTAGGTGTCCACTTCTTCGGCGGTCACCTGTCGGGATTCGGGAACCCAGCTGTTCGCAATATCCATCTCATCCGCAAAGGACAGACGGACAGCCTTTTCGTAAGCATCCTGGGCGGAAAGCGGAGTTTTCCAGCCCTTCAGCGCAGCCTCAGCCATCATGAAATAGGTCTCGCAAGCCTTGTAATAAGGGGTGAAACCGGCGTTGTTGGCCGTCATGTAGGCCTCACCCAGGTAGGAATAGCGGACCTGGTTGGAGAGCTGCTGGGAAGCGATGCCGTGTTCGCCGCCGCGATAGGTTTCCCCGTCTTCGCGGCAAGGCTGGGCATACAGCTTCAGGCGCGGATCGCCCATCTCTTTGAGGTGGTTGACAAAGATCTCGGAAACACACCAGTCGTTCGGACGGGTACGGAAAGTACTGCGCCAGGGCTCGAAATAGTCACCACTGCCCTGCCACCAGAAGTAGGCCCGCTGGCTGTTCTCCTCGATGACGGGATATTTGGACGGATTGTTCAGGATCGTCTCGGCAAGCTCCTTCGCGCCACTCCACACGGAGGAAAGACGCATCGCATAGCGCAGGCGCAGGGAATTGCAGAACCGCTGCCAAAGAGCGGCGTCACCACCGAAGAGGAAATCACCGCTGCCGATGGCATCCGAACCCAGGCCAGCCGCCCAGCTGTCCGCCACGGCGCCAAGTTCCGCCAGGCAGGCCGGATACACCGTCTCCTGGGAATCGTATGGAGTCTGCAAGATGCCACCATCTTCCGGAGCGCCCTTGAAAGCGTCAGAATAGGGCATGTCGCCGAAGCTGTCCAGGTTCCAAAGGAGCAGGAAGTTCTTGAACACCTTGGCTGCATTGTGCATGTTCTTCGTGGCGTTCTCATCGGTACGGGCGATGATATCGTTGAGCTGCGTGCTGGCCCAGTACACCCGCTGCCATTTATTGCCGTAGGTGTTGTTGGTAGGGATGTAGTCGTTATATACATCAATATAGCTGAGCTTGCACATGTAACCCGCCCAGATGGTGGGACCGGTGATGTCGCCGATCTGGACGGCCGTCTGCGACTGGATGTAGGCCATCATGTTGGTCGTCGGAACGGTCGTGTAGGCGTCCGGATCGGTATTGATCTTCTCGAAATCCTTGGTGCAGGCGAGAGCGAGGACCAGGATGGATGCCCAAACGGATATTCTGATTATATTTTTCATATCAAATCCTCCCATTGTTTAGAAAGTGAGATTGAGTTTGACACCGAAGCTGCGGGACGAAGGCACGGAAGCCTGTTCGAAGCCCACACCGTAAGTGTTACTGGCCACACCGCCGGTTTCCGGATCGAGGCGCATCGTATTGGACTTGTCCACCCACAGGAGCAGGACGTTGCCGGCGATGGCGGAAATGGAGGCCCGCTTGATGTACTTAGCCTTGTTCATCAGGCTCTTCGGAAGCTGGTAAGTCAGATACAGCTCGCGGAGCTTGAGGTAGGAGCCCTTGAATACAGCGAATTCACCGGCATTGCCGCCACCCCATTCGAAGAAGTCCTGTGCGTTGGTTTCGACGTCGTTGACCACATACTTGCCGTCCTTCATCGTCACGAACTGGTAGTCGGGATAGACATCCTTACCGGCGACGATCGGGCGTTCACGGACACCGTTGTCAGCCGTATAGGAAGCCAGACCCGCGCAGTATGCGTGGCTCATGGTCTGGGACCAGATGTCACCGCCGATGCGGAGATCCAACATGGCACCGAAGCTCAGGTTCTTGTAGGAGAAGTCATTGCGCCAGCCGCCGATGAAATCGGGGGTGACGTTACCAACCACCTGGTCGCTCTTGGTGCCGATCGATCCGGACGAACCCACAATGATGGCGCCCACCTGGTCGGCCGTTGCCTTCCCATCCTTCACGTCCTGCTCGGTCACACGGTTGAGACCGGTACCGCGGATATCTCCCCAAGTGCCACCGACCGTGGCATAGGTGCCGTAACCCCAGGTCCAACCCATCATGTACTTTTCGAGGTCACCGTACAGTTCCACGACCTTGCTCCGGTCGCGGGCGAAGTTCACCGTCGAGGTCCAGTTGAAGCCGTTCGCATTGCGGAAAACATCCGCCGTGAGCTGGATCTCGATACCCTTGTTGTCGATACGGCCGGCGTTCACGAGCATGGAACCGAAACCGACGACGTTGGAGGTCGTGACGGACAGGATCTGGTCTTCGGTCTTCTTCCGATAGTAGGCCACATCCAGGTGGAGGCGGTCGTCAAACAGGCCGATTTCCGTACCCACTTCCCAGGAGGTCACCTTTTCCGGCTTGAGGTTCAGGTTCGGATAGGTGTAGCTCTTGTACATCTGGGCGACGCCATTGAAGGAGGCGGAATTCGCATAGTAATAATAGGAGTTGCGGTAAGCGGAGGTCGCGGAACCGACCTGCGCAACACCGCCGCGAAGCTTCCAGAAGGAGAGGATGTTCCCCTGTTTGAGACCCGGGAAGGACTCGGTCACGATCCAGCTCAGGGAAACGGACGGATAGAAGAAAGCCTGGCGGATGGTGGAGCTCCAGTCGTTACGGGCGCTCGCATCCAGGTAGAGCATGTTCTTGAAACCGAGGGAGAAGTTCCCGTACACGGAGTTGGAACGGATATGGCTGTGGTCCATGGAGGTCGCAGCATCACCTACCTTGTTGGAGATGGTATAGATTCCGGGGAGTACCAGGGCGTCGGCACCCATCTGCTCATACAGGTACTGGGCGTCGCGATAGTTCGCACCGACGAGGGCGGTCAAGTTGAAGTCTCCGAAGGTCTTGTTCATGGACGCGATCAGGTCGGCATTCAACTCGGTCTGTGCGATGTCCGTGGAATAGAAAGCGCCTTCGGGATCATCCGGGTTGTAGTACTGGCGCTCGAACATCCGGGAGTTATAGTAGTCGAAGCCCAGGCGGCCTTCGATCTTGAGCCAGTCCAGCGGGTTGAAGTACAGGGAGGTCTTCCCGAACATGCGGTCGCGCTGGTAGCTGTTCGTGTTCATGTACACGTTGAAGTACGGGTTGATGTGGTAGCTGGTGTTCCAGTTGTACATCGTGTAGTTGCCCTGGTCATCCTTCTGGTCCCAGTTCGCCTTGAGGGACTGCATGTTGATCTGGCGGCCGCTCCAGGCAATCAGGGAGTTCAACGGGTTGTTCGCCCGGTAACCCTGGTTCACGAGGTTGTCGCTCTCGGTGCGGGTGTAGTTGCCGGCGAAGTCAAAGGAGAAGAAACGGTTCAGCGTCATCTGCGTGTTGAACTGGGCGCCGTAGCGGCTCTGGTCCGTGTTCGGAACGGTACCGGTCTGGTTACGGTAGGACAGGGAGACACGGGTCGTAGCCTTCTCGCTGCGGGACTGCAGGGAGATCATGTGGTTCTGGGTGATACCGGTCTGGAAGAAGCTCTTGACGTTGTCCGGATGGGACACCCAGGGGGCTTTCTGGCCGTTGCTGTCGAACTGGACGAGGTTCAGTCCGGCATCGAGCGGGGCACCCCAGGACTCGTCGTTACCGTCCTGGACACCACCCCAGTTACCGTCCACATACTTGAAGTTGTAGGTCTCCGCATAGGCCTGGCGGTCGAGGGTACCGCCGTCTTCCTGATACCACTTGTAGTGGAGTCCGTCACCGTCGTAGCCCTGACCGTAGCTGTTCTGGAGCTTCGGGATGTTTGCCACGCGGTCGAAAGTCACGGAACCGTCGTAAGAAACTTCGATACCGCCGGAACGCTTGCCCGTCTTGGTGGTGATGAGGATGACACCGTTACCGGCGCGCATGCCGTAGAGGGCCGCGCTGCCGCCCTTGAGAACGGAGATGGACTCGATGTCCTCCGGGTTGATGTCGTTCAGGCCGGAACCGAAGTCCACACCGCGATAGGTGTTGTCACCGGTACGCTGCGTGTCATTGTTGATTGGAACGCCGTCCACGACGATCAGCGGCTGCTGGTCACCGGAAAGCGAGGAGTTACCACGAACGGAGATGCGGGAGGATGCACCGACGGAACCGCCGAAGGTGTTGATCTGAACACCCGCGATCTTACCGTTGAGGGCGCTGGTGACGGACGGGGCGCCCGCCGCCATGAGTTCGTCGGACTTCACTTCCTGGATCGCATAACCAAGGGCTTTCTTCTCACGGGTGATACCCATGGCGGTCACGACGACTTCGTTCAAGGCATTGAAGTCATTTTCGAGGACAACGACGATGCCGTCCTGGGCATCGACCTCCTGGGTCTTCATGCCCAGGCAGGAGACGATGAGGGACTTGGCGTCAGCGGGAACGTTCAGGGAGAACGTACCATCCGCGCCAGTGACGGTACCCAGGGTCGTGCCATTCACGATGACACCGGCACCGGGGACCGGAGAGCTGTCTTCTGCAGAGATGACCTTACCGGACACCCTGCGCGTCTGGGCCATGGACAAAACTGTCACCAGGCTCAGCGCCACCAAAAGAAGTACTCTTTTCATAAACTGGTTGATTAGGTTGATAATGAATGATTTACGCGCAAAAAGAAGTAACTTTCAAAAGCGAATGCCTCTGAAAGAAACATGAGCAGAATGCACTGTTCCGACTGGGAATCGGAGCCTGAAATAGCTTTTTCATCTTGCCAAATGTAAGTAATTGTTTTTACAATTGCAAACACTGGCCAGAAAAAACTCATTTACAGCCTTGTAGGCAAGGTTTCCTGCACCGTTTGTGGTAACCAAACTGTCATCTCGCCGCTGCCGCGGTGGCACCAGGCATAGTACGGGATGAGGGTCAGGTCCACGTCCTTGACGACCAGGCGGCCGTCCGTTCCATAAGAAAGCGCTTGCGCGCGCGTAACGATCTTGTCAACCCCAAAAAGGTCATTGGAGTGCTGTACACGGAAGGTGGGTTTCTGGTTCACAATCGTGCCGCGCACGGAGAAACCGGGGTTGTCCTGCCATTCTGCGCAGTACACCACGGGACCGCGCTGCACGGCGATGCGGCCTTCATCGGCCTTCACCTCGGGATGGGCTTTCACCACGCGGGGTTCCAAATCGAAATGGACGACGACCTTGTCGCCCTTCTTCCATTTGCGGGTGATGGTAAAATAACCCTGTTCGATGGGACCCTCCACGGCAACACCGTTCACCGTGACCGTGTAACCCGTCTTGATATCATCGGCGAAAGTATACAGGTCCGAGGGGACAACTTCACCACGGACCCAGCCGGGGATGCGGACCTTGAGGGACATCTCCTTCTTGAGCGCCGTCTTGTCAACCGTGATTTCAATGTCGCCGTCGTACGGATAGCCCGTCTTCTGGGTCAGGGTGACGGCCTTGCCGGCGACCTTCTGCGTCATGGTATTGGGCATGAACAGATTGACATAGAGCGCGTTGTCCTTCACGGCATAGACATAGCCCGGGACCGACGGGATGAAGCGGCAGATGTTGGACGGGCAGCAGGCGCAGCCGAACCAGGCCTTGCGCGCGTGCTGGCCGGCGGACTCCAGCGGATTGGGATAGAAGAAGCCGTTGCCCTCCAGGGAGACACCGCTGATGAGGCCGTTGTACAGCGTGCGCTCGAGCACGTCATAGTACTTGGCGTCGCCGTGCAGGAGGAACATCCGGTAATTGACATATACGTTGCCGATGGCGGCACAGGTCTCGCAGTAGGCGGTCATGTTCGGGAGCTGGTAGTTGGCCCCGAAGGCCTCGCCCATGTTCGTCGCGCCGATGCCGCCGGTGATGTACAGCTTCTTGGAGACAATGTTCTCCCAGATGCGGTCGATGGCGTCGATATAGCCCCGGTCGCCCGTGAGGGCGGCCACGTCCGCCATGCCGGCGTACATGTAGGCGGCACGGACGGCGTGGCCCACGGCCTCATCCTGCTCCAGCACCGGCACGTGCGACTGGTTGTACGGGTCGTTGTGGCCCGTTTTGCCACGCTCGTCCAGGAAGAACTTGGCTTCGTCCAGGTACTTCTTCTCGCCGGTGGCGAGGTACAGCTTCGCAAGGGCCATCTCCGCGATCTGGTGGCCGGGGATGACGCGGGCCTGGCCCGGGCGGGC
>Ga0247609_10007786_pt1 | contig 10177 bp, 23 predicted proteins | sample 172DNAGHGlowgp2_FD_193487 | JGI IMG/M metagenome (GOLD analysis project Ga0247609, IMG submission 193487) | Sheep rumen microbial communities from Palmerston North, Manawatu-Wanganui, New Zealand - 1728 DNA GHGlow gp2 | ecosystem: Host-associated > Mammals > Digestive system > Stomach > Rumen ...
AACCATTTTATATTTATTTAACCAAAACTTGGCAGAAAATTGGTTGGATAAGAATGAATGAAGTTTATAATAATGACAATGAAGGTTCTATCAATTTTTTAGTGGATTATGATATTGTGCGTGCTGATTTACAAACCTTAAAAGAATTAATGGAGTTCATTAAAAAGTTAAGGGAATTAAAAATACCTAAACCTGTGTTAGAAACTGGAGAATTGGAAATGCATCACTTCAATAAAATACGCGCGAAATATAATAGGCATATTGCAAGAAATTTCATCCATATTATAAAAAATAATGCTGGAAATCCAGTATGGGATTTAGCATTATATTTGGAGGATTAGAATTATGAAAGAAGAATATTCTGAACAAGAACAATTAGAAATGGCTGTTGAAAATAAATTAGCATACATTCTTGCTAAATGTTATATGAGAATCCCTTGGAGGAAAATTGGTGTTAAATCAGCACACAAATTCTTTATAGACCGTATAAGAGCAAGTAGTAACGCTAGAAATTTTAAAGAATTCTTGGATGTATTCACTAAAAAAATAAATGTGGAATTTGTAAATGTCGAAACAGAATATGTTCAATTCTTGGAAGATAATTTGAATATTACTATGATGTTACTAAGAAAAGAATCAACATACTTAGCAAATTTTGCTTTAGAAACTGTTGATGAAATTAAACAACAAGAAAAATTAGCTAAAACAGGTCAAAAAACTTTAATGTAATATAAGGAGGAAATATATATGGAAACTTTAAGATTCAAAGGAAATTGGACAGCATTATCCCCAATACATCATGGAGGAAGTGAAGATTATGGTACTACTAAATTAATTTTAACATTACCTACTGTTATCATTAATCCGCTAACAGGAAAAGAAGAAATAGATAATATTCCTGCAATACATGGTAATGCAGTAAGAGGTTATCTTCGTAGATTAGTTATGGATGATTATTTAACTTTGTTAGGTTATGAATTAGATTCCAAAAAAGTATACCATTTCTTATTTACTGGAGGGATACTTGAAGCATTAGACAACAAAGATAAAGGAGCTATAAACTTAACATTGAAAAAACAAATTCGTGAATTAATCCCACCAATAAGTTTAATAGGTTCTGCTTTAGGAAACCAAATGATTCAAGGAAAATTAAAAGTCGCAATGGGTGATATTGTATGTAGTGAAACTAAACATTATATTGAAGAATATAGTGATTATGATTTCAGTGCGTATAATCTTAAAGGAGCGGATTTTGGTACGAGATTGGATGATTTGAAAGAAGGTAAAACAGATGATGATGAGCAAGCTCATCAGATGAAATATGAATTTGAAACATTAATTCGTGGAACAAAGTTCACTCATGAATTTATTTTAGAAGATTGTAATGATATTGAAAAAAGTTGTTTCTACAGGATGTTTCAATTGTGGAAGGAAAGACCGTATCTTGGTGGAAAATCTGGTACGGGTTATGGAAAAGTTAAATTAGATTATCCTGAGATAGATGAGTTAACTGATGTTAATTACCTGGATTATATTAATGACCATCGTGAAGAGATGGTTGAGTTATTAGATGGATTAGTGAAAATATGGAAATAAAAAAAGAGATAATTCGTAGAATTATTGATTACGAAACTGGAAATGATTATACTCCATTACAAGTTGTAATGGAGGTAATCCCTCCAATTTATATTACTGCACCTTGGATCCATTTAGATAGTTTACTATCGTATCTTTGTACTCGTGATGCATTAGAAGATTTATTCTATTGTATGCCTACAGAAGAAACAATAGATATTTCATTATTAGATTTACCATTAAAAAAAACAGATGATGTTTATCATTCAAGCGTTGGGATTTATGATGATAATGCTAAATTGTATCGTGACACTATATATAAAAGGTTCACTGATAAAGAAACCCATAAATTAACTCGTAAACAACAAAAAGGCAGAATCAAAACAAATCAAGGCCATTTTAAAGATTTTATGATAAATATCCCAATATTAATCACGGATAAACTAACATTTTATTGCAATGGTGATAAAAATGAATTAAATAGATTATTACATCATTTAACAGGGATTGGTAAAAAAACAAGTATTGGTGGAGGAAAAATACATAAAATAAATATCACTGAAACAACTGAAGATTATAGTTTCTTCAAAGATGATCATATTATGAGACCTATCCCAGTTTCAATGAATATTCCCATTTTTGAAGGGATGAGATTCGAACAACAACCTTACAAACCACCATACTGGGACAAAAATAATATAACTATGTGCCATGTTCCACCTAATCAAATAAAGAATAAACTGGAGATTTAAATTTATGCATCCTGATAATAATATGCCAAGGCGTACCAGAATGAGTTATGAAATGCACAGTAAACATAAATCATACCTAAAGAATATTAAATTAGCTAAAAAAAACATTTCAGAAATCTTAAATTCAAAATACAACCCCATAATTGAATATTCTGGTGGGAAAGACAGTCTTGTATTATTGCACATGATTATGCAACAGGACAATACTATTCCTATATTTAATTTCCATCCAGGTTATGGGAAATACTGTAAACAGATTTATCGAACACAAAAGACCCATAATGAGTTAATGCGTTCTGCAGAAATTGCAGGAGCAATGGATTTAACTGTTGTCAATACACCTTTTTGGAATGGAGAAAAATATTTAATCGGAGATTACTTTCCAATGCTGTTTAACTTTATGAAAAAAAGAGATTGTGATTTGGAATTATTAGGTATTCGTGGTGGAGAATCTGTTACACGTAAACATCGGGTTAAAGGGCCATTAATTCGTATGGAGGGTCAAAGGAGAGTAGCTTTTCCTATCCGACATTTAACTGTTGATGATATATGGGCATATATTATTACGAATGATTTGTATTATATATCTCATTATGACAAATATGCCCAAGTGTATGGTTATGAAAATGCAAGATTTACTAGTTTGTTTAATGAGAATAATTTAGATGTTGGAGGGTCATTTTTCTTTGATAAGATTATATTATCTGAAGAATCTAATCAGCAAGCAGAATTACATGAAAAATGGTGGACGAGAATAAATAAATTAGATGGAGGTGATAATTATGGATAGTAAAGGTAAAGATTAAGGGGATTTATTCCTCTTAATTTTTTTTAAAGAAGTAACCACATCTAATGCATCAAAAATAGTATCATATAAATTTGTATCGTAAGTTTTACCGTCAATACTTATTGTTCCACGCCATTTTCCTAAATGAGGGATATAATAAACATTATTCCAATAAGATAAATCAGTATATGTCAAATCAAACTGTTTTAAATACTGATAAATAAACTCGCGAGTGATACCATTATCAATATCTTCAACAACATCATATATACTCATACCTTGCATTTTGCAGGATAATAAGTAAGGTACTCCTCCTTTTTCTTCAATAAGACTATACATTTTCATTGTTTTTTTAGGGGTGCGTTTAACATAACCTAATTCTTTTTTAGAAACATTCTCTGCTTCTAATATTTGTGTGATTGCATGGTCTAATGTACCATGTTTGACCTGTAATTCTTCTGCAAGTGTTGTTATATTATGTCCTTCTTTGAATTTCTTTTTAAGATATGTTATTCCACCTTTTTCCATTATTTTTTCAGGTAAACTTTTAGTGTAATTAATCTTAAAATCATCAAAAGAATAATCACTAACACTAATCCATTTATTTAATGTGATTGGTGAAATACCAAGTTCATCAGCAATTTCACCACGATGTTTAAACTCTTTATTAATAATCGTACTAAATAAATAGTTTATTTCACTAACAGACTTATGAGTAACCATAAAAAAACCCCTAATATAAAAAAACAGTATTATATAAAAATGAGTTGACCTGGAATTATAGATCAACTCATAAAATGATTCGAGTGCAACACAATTATTGTGCTGCACTAATCTATTTGTTCAAGCAATTTTTTAAATTTTTCTTTATTATTTTTTCCTTCGATTGACATGAATTTTTCCATCTCTGATGGAGTTAATTTGAAGGATAATCTCTCAGTAGCATATTCATAATCGGAGATATGCTGTGAGTATATGCCAAAAATATGATTAAACATTTTTTTGACTTGTTCTTCTTCAGAGATATCTTCTGATTTTATTGTATTCAATTCATCAACCAAATCATACTCTATTTTTTCTTCTTTGAAATACATCTCTGTTGATGCAGATATCCCCATTCCTGTCATGAATAATGAGACTATATAACTGAATGATGTAGCTTTAATAACATCAAAACCATGTTGGTGAGCATAGTATTGTGCATATGCACACCAACGTGTAGAATTATCTACAATATCTAATGTAATTCCATTTTTTTTAAGGAATTCTTTTAAAATTTCATCAGTCATATTCTTATCAATTATTGTATAATCATATTCTTTTTCCCAAAACATAGTTATCACCAAAAAAATAATATTAAGGGATTAATAGTCATCCCTGTTAAGTTCTTCTTTTATGAATTTTTCGACATATTCACTAGATAAGATAAACAATTCGCCAATATCATAATCTTCAAAATATTGTTCCCAATTATTCGCAAATTTATCTCTATCTCCTTCATTTAATTTCCCATATTTTTCTTCATAAATACCTGCTGCAATTCCATATACTCCAATATTTCGAGTTAATTGTTGTTTGTATATATTTTTTGCATCAGTTAAATGATCTTCAATTAACTCTCTACTTTCTTCATTATGGCCACTTAACCCCACATATTCTTCTAAATCGTTATCATATCCATCATAAATTTCTATTTCAATGGTTTGATTGTCAATTATTTTATATCTGTCTTCACCAGCATAAGTGCTGTCGATTTCGTCTGCTAATTCCATTAACAAATCTTTATCCCATTTGATGGTTTTGCCGTTAAATTTAAATGACATCAATGCATAAAAGTTCATATCCCCAAAAGTAAGGTCATTAGGGTCATAATTTGTTTCACAGACTAATTCCATTTTTGCACCATCATTCACAATGATAGTAATATCATTGCGAACATAGGTTCTGTTTTCATCTTCTTTCGCATTGAGAATCGCATCATCAATGAAATCAATTTCATCCATAATTACTTTGTTGAACTCTTCAATGTCTGATGCTTGTTCATCAGTAGCTCCAATTTGATTTAATCCAATTTCGTCATGGTGTGTGAATACTCTTGGAATAGCAAAACCATTTTGGTCGTAATAAAACCATTCAGGCATTTCTTCAACATCTTCAGGTACTTCAACATATCCTTCTTGGAATATGTTTTCGTTTTTGTTTGAAATTATTTTGAAATTTATTGTTTTCATTTTTTTCAACTCGAATCATTTTTTTCTGAAAGAATTTCTTTCAGTCATACTTATATTTGTCTTACTACTATATAAATGTTTCTATTAAATGTTCGTACATCATATAAAATAATTATAAAAGGAGGAGATAATTGATGGTTAATTTCATGACTGTAAGAATAGATGATAAAAAATGTGATTACTGCCTTGAATGTGTGAGTGCATGTCCATCAGGAGCATTAACATATGACAAATGTTTCGAACATGATGGATCAGAATGTTGGTATTGTGAATCCTGCATGGGTTTATGTGAACAGGAAGCGATACAGATAATTCCAAAGGGGTGAAAAATTTGATGATAAATCATTTATTCTTAATCAATGTCAAGGAGTTAATGCACCAGTTACTACCAAGACCAAAAAAGAAAAACAGTCTTGATGATGACCGTGCTGAGTCAATTGATCAATTACCCATAATCAAAATAAGATGTGATTTGAATGAAGTTGAAGGATTTTATACAGAATTTTAGTGAGGAATATTATGTGGCTAATCTGGATGATATTAACGGTGGTAGTATTACTGTTCATATTGTGGGGGACATATACCTAATACGGAATGGTGACATTCATGACATACAGGAGGGAATTCTAAATGGATAATCTCACATGGCAGCAGCTCCACAATCTGATAATGGAGATGCGAAATAAACTGGAAACACAGCAATCAGTGACACGAACAGTATCAAGGATTAATTATGCTACATTAATGAGCATATTAACTAATCAGAATACTTTCATGTATGATAAAAGCATACATTTAAAATTAAATGTACAAGATGGTGTGATTAGTATTACATTAAAAAAAAGAGGGTGAAAAGTATGATTTGTGGGAACTGCAAATGTTATTCAGCATATCAGACTCATGCACGGACTGGGAGATGTAGAAGATATAATGTAACGGTTCAGTTAAGGACACAATGTTTAGATAAACAGAATTACAGTTGTAAATGTTTGGTTAATGAATGTATGGATAAAAAAGGTGATATGAATGACTGGGAGGGAGTATTATAATGACAATAGACCAGCAAATAATTTTACGGTTAATTAAGTATTATATTTTGAATCATCAAGGGTGCAGTAGTAAAGATATAAAACAATTTCTTGCAGGGTATGATTGGGGTTTAAAAAAGGATTTTACGAGTTATGAAATTGGTAAGTTGATTATGAAATGTGTTAGTAGTAAGCGAAATGATGCTTTTGTGTGGTTTCGTAAGTCTGTGGTTATTGAGAAGAAGTATGGGAATAATGTGTATTTTGTTAAGGAGTGAATGAGATATGACTGAAAAACGATATGATACAATATGGGATTTTTGCGATTGGTTAGGTCATCAAGGAATTGCTTATGAAACATTGTATTATGGTAGTAATAAGGACATTGATAATTTAATTAAAAGGTATTTGGATGATGAGGAATGGTTTGATAAAGAAGTGGATATGAATGACTGAAAAACGATATTATAGTGTTGATTATGATGAACAGTATTATATTTTTGATTCAGATGTAATACGGAAAGGTAGAGTCGAAGAAGAAGCAGAATACAGTTATGATGTATTCGCAGATAGTATGTCAAGTACGGAAATTATTGATAAATTAAACGAATTAACTAATGAGAATGAACAGTTAAAACAAACATATCAAACATTAAAACACAGACATAGTCTATTACACGATGAATGTTTAGAAGCAGAATGTGATAGGGATAGTCTAAAAAAAGATGTAATATCATTAGAAAAAGAGAATGAAAATCTAAATAATGTTTTAGAAGACTTTATGGTGATGCTTAATAGATTACAAGCAGAACCAAACAATAAATCATTACAGATTATGGCGAGAGATATGCTACGAATGATGGGAAAGAACATTATGGGTGATTCCGATGACTGAAAATAAACGATTAAAAAAAATGCAAGAATTTTTAGAGGGTTTAGGATTAGAGTCTAAAATAAATGATTGTGATGGAAAATTATACTGTTTGGATATAAAGGAATATTACGATGAAATAATACAAAAAAGTGATGAATTAGACATAATTTTTACAATGGAGAAAACTCCTTACTATAGTCCAATAGACCCACATAGTTTAAAGAGAAATATTGGTTTTTCAAGGCCTTATTATTATTTTGAAAATTATAAAAATAGTGGTGATGTAGAATGACTGAAAAAGAAGAGTTATTAAAATTATTAAAAGAAAATAGAGATGAGATGAATCAATTACAAAGTGAATTGAGAACAATTTCAAGTAGATTATATGATGCAATACAAAATTATAAATCAATTGAAACTGGGGTAAAAAGAGTATTAAACACAGAAGAGCATGGTAATTGTCATTTAAATTGTGAATATTATAAAAAAGACTCTGATACTTGCTATAATTATCTTATGGGAGTATATACTGGTTTGGCTTTTGAAGTTTCAAGATTGGATAAATGTATTGCTGATGTAATAAAAGAACATGAAAATTGTGGTGATGTGGAATGACTGATAAATATAATGAATTCAAAAAATGGATAAACCAATCAAAATACGGATTCATAAACACCCAAGAAATGGAATTAGAACCCGACAAAAAAATATTCGAAAAATTCGAATCAAAAGAAAACACAACAATAAAAAAATTACAAAACATCTGCCAAAAATACCGACTAGGAGACCCCATCCAATGAACACACACCAATTCAAACAATACTGCATAACCTATATCAGATACAGTGCAATACTCAAACACCTAAACCATAAAAATGCACCATACACCGAAAGATACAGTATAATAAAAGAAATGGAGAACATAACAGAAAAAATGAAAAAAGAGCTAAAACAATGAATATACAAAAACTTTTTAAAAAAATTCAAAAAGAATACAATAAATTTATTGTGAAAACTTTCGCCAGAAGCTCAGATATTCAAAAAGTTGCTGACGAATTATATGGGGATGTTGGGTGGGTTCCCATGCATATTAATTGTAACTGTATATATGAACCAATTGGAGATGATAATTTGAGTGTTAATACTACACATCAATTACTGAAAAAATATAATCGTGCATATGTTCCTGGAGAAAAAAGAACAAAGAATACTGAAACAGAACATAAACAAAAACAAACATTAAAAGAAAAACATCGAATAGCAGATGAATTAATTCGTGAAGCAGATAAACTACACTTAACCGGAGATGATGTGGAACATGTATATTATCTGATAGATAAATTCACTGACTTCAACAAACTATACCGAAACACATCAAAAGAATGTATAATACTGGCATTCATCTGGTACACATTCAAATTAAAAAATCCTAAAAGAAGAATCAACGAATACAGTATCAACAAGAAATATGGTTTAACAGAACCAGTATTCGAATTAATATCTGTTAGAATGTTAAAACAATTACTGGCCGATACCCCAATAATCCCAAAAGGAACAAGTAAATATGATAATAACATCCTATATAAAACTGGGGTAAGGAGATAATCCCGGCCAGCAATTCCCTTAGGTATGGTGTAGGAGAATGAAAACTGATGCAACAAAACACTTCCAAGAAATTCATGGATTAACATTAGATGATTCGGACATTATCATCAATGATGATCCAGAAATTTGTCCAGAATGCCAAACACGAACAATCATTCTAGACAATGAGAAATGTGAAGAATACTGTACCCATTGTGGTATGGTTACTCGTGCAGCATCACGATATGTTGCTGGGAAACAGATTGATTTACCCTATGGTTTAATCATTATCTGACATCATTTTTGCCGGTTTATATCTTTAATAGACGTTTTAACTAAAATATCAGTATTTACATAGTTTTCATTATTTTTTCATTTTTAATCTCCAATTTTTTTGGTACTCTAATTATTATAAAAAGGGGAAAACAAAACACATTTTTGAAAAGGTTAATTAATACAAAAAATTACACTTACTTATCTTTTGTACATCTCAAAACACAAGTTGTATCAGATAACTCATTATTCCTCCTACATTACTTTTATTATAATATTATATCACCTAAAATTGGGAGAGTATTTTAATATATTCTCCTAAATAATTCATTCTTTATCATACTCACTCAAAAAAATTATCAATATGGAGGAATAATAGACCATGGTTGAATCATACAAAATCAAATCATATATAGCAACAGCAATTGGTGGAATAGCAACCTGTATAAGTATACTGGGAGTAGACCAATTACAAACAATATTCCCAGAAATAGGAAAATACATCCCATTAATATTCGCATTAGCAACATGGTATCTCTCACAAGCAACAGAGAATAAGAGAGTAAATGTAGCTGAAAAATTAGCAATACAAAACTATGAATCAGAATTACATTCCACTATTGACCCTGCCGCAGAATATGATACAGTATACACTAATGATGCAGCAGGTGAAGAAGATGGAACATAAAGAAAACTACACTTGCATTCATGAAGAGCAAATACAGGGACAATCACGAAAGATAACCGAATTAGAAGCAAGAGCAGATTTCAAAGACAAACGCATCGATGAATTATATACTAAAATGGAAAAAATGGAAACTAAAATAGATAAACTCAACGAAAATGTTAACGAACTACTCTTACAATCCAAGGAAGGGGATACAGACCTAGAACTCCGACTAAAAGCAATAGAAACAGAATTAGCCTTACAAAAACAAACTACCCTCGAAAACCACAACAGAGTATCCAGTCTACTAGCAGTAGTAGGAGTCGGATTAACAATAATCACAATACTAATCAATGTATACTTCAACATGGTAAAGTGAACACATTTCGAAACATGAACAAAGTGT
>Ga0247609_10007787_pt1 | contig 10176 bp, 3 predicted proteins | sample 172DNAGHGlowgp2_FD_193487 | JGI IMG/M metagenome (GOLD analysis project Ga0247609, IMG submission 193487) | Sheep rumen microbial communities from Palmerston North, Manawatu-Wanganui, New Zealand - 1728 DNA GHGlow gp2 | ecosystem: Host-associated > Mammals > Digestive system > Stomach > Rumen ...
CCACTGCTGAGACACACGTCCTCCGAACACCCATTGCAACCGGCTGCCGGCATGGCTTCTCAACGTGAGTTCTTCCGACAGGTTGCTCATCTTCTGGCGCTGGGTCAATGTAAACAGGTTCGCTTCAGTGAAGTCCTGGTCCATAAACATCTTGTCGGTGAGATACTGATAGCCGGTGATGGATGTAATCACAAACGGTTTCTGAACCAGCTCCAGTCGCAACGAGTTGTTGAACAGGGCACGACGATAGCCGCCTTGCTCGTTGGCACGAATCTGACCGGTTGTCAAATTATAGTAATCGTAGCCGTCTTCTTCAACATATTCCACACCGGTCTGGAAGTCCAAGGTGAAATTGCGGTGATTCTCAGGGTTATACACCACCCTGAAACGGCCTCCACCACTCTCTCCGCCATTGCTGCGACGGTTGAGGAATGTGTTGCGGTTATATCCGTCTGAACCTTTATAAAAAGCGCTGAACGACACAGCCCCGTCGTTGCCGAACGGATGGGCAGTATAGAAATTGGCGTAGCGCATGGCTTCTTCTGTGCCACCTCCAAGACGCAGACGGTATTGGCGGCCGGTATTACGGGTGTCAAGCGGGTTGTGAGTATAAACCTTCAGAAGTCCTCCCATGGCATTACGCCCATACATGGTGGACTGAGGACCACGAAGCACCTCTATGCGCTGAAGATCTGAGAGTTCAAAGTTGAATGCCGACTGGTTCACGTATGCCACATCGTCTACATAAAGTCCAACCGACGGGGTGTTTATCCTCGAACCGATACCTCGTATATATATCGCGCTGGTGAGAGAAGAGCCGTAGTCAGGCATGAAAAGGTTCGGAATAAAACGCGCAGCGTCTCTCAGGCGGTTCATACCCCCCTGCTTATTCAGTTCGTTGCCGCTGATCACATCATAACTGACCGGCTGCTCATTGAGCGTACCCACCTGCTTGGGGTCGGCGGTCACCACCACTTCTTCTATTTCTCCTCCCTCGATATTCTTTTCTGTCACAACGGTCTGTGCCATCGCCGTAAGAGGCAGCACAGCACCTAAAAGCATAAAGATTTTTAATTTCTTCATAATGATTCTCTCTTTACATATTTATTTTTATGCAAAGTTACGGCTTAAATTATTATTCCGCAATACTTATTTATTATGATTTTATTGCGAATTTTATTTCAGTTGACGAGTTGACGAGTAAACAAGTTGACGAGTTGGTTGTAGTTTTTTTTGCGAACGCTAATTTTTCAATTTTTCACGAATATTTTTTTCTAATCTAATCTTTCTTATTTCAACTAAAAAAGGCTTCCCCGAAAGGAAGCCTTTTTTATCACCAGAGTCCGCTCCAATTGTCTTTGCGGTCTTTGGAAAGGATGTCGTCCTCGTCATCGACTATGGGGTCGTCACCGTTGCCCTGAGGCATGGATGTGTCGACCTGCATAATCGGTCCGGCATAATCAGTTTCTGTTATCTCAGGACATATATATGTCTTTTTATTATTCTTTTTCATAATTGCGTAATTTTTTAAAATAGTTAGACATATATATCATCACTTAACAAATACTTTCTTAACAGAGCCGTCGCTCATGCGAATGATGTTAACGCCCGGCTGCAGATTGTCAAGACGGGCACCGCTGAGAGAATAGATACCCTCTACAGTAACGTCACCGTCACTCTCAACAACCATCACACCTGTGGCGTCGCCTTCAGAACCGTCTCCGAAGTCGAACACATAGCCTGTCTTCACAGAAGTGCTTGAAACAAGAAGATAAGCCTTATGAGCCGGAACCGCGGTGTTGTCAGCAAGTTTGAAGAAGCCTATGGTAGGTTCTCCATCGACAGTTTTCCTTGACAGCACATAGTAGGTTCCCGACTGCTTTTGTGCCACCTCGATACGGTTTACAGCACCTTCCAAGAGGTTGCCACTGATTTCACTAACATTGTCATCCGTACGATAGAAACGGAACTGACGAGCCTGGTCGTTGCCTTCCTTATAAAGGATCACACCTTCTCCGGATGCCAGTTGCGCACCTGTATATTTCTCCAGATGTATGGTGTTGCGCACGTCGTGCTCATTGATGGCTGTCACATAATATACTTCAATACCTGCAGGTATGTTGGTGTTGTAGCGAATGGCTGTAGAAGCGTATCCTGTGGTGCCGATAGTTTCATCGTAATAACTGTCGTAGCGGAAGAGTTGGAAGTTGCTGAATGTAGATGTACCGGTAGCGGTAGCGGTCAGTTCAACACTGCTCTCACCGTTATGGTAGTAGAGCGGCAGTTCAACAGCGACTTGGGTGCTGCCTGTCATCGGAATATCCTGTTTCCACGCTCCCATCTGCAGAGTTACGGTTTGCTTGTTAGAGGAAGTGACATTGGCTTTCACCTTATAGAATCCTTCAGGCAAACCAGCAACAGTCTGATTCGTTGAACTGGTGTTGATGCTGCTTGTCAAATTGTCGTCAAACCAAGTCTCAACCTGCGCGTTAAGTGCCTCGAGTTGCTCGGTTGTTCCGTCCGTCCAAGTGACGCCGGTCTTTTCGAGCAGCGTGAGCATCTGTGACTTCACGTCGTCATCAATCGGCAGGTAAGACACATAATAAGTTGCCTTCTGCGACGCCAACACGAAGCGGTTATACATAGCCACCTGATCGGTGGAAATCAACGCCCATGCATTGGAAGCGGCCTTGCTGCTTTGTCTTGCAAAGGCTGTTACACTGCTATTTCCCACATAATATGTAGAGCCCCAAGAAGTGAAAGAGAAATGATAAGCCTTTTCTGTAGTCCCGGCAATTGTCGTTGTTGCATCAGATATTGTGAAACTGGTTGCTGTACCAGAGGTGTTGAATGTAGGAGGGTTACCCGATTTCAATTTGTAACTGTCACTGGTAAGGGTTGCATTTCCACTTGCGGCAGAGAATTTGAATGGATAAACACCTGCTGCATTAGGATCGCTTTCAAGACGCGGATTAGAGTTTCTGGAAAGGAAACCCTGTTTTGCCGTTGTTGTACCATATTGCACGTTATAAAGATACCACTTTTGATCTGTAGTTGCCCTTGTTTCGCCCTTCCATACCCAGCGGTCGAGTGCTGGAGTGATGGTGACAGCCGGTTCTCTTGCCGTAAATCTTGCCACAACCGGAGCATGGTCGCCCAACGGGCCGGAACCAGCATTTGAGCCGATTGCTTCGTAGGTGTAGTTTTCTGAATCGCGAACATAACTGTTGAGCGTGAGTGTCACGGCTCCTGTTGCTGTAGGGTTAAGATAGATGATTTTGTCAACCACCTCACCTGCCGCATCCGGACCGATGGACGGATAGTTTCCGCTGCGTGTCTTCTCCACCCATGCGTCGCTGACTGTATAGTTGCCGGTTGCCTCCACAGGTGTGAAGAAATTGTCGATGATAGCCTCACGTGTGAAACGGCTGTTGAAGTCACCAAGGATAATCTTAGGGCGTTTGGTGTTAGGATTTGCAATCACAGCGTTAGCCAGTTCGGTCCACTGTATGTTGCGTGAACTGGTAACGTCACCGGCGTCCATGTGCGTCATATAAAGGTCAATCTTCATACCGTCGGCAAGTGTCACCTCATAGTAACGCCAGCCTTTATTGATGTATTGGTTGCCGTCACCGCTTTCAGTGTGGTTATATGCCGTATAAGTCTCGCCCGTTGCGGAACGTCCATTTGCTGTGTTCCAGAAGAAGTTGAGACCGTCGGTATTGTTCGACAAACCGGTTACCTTTCCTCTGTGAGTACCATGGTCATAATCGGTAAGCGAACTTCTTAATTCTTCGTCGAAGTTGAAGTCTTCCTGCACACCTATCAGGTCGTATGCGTTTTGTGCCAAGTACTGGCTTATAAGTCTCGTTCCCGCTGCCTGCGGACCATCTGTGTTCAGCGTCACAAACAAGATGCTTTCCGGCAGACCGTCCACGTTTAATGATACCACCGAGAAATCATTGGTAGCCCCTGCGCCGTTCAGCGGTGCCACTTGCAGTTTGGCGTTGGAAGCGGTAGTCATGAAATAAACGCGTCCGGCGTTAAACGTAAGTCGTGACTGTACCTGGCTATAGGTAATTCCTTCCCCTACAATCTGTGTGCCGTTCTGCGAATACACCATATTGGCGAGGTCACCTGTAAGTTGGTAGTTGCCTAGTTCTGCGGCCTCGTAATAATACCATTGACCCGGCACGAGGTTGGTGGTGTTGTCGTTTGGCAATTGCTGGGCTATACCGGCAAGATACACACCTTTACATATAAGTTGAATGTTGTCGAGTTTGAAGAAAGTCTGTGTTTCTTCTCCATGTCCGTCATTCCACCATTGAGCGTTGGCTTCACCGTGAATCAACAGAGAGTTGTCATTTCCTACAACGATGTTCTGAAAAGAGACAGGAATACCCGTTCCATCTCCAGAACCGTTTTCTGTTACAGTCTGACTACCTACGGTGAGTGACACTTGACGGTTTTCCCATGTTGCCACAACGGCAGTAAGATCATAGATACCAGAAGGGATGCTTGCAGTCTGCTCAACTGTCAAACCCGGTGCCCACCATTGGTAGGTGTTAAAGGTATACTGACCGTCTCCGTTGCTTGTCACTGATGGTTTCGCATCAATTTCAGTATTGGTAGGATAGTCAGAATCTCCACCCACAGTCCATCCGGTCAGGTCACCCGGCTCGAACGATGCGTTCGTGATGCGGTAAGTGGCATTGACAGGATTAGAAGAAGTGGCTGAATAGAGAGCCTTAGTCAAAAGGTTGTTCTTTAGCGTGGCATAGTCAGTCTTCGAAATGCGCCACACCTTGAAATGTCCGGCATTAGCGGCACTCTTGTTGGCTGCTATGGCCATTCCTACAGTGAATTGTCCTTCATCCCACGGACCCAGATAGATGGATGTACCTCCATCGTTAAACCAATAATCTTCACCGTCAAAACGATTTACATAGAATGTCCATGAACCGTTTGCGTATGTCGGTGTAAAGGCATCCCATACGTCTACCTGAGCATCAGTAAACGTGTTCACCCACATCCATCCTGCACCACCATGGGTCTGGAAGAAATTGGACGTGTTGACGGCGCTCTTTAAGCCGAAGCCGGAACCGGTATAGGTTTTGTCACCTTCCACATTGGAATAAGAACCGTATTCCAACTGGAAATACACAGACAAATCGGTCAATGGCATACCGGCAAAGTCGGTGTAACGTGGCGACCAGGAGCCTCCACCTGCCCAACCCGGCTTGTCCTGCCATTTTCCGGCATACAGGGCTAATGTAGGGTCTTCTGCAGACACAAACACATAATAATAATTACCGCCTGACTGCAAGCCGTCAACGGTGGTCACTTCTGTAAAACCGTTGGCCGACGTCAGGTAATCCATGTAATTGTCAGCACGCGCCGACGTAAAGGACATCATAACACATAGCAGTGTCATAACGCTGAAAAGTAATGATTTCCTCATGTCTCTATATAAATGTTAGTTGTTAAATTAGTTATATTCTTCCAAACAAAATGCAAATATACAACATTTTAACAAACAACCAACTACCATACGGTAAAATCCATGCTTTTGCATATAAATATCACAAAAAACACCCCCGAAGACTTGCGCCTTCGGGGGTGTTGTGCACTTTGGTTTACCAAAGGTCGCCCCAACCGCCCTTACGGTCCTTGGAGAGGATGTCATCCTCATCGTCTACTATCGGGTCGTCGCCGTTGCCTTGAGGCAACGACTCCGGAACCTGCATTATTAAGCAGTCATAGTCCGTTAAACCGACATTTGGCTGAATATATGTTTTCTTTTCAATCTTTTTCATGATACTTACTTTTTTGAATCGTTAAACATATATTTACTTGACAAACACTTTCTTAACCGTACCGTCGCTCATGCGGAGGATATTCACACCCGGCTGAAGATTCTGCAGACGTGCGCCGCTGAGTGAGTAAATGCCTTCTACCACCTCCGAAGGAGCAGCTTCTATAACTGTCACACCTGTTGGGTCACCTCCGAAATCGTCGCCGAAGTCGAAGATATAGCCGTTCTTCACTGCAAAGTCATTGTTGGCGTCTACGCGGAGGTATGCCTTATGAGCCTTGATGGCGGTGTTGTCGGCCAGTTTGTAGAAGCCTACAACCGGCTCGGTGGTTTCAACTATAGACACATTTCCAGTAGTCTCATCTACAATTTTCTTGTCGTAAGTGATAGTCTTCTTGGAAAGAACGTAATATGTGCATCCCGGTGCCTTGTCAGCCACTTCCAGACGGTTCACAGCACCAATAAGATGGTTGCCGGATATCATATCAACATCTTCGTTGGTACGGTAGAAACGGAACTGACGGCTTGCGTCATTACCGGCCTTATAGAGAATCACACCTTCGCCGCCTGCTATCAGGTTGCCGTCATACTTCTCCAGATGTATGGTGTTGCGCACCTTGCCGCCCGGCTCATCATTGGCTGGGTTGATGGCTGTCACATAATATACCTCCACTCCTGCCGGCACCTCCGTGTTGTAGCGGATGGCGGTAGTGGCATATTCGCTTGTGCCGATGGTCTCGTCATAATAGTAGTCATAACGATAGAGACGGAAGTCGTCAATTTCAAACCATGTCTTTGAATGCGCGCCTATAGTAAGCGGACTCTCACCGTCATGGTAGTAAAGCGGCAACTCGAGATGTATGGATTGAGGACGGGCCTTATCCACCGGTGTGGTGAATGTGCTGCTGCCCAATTCGAGAGTGATTGAGTTGCCGGTATCTGTTGTGGCAACAGCCTTCAGCTTATAGAAGCCCTCCGGCAAACCGCTAATGGTTTGTCTTACATAAAAGTCGTTTGGAGCGGATGCGCCGTTATTATATGTGTTGAACACATAGTTACCGTCTACGTCATTGAAATTGCGAGACCAGTCTGTTCCACTAACATTCTTGTTGGAGATGAACGCCTCTGCCACATCGGTCGGAACGGTCCATCCTGGTACAACATAGTTAGTGTATTCTGCGCTTGTAGTCAGGGCATTGCCGGTTTCGTCAAGCTCGAATGAAGGGTTTACGATACGTGTTGTATGATCATCGTCAAACCAAGTTTCTATCTGGGCGTTCAGCGATTCCAGTTCCTCGGTAGTGCCGTCTGTCCAGCGAACACCGGAACGTTGAAGCAGTTCGGTCATCTCATCACGGGTCGCATCGTCAAGAGGCAGGAAAGTGAGATAGATGTTGCCCTTGTCCCAAGCCTTGCAGTAGCGGTTATATACGAGCAACTGCTCATAACTGATAAGAGCCCAGGCATTGAGCTTCGACTGTCCACGTTGTGGTGTGAGAGTTGCAGGGTCTTCAGCACCAAACCAATAGTCCCTTGCATTGATTCTATCATAGAAATGGTATGCGGTGTTCACAGCTTCTGAATTCTCTGCGCTCGCTTCCTGGATTTCGAAGGTTGTAGCACCCGACTCGCTCGATGGGATAAGTTGGGCTTTGTAGGTGGCCTGACCTGCTACATATGACATCTTCAACTTCACAAAGTCATTACTTATGGACGCACCGCTGGCATCACCCCAAAGAGCGAAACGCTTCACATTGGAGAGGTTAGGGTCGCGAACAAGGGTGGCATCGGTGGTGAGGAATCCGTTCCGACCACTGTCCCAACGTCCGAAGTTCACGTTATAGAGATACCATTTGTCGGCTACACTATACTGCGCTGTCTCACCGGTCCATTCCCAACGGTCCTTGATATCTGGCAATTGGATTGCCGGTTTTTCCAAACGGAAACGTACTGCTACTGGTGGATGGTCGCCAAGCGGAGTCATCACGCCATTGTTTTCTATTGTGTTCTCAACATAGTCGGTCTCCTTCCAGAACAACTCCGGAATTATCTGCATACTGCCCTGAGACGTTGGGTTAAGATAGAATATCTTGTCTACAACTTCACCCGAAATGCCGGCTGAGCCTACATAAGGATAGTGACCGCCGTTCTCCTGCTCTATGAATGCGTCATGGATGGTGAATTTGCCTTGATTATTTATCGGATCAATCAAGTTGGCGGTCACGGCATCACGCCAGTAACGGCAGTTGGTGTCACCCAAAATCAGCTTCGGACGGTTGGTAAACGAATTCTGCATTATTGCCTCGGCTAACTGAGTCAACTGACGGCCTCTGGAAGCCATAGAGCCATTGTCACCTTCTGTGTCACCGGCATCCATGTGGGTTATATACACGTCGATGGTCATTCCGTCGGCTATCGTCACCTCATAGTAGCGGAAGCCTTTCTTGATATATTGGTTACCATCGGTGGAGGCTATAGAATTGTATTGGGTGATAGTTTCATTTCCTGCCTCACGACCGTTATCCTTATTCCAGAAGAATTCAAGACCGTCGGTGTTGTTGTTTAATGACTGCACCTTTCCGCGATATGTACCGATTCCGTATGTGTTGCCGAACTGGGATATGAGATTGTCATGAAAGTTGAAATCTTCCTGAACACTCACCAGGTCATACTTCTTCTGCATGAGGTATTTACTGATTTGTGTGGCACCGTTCGCACCGCGGCCGTCCGGGTTGATGTCTATAAAGAGTATTCTCTGCGGAAGACCGTCTACATTCAGAGTGGCGGCGGTGAACGTTTCGGTCTGACCTTCCTCGTTCACGCTGGTCACCTTCAATGTGGCACCGGCAGACGTGGACTTAAAGTAGGTGCGGCCGGCATTGAGAATCAGCTTCGACTGAACGCTCTTGGTCGACGGGGTGGATTCAAGCATATTGTCACCGTTTTGGGTGAAGACGATATCACCGAAATTGCCTTCCATCGTGTAAGGACCCATTGCCGGTACATCATAGTAATACCACTGGCCAGGTATCAGTTCGTCGGTAGTGTTGTTTGGAAGTGGAAGTCCCAAAGGTCCGTAGTAAGCGAGACGAACATTGTCGAAGTATACCCAGTTGGCATTCGTGTCTTTCACCTTGTAACCGATAAGCACATTGCCGCCGTCGGTCACAAAGTCGAGGTTATAGGTGTCGGCTGCACCGGTGATGGCCATCTCCTTGGTGCCGGCATAAACGGTGGCACCTACAATCGACAAGCTCAGGTCGTTCTGACGAAGAGCAGAGGCTGTGAGAGTTAGACGATAATGACCTCCCGGAAGACTTACTACATTCTGACGTGTCTCGCAGTCAGAAAGAGCATTGGCGGCGTCCACCCATTTCTCCAAGAACATGGCTACGGTGCCTTCTGCACCGTTCGACTGTGGAACGAAATTATCACCCGAACCGGCTGTCCATCCAAGGATGTTGGCAAGACCCGGATTCTGGCCCTCGGCATCTGTAAGGTTCATGGCGTCAATATCAGGGTTCTTCAGCTTCCATGTAATATCCACAGGGTTCTGTTCGCTTGCCTGGCTATAGTCCTCACGCTGTTCTTTGCTTATTAACAGCCAATAGTAACCGGCATCATTGCCATTATCACTGACTATCGCTTCATTACCCCATTGACCGACACCGCCGGCCCAGTGCAAGTAGTTGCCGCCCTTATTGGCCTTCATCTTATACACATTGGTGTAACCGCCCATTGTCACTGGCTCAAAGGTCCAGGTGGAGTAGTCGTCACGGCTTGTCTCACAGTCTACCCATCCGCCGTTGCCAAGATATTTATCACCCGGCACATTGATGAAATGAAGCTGAAACGCATTGCTACTGCCAGAGATGGTGATTACAGAACCGGCTCCGTCAACCACAGCATGAGTGGTATATGAAGATCCTTGGTTCAAGAACCGACGTGAACCTATATTGTATATATAGTAGTCGCCCAAACCTACTACCTCGCCATCTACAATTGCCGTTGCTGGGGCACCGATAGTGAGATATTCGGTGGCACTGGTGGTCTTGAAATAAACACGACCTTCGGTCAATGTCATCTGGGACATCAACTGAGATGACGTTACTGCTCCGTATATATTCTGAGAACCGTCTGTGGTATATACAAAACTGTTCAGGGCATTTGTCGAGAATGAGTACACACCGCCTTCCGGTACGTCATAATAATACCATGTGTTGGCATCCAAAGCTGTGGCGTTGCCAGGATATGCCTGTGCAGCCGTACTGATCGGTGTAGGAGGATTGATGGTGAGCGATGTGCTCGAAGTGGTCTTGAAATAGATACGCTGCTGAACATCGAGAGTTGATGTCAATGCA
>Ga0247609_10007788_pt1 | contig 10176 bp, 23 predicted proteins | sample 172DNAGHGlowgp2_FD_193487 | JGI IMG/M metagenome (GOLD analysis project Ga0247609, IMG submission 193487) | Sheep rumen microbial communities from Palmerston North, Manawatu-Wanganui, New Zealand - 1728 DNA GHGlow gp2 | ecosystem: Host-associated > Mammals > Digestive system > Stomach > Rumen ...
ATAAGTCTGATAATATGATGTCTAATATGATGCAGATGGCTATGATGAGCCAGATGTTTGGTGGGAATACTTCTAATAACAATGGATTTATGGGAATGAATCCTATGGCAATGATGTTTATGATGAATAATAATAACGGTGGCAATATGTTTAACGATATGTTTGCCGGAGCTTTTAATTTTGGAGAGGATGAAGCCAAGACTGATAAACTTGGTACTGCTGTTAAGGAGGATAAGTAAAGATGGGTGGAGGCAGTTGGACTAGGTCGGCATATGATACTTATACTAAAAGTACACGAGGAATGAGTGCGGCAGAATATACAACTGCCCACCTTTCTACTCAGGAAGTTTTTAAAGTTAATAAACTTTCTCCTGCTCTTAATCCTTATAATATTGTTAGAGCTTGTCACGACAGTGATGAGCATCCTAACACTCTTCCGGTTATTTTAGCTCTTGATGTAACAGGTTCGATGGGTTCTGCGGCTCGTACTGTTAACCAGAAGTTAAATGAAATTATGACTAAAATTTATGAAAATCCCAATATGCCCGATGTAGAATTTTGTGTAATGGGCATTGGTGATTTAAGTTATGATGATGCTCCTATTCAAATGTCGCAGTTTGAAAGTGATATTCGTATCGCAGAACAGAATGACCAAATTTATTTTGAAGCAGGCGGTGGTGGCAATCGTTATGAAAGTTATACCGCTGCTTGGTATATGGGCTCTCGTCATTGCGATTTACATTGTTGGAATCGTGGTAAAAAAGGAATTATTATCACTCTTGGTGATGAATTGCCTAACCCATATCTTCCAAAGGGTATGCTTAATAAAGTAACTGGTGATCATTTACAGGCAGATGTTGAAACTCCGGAACTTTATAATGAAGTAATTGAAAAATTTAACGTATATCATATTGCTGTTAATGATAATCATAGTTCTTATAGATATTACAAAGAAGATGGCATTGATGAAAAATGGAGTAAATTACTTGGAGATCATTATAGTGTAGAAACCATTAATAGTCTTCCTTTAAGAATTACTCAAATTATTGAGGAAAATATTGAAAATAATACGGAAAATACTTCTGGTATTACTCTTGATGAAAATAATGCTGTAAAGTGGTAAAAATAAAAAATAGCGGATTTCCAAAATTTTGGAAATCCGCTATTTTCTTAACCATAAACATATGGTCCCCAATCACCTGGTATCCAATATGGATCAACTGTTGGCGTTGGAGTTTGAACTGGCGCAGGTGCTGGTTGAGCCTAAAAGAAGGAAGGCGGCCATGTTGGCACTGGAGTTTCAACAATTACAGGAGTAAAGGTTGTCACAGGAGGATCAAGAACTGGTTCTCTAATATATACATACCAATAAGCAGCAGCTCCTACTAAAATCACAAGGACAAGAATCGCAATAATTATATTTTTAAACATTACATTCACACCCTTTCTAACTAAATTTAAAATATATATAATTCTTTTAATCTTATTTACCCAATCTTTTATTTGAAAATATTAAAAAAATATTATATAATATTTATAGAAAATAAGAAAAAGGATTTATATTTATGGAATGGAATGAAAAAATTAAAAAAGGTATGGAACTAATTGCCACAGGCTGCTCCGAAGAAGGTGGATTTGCTGCTTGTAGAATGAGTAAATGTCCATTCGGAGATTATTGTTGGGTTATCCAAAGAGAAATAGAACAATATGATAATGATTTATTAGAGCCTTGGCATTGGGATAAAATTTAAAGGAGTTGATAGAATATGAAAAAAGTTAAAATTGTTGTTGGTGCCAATTACGGAGATGAGAGCAAAGGGCTGATTGCTCATCAGTTTTGTAAAGATGCTATACATACTCATGATAATACTATTGTAATTTTCCATAATGGTTCTGCCCAGCGTGGACATACTGTAGATTATAATCCTGATTTCCGCCATGTCTATCATCATTTTGGATGCGGAACTGCTGAAGGTCTTCCTACTTATTTCGCTGATACCTTTTGGGTTCATCCTATGGAATATTATCGAGAATATGGAGAACTTCTTCGTCAGAATATCCTTCCACCTATTACTCATTGTAGCCCAAAAGCAAGAGTAGTTACTCCTTTTGATATGATTGTTGACCACGCGACAGAAGCATATATTGGATGGCAAAATGGAGAGCGCGAGCATGGTTCTTGCGGTTATGGCACTTGGTGTGCTACTGATAGAGAATTTTTTGGACATAAAATTTATACCATAGAAGATTATCTTAAAGCAGAAAATAACACTAAACTTGGAGTAATGCTTCGTCTTACTTTTTATGATTGTTTAACATTATTGCAGAATATTCGCAATGTTGATTTAGATAAAATTCCTGAATATGCTGTGTATTTTAAAGACGAAACTCGCATTGATAATACAATTAATCATTTTATTGATGATTTAAAGTTTTTCATGGCTCATAATGATTTCTTTTCATTTGATAGCATTTATTATATTTTTGATAATCTAATCTTTGAAGGAGCTCAAGGTCTCGGCCTTGACAAAGATTGCGGCAAAGAATGGCACACTACTTCTTCTACTGGCCTTACGAATCCTTATAATATGTTAAAAGATAAAGAAAATTTTGAAGCAGAAGTGTGTTATGTTTCTCGTGCTTATAATACTCGGCATGGGATTGGAGACCTTGAAGAAGAGACAACTAAATCTTCTATTAATAAAGACATGGAAGATAAAACTAATGTTCATAATGAATTTCAGGGTAGTCTTCGTTATGGATATATTGATGATGCTGAACGTGAAAAAAGAATTTTAAAAGATTATTCTATTGTTGAAAAAGATAATAGATTTTTTAGAACTAACGCCCTTACTCATTGTAATGAATTCCCAGAAGTAAATCCTAAATTATATAATTATGCTAGTTTTAATCCATATAGTGTATTGAAAGGATAAATTACATGACTAATTTTGTTATGACTCGTTTTGGTGACGTTTTTTTAGGTCTTATTATTATTTTTAGTCTTTATAAATTTGGAATGGCAATTTATCATTTAACATCATTTTACAGTCATACGCATGGAGAAACATACTTTTATTATGTTGGGAATACATTAAAATTTGAAGATTTGCCGAGACTTACATTTAAACAATTTATAAGTTTTTATAATATTAATCCAGAAAAATGGTTTATTATAAAAAATGATAATATTAATTATCATCCTACTAGAATTTATCAGAATAGCGGACAGCCTATTTGTTTTAAAACTGTTTTTGATTATATAAAATATGTTAAATGGATAAAGAAAAAAGTTAAAAATAAAAAAGAAAAGGCCCGTGATGAGAAACTTCAATCTATTGTTGATGATGTAAAAAAAGATATTAGTAAAATTAATAAAGATTATGAAAATGTTCTTACAGAAAGCACTAAAACTTATGTACAAGTCGCTGCTCAATTTAAAAATGATATAAAATATTATATAGATATTGATGACATTAATAATATAAATACATCAGAGCTATATAAAGGGGAACTCATATGTGTTCTTAATAGTTTTACTAGTAAAAAAGAGTATTATGTTTGGGATGGAGAAAATTTTCTCTTTGTTAAATTTTTTTAAAAGGAATGGAATTAATTTTCCATTCCTTTTTTAACAAAAAAGTTTTTTATTTGAAAATTTATAAAAAATATTATATAATATATATAGAAAAAAATAAAAAAGGAGAATTTCTTTTATGTGGTATGGATATCGTTTAAATGATCAACAAGATTGGGTTAAAATGAAAAATTTTGATACACTTGAAGAATATAATAACTATGTCGCAAAACATAGAGTTTCAAGAGCTATGTGTTCTAATAAAGAAATTGATCTTCGAGGAAAGGCTTATAGTACACAATGGGACAACAAAAAACCGTAATCCAAATAGCAATGGCACATACTCTTAATACTAGTGATGCAAATGAAAAACTCCGTATGTTTTAGTATGAAAATCCAAATCGTGAAATTATTGGAGTAAATATAACGCCGGCCGAACCAGCTGGCTGGTTTTTGACTATAACTTATAAAATTCAAATTTAAGGAGTTGATAAAGATGGCAGTTTATGCTTGCGCTGATTTACATGGTTGTTATTGGGCATGGGAACGAATTAAGAATATTTTACAGCCAGAAGATACATTGTATTTTTTAGGCGATGCGGCGGATAGAGGCCCTGATGGTTGGACTATTATGAAAGAATTACTTGATAATAATCAAGTAATTTATCTAATGGGCAATCATGAACGAATGTTTCTTAATAATTGGGAAAATTATGATGGACATAAAATAGATATTCTTAATGATTATCGTTGGGATGATAATATTTGGATATGGTATGGAAATGGTGGAGAAGTTACTGATATTCAATTTATAAAAGATACAATTCCAAATGAAGAAAAAATTAGTTATATTGAACAATTAAGTAATTTACCTTTTATAACTATTTATCATAATGAAAATAATGAAGACATAGTTTTATGCCATGCTGGGTGTGATTATCATGATATTGATAATTTAACAGAAGAAGCTGCAACATGGGATAGAAGCCATTATTTATCAAATAGTTGGGATGGCCCTGATAATGTTTATATTATTCATGGGCATACCCCTATTCCTTATCTTACTCAAGAACAAGAAAATTTTAATAAATGGTATGATTTAGAAAATAATATTCCAAAAGCAGAAATGCTTGAAGGAGCTTATTGGTATGCTGGCGGGCATAAATGTTGTATTGACTGTGGAGCAGTATTTACAGACCAAATAGTATTACTAAATCTCGATACATGGGAAGAAATTGTAATTAATAAGGAGTAAAAATTATGTGGGATCTTATTGAAGAAATGTTAAAAACGATTGCTATTATTCTTGGAGTTGTACTTCTTTTTTGTTTTCCAGCTATGTGGCTTTGGAATTGGCTAATGCCGTATATTTTTAATTTACCAACATTGACTTTTGAACAGATGGGCGGTCTTTTGCTTTTAGCATATTTATTTTTCCATAATTAAGGAGGAACTGTATAATGAAAACTAAAAGAATGGATAGACATAGTTTTTATTGTATGAATTGTGGAGAAAAAGTTTATGAATTAATGAGGCCAGTTAGTCATCAATATGGGAAACATCATCGTAAAGCATTATATTGTCCTTGGTGTAAACTTACTGTTAATACAATAGAATGCCGTAATGATAATGAAGTTTATGAATTTAAAGAAGCCTTTGCCGCAGGAGAATATAAAGAAGAATTAAAAAAATCTCTTGACTTTATTAAAAATAATTATATGGAGTTGTGATACTATGACTACTTTATACATTATGGTTGGAGCCCCTGGCAGCGGGAAAAGTTATTTTGCTAAGAAATATCTTTCTGCCGGTAAATCTCATATTGTATATATTTCTCGTGACGAAGTTAGATATTCAATGATTAATGAAGAAGACGCTTATTTTAGCAAAGAAGATGATGTCTTTGCTGAATTTGTAAGACGTATTAAATATCATATTTCTACTGGAGCTGATGCTGTCATTGCTGATGCTACCCACTTAAATTGGAATAGTCGTCGTAAATTACTTAATGCTTTAAATATTCTTAATGAAGCAAATAATAATTTAGCTATTATCCCAGTTGTATTAAAACCAAATATTGATATTGTTTTAGAAAGAAATAATACTAGAGAAGGACGAGCCAATGTCCCAGATGATGTAGTAAGAAGGATGTGGAATAACCAGACTTCTCCTAAGACAGACCCTTTTAACTATACTGCAATAATGGAGGTAAGCGTATGATGGTTACTGTATTATTTTATATTTTTGCTACTATTGGAGTATTAAATACAATTACCGCTATTATTTTTTTAATTTATTTAGCAATAAATATGAATAACTATAAAGAATGGGAATACACAGAAGGGTATGGATTTAAAAATATTTGGAAAAATGAACGAAATGGAAATGAAGAAGAAGTATCTGGAAATAATCAAAACAATAGCAGCAAATGCTAAACCAGAATCTTATACATTAAATTAGTTGCGATGTGTTAATCAAATTTTAATGTATGGTGCTAATACAACGCACATTAAAGGATCTAACAATAGTTTTGGAATGGATGAAGGATGGAAAGTAGATTATTTTCCAACTTCTTTTGCAAAGGATGATAATGAATGAATAAAATTTGGCTTTCTAGTGACTATCATTTTCAGCATGATAGAGAATTTATTTATAAACCAAGAGGATTTAATAGTGTAGATGAAATGAACAATACTATTATTACGAATCATAATAATATTGTTGACAATGATGATGATGTATATTTACTTGGTGATTTAATTTTAGGTGGTCCTGACAAAATGGATACAGGACTTGAAATGATTAGAGCATTGAATGGACGACTTCATTTGGTGCGAGGAAATCATGATACTAATAAAAGATGGGAAGCATATGCCGCTCTTCCTAATGTAGTAGAACAGCAAAATGCTATGTATTTAGACTATCGTAAATATCATTTTTATATGTCTCATTATCCTACAATTACTAGTAATCTTGAAAAAGAAAGTCTTCATCAATGTACTATTAATTTATATGGGCATACTCATCAACATGATTCTAATTTTTATATGGATATTCCATATATTTATCATGTTGGACTTGATTCTCATTGTAATCGTTTAATTAGTTTAGATGATGCTATTTTAGATATGAAACAAAAGGTACAGGAGTGCTTTGATGAACTTTGAACAATTTTTTGATTTAATGCGGGAATCACGTTGTGGTCTTTGTGCTGAAAAAGATAAAGGTTGCAAAGGATTTGACATTGCTGGTAAATGTAAAGATTTTAAATTAAAGCCTTTTTCAGATAGAATGAATATATATTATAAGGCTTGTTTTTGTTGTGAAAATTACTTTAATTGTAGCGAAAAAGATAATGATAGTTTTAAATGTCATAATTATAAAAAATATATTCCACGATGTGATAAATGTGTTTTCACAAAAGGTATGTGCGGGCATCAAGACATTCATGGAGAATGTATTTCTTATAAACGTGATCCTCCTGATGGTGGATACTATGGATAAAAACGGACGCTGGGGCGAAAGTCCCGGCGTCTTCGTGCTATATCAAACGCCCCGTACTGCCAAAAAAATCGCGTTAGGAAATTTTTTCCAGAAATGTCTATCTTCATTAATTTTATTATTTTAACTTTCATATTTTTATGAAAGAAAGGGGAGAAGCGTAATGATTTTGCATTATACTATTTTATGGTTTGTTATGATGATTGTTGGTATATTAATGTATGAACAACCATTAATCACTAAAGCAAAAGGAAAAGTACTTAAAGCATTATAGCAAATTGGATGGATGATTATGTTTATCGCTATGCTCGGTTTTGTGCATGGTATATTAAGTCTTATTAAACTTATCCCTCCATTATAAGAAAAAAAGTCAATGGATTATTCCATTGACTTTTTTTCTTTTTTATTATATAATAATCATATATAAAATAAAAAAAGGAGTTCTAAATATGATTATTGAAGATTGGAATAATGATTTAGGGATGGCTCAATGTATCATTGAAGATACTTCAACTAATGGAGTAACATTACGAGGATATGGAAAAGCAACTTGTCATGATGATGATGAATAGTGGAAAAGTGAATTTACTGGAAAATATATCGCAATGACTCGTGCTCAAATTGATATTCTTCGTAAAAAACGTGATTATGAAATCAAACCAAGTATTATGACATTAGAACATGTTTTATCTACAATGGAACAAAGCAAGAAGTATAATCCAAAATCTTATGAAGCAATACGCATTAAAAAAGAATTAAAACATTACCAAGAAGATTTGCGTATGATACAAACTATTATTGTGGATGAACAAGAAAATTTAAGACTTTATTTGGCCGGAAAAGACCAATTACATCATTAGGACGAAAATAAATAAAATAATTTAAAGAAATTGTATAAAATACATAAGAGAGGAAGTGGTTTTTATTCTCAAATATGTATTTTTAGGAATAAGTCTATATGTTCTAATCATTCCAATTTTAGAATCATTATCTGCCTTAATTTGCCAAGGTATCGAAGTCCTTAAAGGAAAACTTGTTTATTAGCAAGCAATACTCCAATAGCAAGTTGATGAAATTAGAGCTAGACCATCCTCAGGTTCTACTCATGCAATAGGTTTTACGATACCGGCAGAAAGTGAATATTATGAGGAGGAAGAAGAATGAAATTTTATGATACTAGTTCCTTATTATTAAAAGCTGGAACGCTTTTTGATGAAAACGAAGAAAAATTCGCTATTTCGTCTATAACATTAAAAGAACTTGAAGAAATAAAAACTTCTTTTAATAAAGATGCTAATATCAAATACGCTGCTCGTTAGCTGCTTCATCTTTTAGATGAACATGATGGAGAATATGAAATTAGTATTTATAAAGAATCAATGTTACAAAAAATTATTGAAAATGATTTACCAATTACTAATGATATGAAAATATTGGCGTCAGCATTAAATTATGACATTTTTGTTACTAATGATTTAGCTTTAAAAAAAATAGCTCAAATCTTTTTTGATTCCAATAAAATTGAAAGTGTCGGAGAAGATTTTGATAATAATTATACAGGCTATCTTGAAGTTGTAATGGATAACTCATAGATGGAAGATTTTTATTCTAACTTAAATAAAAATACTTTAAAAGCATTAATTAACCAATATATTATTATTAAAGACATAAATGGAACTATTGTAGATAAACGGGTATGGACTGGCGAAACATATAGAAATATTAGTTTTGAAAACTTTAATTCTAACGAATTAGGTCCTATTCGTCCTATGCCCGGAGATGCTTAGTAGTAGTTTGTGGCAGATAGTTTATGCCACAATAAGATAACGGTTATACGTGGCCCAGCTGGGTCTGGTAAATCACAATTATCTCTTGGCTGTTTATTCTGGCTATTAGAAAGACGTAAAATTGAGAAAATTATTATCTTTTGTAATACAGTTGCCGCAAAAGGGGCTGCTAGGCTAGGATTTTTACCTGGTACAAGAGAAGAAAAGTTATTGGATAGCTAGATAGGAAATTTCTTAATAAGTAAATTAGGAGATAGAATAGAAGTAGAAAGATTAATTGATGATAATAAATTATTGTTATTACCAATGGCAGATATTCGTGGCTATGATACAACGAGTATGAATGCAGGAATATATATAACAGAAGCTTAGAATTTAGATCGAGATTTAATGAAATTAGCACTTCAACGCATAGGAGAAGATTGTATCTGTATCATTGATGGAGATGAAAAAACTTAGGTAGATGATGTAGCTTTTGCTGGGGCAAACAATGGTATGCGTAGAATGTCAAAAGTATTTCGTGGACATGATGTTTATGGAGAAATTGAATTAAAGAAAATCTATCGTTCTAAAATAGCTGAAATTGCTGAAAATATTTAAGAGACTGATTTTTATCAGTCTCTTTTTTTATAAGTCAAGAAAGGAGGAAAACATATGACAGTACAAGAACAATTATGGCAATATTTTATTAACAAAGGTTTTACTCCACAATCTATTGCTGGCATTATGGGTAATGTAGATGAAGAAAGTAAATTTTAGCCAAATGCTGTATAGAAAAATAATTTATATACAAATGCTTCATATACTAATATGGTAGATACTGGTATATATAGTAATTTTATTCATGATGATTTAGGATATGGTTTAGTTCAATGGACTTATGATGCTTTTAAACAAGATTTATATAATAGATGTAAATCAGCAAATAAATCAATTGCTGATTTAAATTGTCAACTTGATTAGATGTATGCTCATTTATAGAGTGAAGGACTATTAAATCAAATGAAAACTTTTACTTCTATAAAAGAAGCGACTATTTTTTATATGTTGAGATTTGAAAAACCATAGGATTAGAGTGATGATGCTCAAAACAAAAGAATTGAAGCAGCTCAAAAATGGTTTAATATATTTAATAAAAATAAATAGTAGCAATAGGGAGGTAAAAAAATGAAATATTCTCAATCAAATCCTCCATTAGTATGTATGATGACAAATTCTACTTGTTATCAATCAACAAACTAGATGCAAGTTAAAGGAGTCCTCTGGCATAGTACTGGGGCAAATAATAAAACGATAAAAAGATATGTTCAA
>Ga0247609_10007789_pt1 | contig 10176 bp, 9 predicted proteins | sample 172DNAGHGlowgp2_FD_193487 | JGI IMG/M metagenome (GOLD analysis project Ga0247609, IMG submission 193487) | Sheep rumen microbial communities from Palmerston North, Manawatu-Wanganui, New Zealand - 1728 DNA GHGlow gp2 | ecosystem: Host-associated > Mammals > Digestive system > Stomach > Rumen ...
CGGAGGAGCATGACGAGATAATAGACCTGATAAGAGGTATGTTCTGATGTACGCCAAATACATAAAGCGTCCGATGGACTTCGTTCTGTCGCTGATCGCCCTGATAGTTCTTTCACCGGTGCTGCTGGTAGTGGCAATATTGGTACGCACCAAATTGGGCAGTCCTGTACTGTTCGCACAAGACAGACCGGGCAAGGACGAAAAGATCTTCAAGATGTACAAATTCCGTACAATGACAGACGAACGCGATGAAAACGGCAAGCTTCTGCCGGACGAGGTAAGACTGACTAAGTTTGGAAGAACATTAAGAGCAACAAGTCTTGATGAGCTTCCCGAGCTGTTTTGCATATTGTCGGGAAAAATGAGCATAGTCGGACCGAGACCGCTTTTGGTAAGCTATTTGCCTTACTACACGGAGGAAGAAAGACACAGGCATGATGTCAGACCTGGTTTGACGGGTTTAGCACAAGTAAGCGGAAGAAACTTTCTGGATTGGGAACATAGGTTTCAGAAAGATGTTGAATATGCTAAAAATATTACTTTTGCCGGTGATTTAAACATTATTATAAAAACAGTTGGAAATGTATTGAAAGAATCTGATATAGCAGATAACACCAATGAAATAGAAGGTAATTTTGCGGAATTCAGAAAAGCACAGATATTAGGTAAGGAAAAAGTATGAACATACTAGTTTTAAGCTGCGGCACACGAAATAAAGTAATGCAGTATTTTAAGAAAGCGTTATCAAATAAGGGGATGCTTTTTGCAACCGATTGCAGCAAACTCGCACCTGCTCTATATGAGGCAGATAAATTTTTTATTGTTCCTCGCATGACAGATGCCAGATATATAGACATAATTTTAAATATTTGCAAGCAACATGAAATTGATGCAGTGTTTTCTTTGATAGATCCCGAATTAAGCTTGTTAGCAAAAAATAGGGAGCGGTTTTTAGAAATAGGAACAATACCGGTAGTATCTGACTATGATGTTGTAGAAATGTGCTTCGATAAAGTGCAAACTATGAATAAGCTTAATCAACTAGGTCTTAATGTTATAAAAACTTATACCGATAAAGAAGAATTTTATAAAGATATAGATAACGGAAGTATTCAGTATCCGGTGTTTGTAAAGCCGAGAAAAGGAAGTGCGAGTATAAACATCAATAAGGTCTACAATAAAGAAACAGTCGAAGCTTTGTATTCAATTAGTGATGATTTGATTATTCAGGAATTTATGAACGGCACAGAATATGGTGTAGATGCGTATATTGATTTGATAACCGGAGAAACAGTATCTGTATTTATAAAAGAAAAGTTAAAGATGCGTGCTGGTGAAACCGATAAGGCTGTATCTATACACGATGATGAACTGACTAAAATTATTTTGAAATTTACAAATAATGTTAAATTCAGAGGAATGATAGACATTGATGTATTTAAGACAGGAGACAAGTATTACATATCCGAAATCAATCCGAGGTTTGGCGGAGGGTATCCTCATGCATATGAATGTGGTGTTGATGAGACAAGTATGTTGATAAATAATATAACAGGTACTGTCAACCCAATAAGAGTTGGGGAATATCAAGAGGGTGTGTATATGATGAAGTTTAATGAAGTGATGATTAAATAAATGAAAGTTTTGATTTTAACCAATAAAGATGATGGTCTGTATCAATTTCGCAAAGATTTAATATTAAAGCTTATTTCTATGGGAATTGAGATTTATGTTTCGGTTCCGTATGCGAATGCTATAGGTCAGCTTGAAGAGTTGGGCTGCAAGTGTATTAATACACCATTTGAAAGAAGGGGAATGAACCCTGTTAAAGATATAAAACTGTTGAGGAATTACCTTAGTGTGATTCGAGAAGTAAAGCCTGATAAAGTCATAACATATACTATTAAACCTAATATTTACGGAGGAATTGCGTGCGGTATAAGAAACATTCCAATGTACGCAAATGTGACCGGGTTAGGTACAGCCTTCCAGGATGATGGGGCTCTTACAAAACTTGTAACTATAATGTACAAGACAGCATTTAAGAATGTACAAGGTGTATTCTTTGAAAATACAGGAAATAGAGATGTTCTTGTAAAAAAAGGAATTATTCCTAAAGAAAAAACACATTGCCTTAGTGGTGCTGGTGTAAACTTGAAGGACTTTGCATTTTCAGAATATCCTCAGGATGGTGACACAAGGTTTTTATTCATAGGCAGAATGATGCGCGAAAAGGGAATAAACGAATTATTTGCGTCATGTGAAAGATTAAAAAAAGATGGATATAGCTTTGCATTGGATGTGCTTGGTGACTTTGAAGAGAGTTATGAAGAACACATAAAACGATTAGAAGACAAGAGAATTTTGCATTACCACGGTTATCAGTCTGATGTAAAGCCATTCATCCGCAAAGCACACTGTTTTGTTCTCCCAAGCTACCATGAGGGCATGGCAAACACGCTGCTCGAATGTGGAGCAATGGGCAGACCGCTTATCACGAGCAATATCCACGGCTGTCTCGAGGCTGTGGACGATGGCGGGACGGGGTTTCTCTGCTCAGTCAGGGATGCGGACGATCTTTACGTGAAAATGAAAAAATTTATTGAGCTGCCATATGAACGAAAGAAGGAAATGGGAAGACTGTCTCACGAGTATGTTGCCGAAAGGTTTGACAAGAGAAAGGTCGTTGACGAGACGATCAAAGCGATTTTCAGCAATTGAAGTAGGTTTATATTACTGTATAAACAGGAGCCGTAATAATGGATAATAATTATTTGATCTCGGTGATCGTACCTATATATAATACAGAGGCGTATTTAGAAAGATCACTTAAATCTATATTGAATAATACATACAAGAATATAGAGCTTATTTGCATTGATGACAAAAGCACCGACGGAAGTCTGGAAATATTAAAAAAAACAGCCTCATCTGATCCAAGGGTGAAGGTAATTGAAAAAAAACAAAATTCCGGGCTGTGCGTCACCAGAGATTTGGGGATAAAATTAGCGGCAGGCGATTTTATTCTATTTATTGATTCTGATGATTGGATTCATAAAAGATGCATTGAATTATTGTTGAAGGCTCAATCAAAATACAACTCTGATATAACAATATGCAGGCCTTTTGTTACAGAAGGATACATTCCCGATAATGATGAAGATGACGAGTTGCTTGTAAAAAAGCTTAGTCTTAACGATATGTACAATGATAACGATGCAAAGAGATGGCGCTGGGGAAGATTGTATAGAACGATTCTGCTGAAAGATAAAGTTTTTCCGCAGCTCAGGTTTTCTGAAGATAAGGGATTCAACCTGGCGGTCGTAATACAAAACAGGAGCGCGTCTGTTGCGATTATAGATAATAAGCTGTATTATTATTTTATAAGGCGAAATTCGATTGTCAGAACAGCTGATCATGAAATAATAAGATTCCTCGGAGATTGGTGCATTGAACAGCTGGAAGGAGTTAGTGATCAACAATTACGGCAAATTATTTTGATACAGGCATATAACGCATATTTGTCTGCACGCTTTATGAGCGAGGTCAAAAAGGATTCGGACACGCATAAGTATGAAATAATCTTTCATAAGCTGAACGAGTATATGAAAACAGCACAGGTAGATTCAAAGAAAAGAATAATGTATACTCTTATGGGAAATATGCCAATAATATATCGTTATTATCGCATCCTTACAGACAGGACATTAATACAATTTCGGAAAGAGCAGAGAAGGAAAGGTTGAGTGACTATTGTTACAGACATTTACCCAAAGATAAACAAAAAAATAATCAAATAATATATGGTTCGATTATCAGACTGACAATTCCAGACTATCATTTATCGGGAGGTTGCGAATGGATATTGATGTTGTAGTAATGTGGGTCGATGGGAATGACCCTGAATGGATACGGGAAAAAGAGAAATATTCACCGATGCGCAGCGATGACTCCGACACAGTTATTAGATACCGGGATTGGGGAGTTATGAAATACTGGTTTCGCAGCATTGAAAAGTATATGCCGTGGGTAAGAAAGGTACACTTTGTTACATGGGGGCATATACCGGATTTTTTGGATGCCGATAATCCTAAGCTGAATATTGTGAAGCATGACGAGTTTATGGATAGGGCTGTATTGCCTTGTTTTAATTCGTCCGCCATTGAAATGAATATATTCCGTATCCCCGATCTGGCAGAGCACTTTGTTTTCTTTAACGATGATATGTTTGTGACAAAACCGCTTTCACCTGATTGTTTTTTTGTGAACGACCTGCCCTGTCAGTATTACGCTGAAATCCCCATGATTTTTGAGGGTGCGCCCAGAAATTTTCAAATGGTCACAATGAATATTCTCAGAATAATAAATAATCATTTTGAAAAAAGAAAATGCTTCAAAAAACACAGAAAAAAATATATATCCCCAAAGTACCCGTTGGCGGATAATATCAGAAGTATTTTTCTCAGATTATTTAACCCGTATTTTATGACAGGATTCAGAAATTACCATATGCCGGCTCCGCTTTTAAAAGCCACCTTCAAAGAAATATGGGAGAAGGAACCCGAAGTGCTGGAAGCTTTAGCATCCCACAGATTCAGAGATGCCGCAGATGTCAATCATTGGCTGGCGCTTTGGTGGCAGCTTATGTCAGGATCTTTTGTACCTAAAAAAAACCATTGTAGATATTATGAAATATCCATTCATACGATTGATCAGATTTGTGAAGCGATAACCAAAGGTGAATATGAAATGATTTGTATAAATGATGCTGATTCACAATTAGATTATAATTATCTATCAAAAAGGATACAGGCTGCATTTGAAGAGAAACTGCCTCAAAAGTCATCTTTTGAAGTATAGCTGTAAGAAAAGATTTAATGAGGATGTGGCAGGCATAGTATGATGGGGTAAATAATAATAAGGGGAGTAGTAATAAAATGAAAGAACCGCTGATTAGCATTATTGTTCCTGTCTACAATGTGGAAAAGTATCTTCCAAAATGTCTTGACAGCCTTGTAAATCAGACGTATCAAAATATTGAAATCATATGTGTTAATGACGAAAGCCCAGATAATTCGCTTGAAATATTAAATAGATATGCCGATAAGGATAAAAGAATAAAAATCATTTCGCAGAAAAATAAAGGATTATCCGGAGCGAGAAATACAGGCATGAAATATTGCTGTGGTGAATATATTATGTTTCTTGACAGTGATGATTGGATAGATTTAAATACCTGCGAAACAGCGGTATATGCCATTGAAAACTATTCCCCTGATTTAGTTTTATGGTCTTATGCGAGAGAATACAGCGATAGAACAAAAGAAAAATTTATTTTTGATTTTGAATCGCGTTACTTTAATGAAACGGAATCGAAAGAGAAGATATTCAGAAGATGTATTGGTCTTATAGACGAAGAATTATCACATCCTGAACATATGGACTCAATAGTCACGGCTTGGGGGAAGTTGTATCGAACCTCAATAATAAAGAACATAAGCTTTATAGATACGAAAATAATAGGCACTGAAGATGCTTTGTTTAATATATATGCACTTCGCAATATAAAAAGTGCATATTACATAAATGAGTGCAAAAGCCATTATCGAAAAGACAATGCGAATTCACTCACATCATCATATAAGAGCAGTCTTTATGAACAATGGCAGAAGCTGTATGATTTCATAGAGGTGTTCCTAAAAGACAATAGGTTATCAGACCGATATGTTGAAGCTTTTCATAACAGAGTTGCACTTGGATTGTTTGGGTTAGGTCTAAATGAATTAAGCAGCGATAAGTCAACAGTAAATAAACTGAAGGAAGTCAAGCGAATAATAAATGAACCACGCTACAGAAAAGCATACAGATCACTTTCACTAAAGTATTTCCCGCCGCAGTGGAAGATTTTTTATGGATGTGCAAAATATAATTTTGCTTTTGGAATATATTTTCTTTTGTGCTACATACGAAAATACATTAACAGATAATGAAAAATATTCCCCAAACACTAATAGTCACTTTTAAATAAGATAATATTGATGAGTTTTTCTGTTAGGTAAAAATACCATTTAAAGAAAGTATTATAAATGAAGAATAAGATGAAAGAAATAAAACGACCATTGGTCAGCGTAATTATTCCGGTATATAACGTTGAACGATATTTAAAGGAATGTATTGACTCAGTAATAAAGCAAACCTATAATAATATCGAAATAATATGTGTTAATGATGGAAGCACAGATAACTGCTTAAATATATTAAGGAGATATGCAGAACAGGACGATAGAATAAAAGTTGTTAGTACAGACAATAAAGGACTACCAGCGGCGAGGAACATAGGTCTTAAGATAGCACACGGCGAATATATCATGTTTGTTGATTCGGATGATGTTGTTAATTGCCGCATGGTTGAAATAATGCTGAGCATAATTCAAAGGAATGATTTACAACTGGTGTGCTGTGATTATACAAGGGACTTGCAGGCATTTAGAAAAATAACAGCTGAATATGATAACGAGAATTTGGCACTTATAGATAAAACAAAAGCGATGAAGTCGATCAACGATTTAAAGGGTGAACGATATCAGGTTGTTTGGGGAAAACTATTCGATGCATCACTTTTTCATGGTATCTTATTCAATGAAGATCTTTGTTATTCAGAGGATATCTCTCTCATGTCAAGGATATATTATAGATTAGACAGGATCGGTATTTATGATTGTCAATTGTATTACTGGAGAAAACACAAAAATCAGGCAACGGCAAAACTGGGTATAGATCACATTGATACGGTCAGAGAATCGTTCATTGAATTTGAGTATTTTAAAGATAAAAATGAAGTACAAATTGCTTTTTGATCAGAGGATATAAGGATATATTGGCTTTCAGATACAATTTTGAGTCATATGGAAAAAAGAGGATATCATCTTATCAAATACAATTTAAAAAAAAATATATAAACAGCATTTCCGGCAGATGATCCATGCAAATATAGGGGTATTTTATAAACTGTTGTTTATAGTTATGTGGAATTGTAAATGGATATATCGTTTATTCAGAAAGGCTGCAGAAAAATGATAAAAATAGCTTACATAATGAATAGTCTAATGTTTGGCGGTATTGATAAAGTCATGCTTGATCTCGCAATTCATTTAGACAAGAATAAATATGAAATCAGCATTATTACTATTATGGACGAAGAAGTTTATCAGCCAAATGTGCAAAAAGCAAGAGATAATGGTATAAAAACATATACAACATGTGATATGCCGGGACTTTTGAAGAAAAGGGAGCATTTGAGAAGACTAAAAAAAATACTTTGTGAAACAGGACCATATGATGTGGTGCACTCAAATAATGATCTTTTTAACGGATTAAACCTGATGGTTGCAAAACAAGCGGGTGTTCCGGTAAGGATAAGTCACGCACACAATACTCAAAGCCAGTTTGCAGTGGGAAGCAGTGGATTTAAGAAACAATTATATAACGTATATTACCGTGTTATGCAGCGATTTATTAAAAAATATGCAACAGATTTCGTTGGCTGCTCACAAGAAGCAAATGAATATGTCAACAAGGGATGTAAGTCTGAAATAATATATAACGGAATTGATCTTAACAGGTTCAGACACCAACTTGAAGATATAGTAAACTTAAAAAGAAGTATAGGAGTAGATAACGGTAAAAAGATTCTTGTAACTGTAGGGAGAATAGCAAAACAAAAAAATCCATTATTTTTATTAGAAGTAATGAAGGAATTAAGCCGAATTAATGATAACATCCATTTGATCTGGGTCGGCGACGGACGCATGAGGAAGGATGTAGAAAAGCTTATAAAAGAATATGATATAAGCAATATTACTCTGCTGGGGACAAGAAAAGACATTCCCGATATACTTCACTGCAGTGATTACTTTATTTTTCCGTCGTTGTTTGAGGGCTTGGGCATTGTTTTGATCGAAGCACAGGCAGCAGGATTGGATTGCTTTATTTCCGATACTATACCGGAATTGGCTGATGTGGGGAAATGTAATATTCTGCAGCTATCTGATGGTGCATATGCATGGGCGGAATATATAAATAATTATATAGCAGAAAACAAGCATAGAGAAATAGATGAAAACAAGCTTAAGAAATTTGATATTGGCTATATGACAAGACAATGTGAAAATATATATGAATCGGCACTTTTAAGGGAGAAAAATGAGAGATCCTAAAGTATCTATAATAACAGGAATATATAATTGTGAGTCCACACTGAACGAAGCATTAGAGTCGATGCTCGCTCAGACATATACGGACTGGGAAATGATAATGTGCGATGACGGATCGTGCGACAATACATATGAAATAGCAAGGAAATACGCATCGGATTATCCCGATAAATTTGTTGTTATTAAAAATAATCAAAATATAGGATTAAATAAAACATTAAATAAGTGTCTCGAGCTTGCAAAAGGAGAATATATTGCAAGGATGGACGGAGATGATATTTCTCTGCCTGATCGATTAGAGAAGGAAGTGTTATTCTTAGATCGTCATCCGGAGTTTGCGATCGTGAGTTCACCTATGATATATTTTGATGAAGCAGGAGATTGGGGATGCGGCAGTGCGATTGAAAGACCGCAGATAGCGGATTTCTTTTATCATGCTCCGTTCTTTTGTCATGCTCCATGTATGGTTCGCAAAGAGGCGTATATAAAAGTAGGAGGATATTCAACAGATCCGCGCACTCTCCGATTTGAGGACTGCAACCTATGGTACAAGATGTATGCGGCAGGATACCGGGGATATAATATTCAAGAACCGCTGTATAAAATGCGTGATGATAGAAATGCATTTAAACGGCGAAGCTTAAAATCAAGAATGAATGCAGTGTATGTTACATATGACGGCATAAAGAGACTTGGGTTGCCTAAATATTATAATGTGTATATTGTCAAGGAGTTTTTAAATAATTTTATTAAAGGTATAATACCGGCGAGCCTATATATGTATCTGCACAAGAGGAAGAAATAGTATATGTAAATGAAAGAAGAACTAATTCGATATGAATTTAACCGGAATATTTATAGTCGGTATAATGCTAATTGCATATGCCGTATACAGAAAAGATAAAAAAAGCAATAATAGTTCGTTCGACTTGTTTATACAGACAAAGTCTGGTCAAAAAAAGTGGTTATGCTTGTTATTGCAACGTTAATCTTCTGTATAGCGTTCTCAACCATAATGGGAGCTATATTGAATGCTGCAGCAAGCATAGGAAAGGAATATTCAATAGAAGAGTTTACAGATCATACTATCAATCCGCTGAGAGTAATCGTAGATTCAGCACCGGTAGTGATATCATTCATATATAGAGATAGAATAAATAAAAAAGGTAACAGAGCCATGATATTGGGCATTAATATGACAATAATATCATGGCTGCTGACAGCAGCTTGTCTCGTTGGTAACCCAATATATTTGTACAGGACGGCTATGTATTTTTCAAGTATATTATGTGTTGTATTTCCGTGGATGCTGAAAACCTGTCTGCCGGATAGCAGATATAAAAACATAATCATTTTTGCGATTTTTGCACTATACACAGCTGTGTTTGTGATTAATTTCCCTGGCGGGTTTGCCTTTTTTTGGGGATTTTGCAAAACACGCACCGTTATCAGAGTTATTCAAATAGGTAGGGGTAAGAACATGATACCAAAGGTTATTCATTATTGCTGGTTTGGAAGAAATCCATTGCCAAAATCGGCAAAAAAGTGCATAAAGAGTTGGAAGACATTTTGCCCGGATTATGAAATAAAGGAATGGAATGAGGATAATTTTGATATAAACTCCAACAGATATGTAAGAGAGGCTTATGAAACCGGCAAGTTTGCGTTTGTATCTGATTGCGCTAGATTATATGCGCTGTATAATTACGGAGGCATATATATGGATACTGATGTTGAGGTATTAAAAAGCTTTAATGATATTCTGGATAATAAATGTGTATTTGGTTTTGAAGAAGGCAGCTACATAGCCACAAGTTTTATGGCAGCAGAAAAAAAAGCAAATATTATTAAAGAGTTTATTGAACTATACGAAAATGAAACTTTTAAGCACACAACGGGAAAGCTAAATACTATAACAAATGTAGTGAGATTGACCGAACTGTTAAAGAGTAAAGGCTTGGTT
>Ga0247609_10007790_pt1 | contig 10176 bp, 7 predicted proteins | sample 172DNAGHGlowgp2_FD_193487 | JGI IMG/M metagenome (GOLD analysis project Ga0247609, IMG submission 193487) | Sheep rumen microbial communities from Palmerston North, Manawatu-Wanganui, New Zealand - 1728 DNA GHGlow gp2 | ecosystem: Host-associated > Mammals > Digestive system > Stomach > Rumen ...
CTCGCCTTCGCTGCGGAGGATGCCCCTGTCTACACAGCGACCGCTTGAGCAGGCATACCAGATGACTTTCTGTGCCATCGCCATATACTTCTGTTCGCCAGTGATATGATAGAGCTGGCGGCAAACTTCGCCGAAGGTTCCCTGCGTATAGGTAAGGGGAGGGTCTTCCACGCGACCGTCGTTATTCAGTTCGACTGACATCACATGCGTCCAGAAGTCATACAGTTCAATGGCAATGTCGAGATAGCTCTTGTCGCCGGTATAGGTATACAGACGGGCTGCCACCAGACAACCAGGGGCATTGGTGCAGGCGTTACGGCCCTTGTCGTTAGACTTCCATGGCAAGCCCCAATAGTCTTCGTCGTCGGTCCAGCCACGAGGAACGACATAACTGTCGAAGATGGTCTTGGCCATTTCGGTATATTTGGTATCTTCCAGCGCCTCTCCCATGTGGATGAGCGTCAGACAGATCCAACACATGTCATCGGTATACTCATTGAGGAAACCCGTCGGGTCGTTGCTGTCGTGATACCAGTTATTGGCATGGTTCTTATACCATGCCTCCATGTAACGCTTATAAGTTGCCGCCAGAGAAGGCTTGGTTTCCAACAGACGCTCATAGGCATAGATCACCACATCCATCGCATGTGCCTGCTGCCAATATATATAAGTACTGGCGGAGACTCGGTCGGGACGGTCGCGGGGAATGGCAAAGAATGTCCCCTTTGAAACATTCATAAACTGACTGATAAGACACGTTGTCAGGGTGTCTGCCTTTCCGGCATAAGTGTCGGAAAAGAGTTTTGAATATGTGTCAGCGGCGGCGTAAGTCTTTCCGACTCCTGCAAATGCTGCGCACCATGCTGCGATAATGACCAATACCTTTGTTTTCATAGCTGCCTAATTTTCTTTTTGTCCGGCAAACGCTGCGGCTTCGGCTGCTGCGATGATTTCTTCCCGACTCATGGGCCCGCCCTTGATGTCACTCAGGTCAAAATCGTCTGAGGCTGGAGATGGGTCGGTATCGTCAGAATGACGGGAACGCTCAGAGTAATCGGTATGCCCGGCATTATCAAAAATCCCCGACTGCTCAGAACGGGCAGGCTTCTCCGACTGGGAAATGATAAAGTCGTCCTTCTCTTCCGTGTCGGGAACATTCAGCACGGGTTCTTCTTCCATCTTCGTACGGTCGGTCTTGGCGGCAAACACAGCATCGATGAATGCAGGGTCTTTCTTCAGTTTTTCCAATGTGAGCTTGGCGGCATTCTGCTGACTTTCCTTTTTCGAATAGCCGGTACCTTCACAGCCTTCCACACCCTCGAGCATCACTTTGAACTTAAAGACAGGACTGCTGCTGTCGGGCTCTTTGCTTTGGCTGACCAACTGAAAGTCGAGGTTCACACGGTTCTTTTGCGTCCACTCAATGAGCTTCGACTTAAAGTTCACTTCCTTGTAGGCTACCTTGTCGATATTGATCATCTGAGCCAGGATGCGCTTCTGCATAAACATCATGCAGGCATCATAGCCACGGTCAAGGTAGACAGCGCCGACGAGGGCTTCGAACGCATTGCCACCCATATAGCTGTTGTGCGCCAAACCCTTACCATTGGAGATGACGAGTTCCGTGAGCCCCATCTCATTGGCGAGCTTGCCTAAGGTGTCGCGCTGCACGAGCTTGCTACGGGTGTTGGTCAGAAAGCCTTCTTTCTTGCCGGGAAAGTGCTGATAGACAATGTCACCCACGATGGCATCGAGGATGGCATCGCCCAGAAACTCCAGGCGCTCATTGTTGATGGGCTTTCCCTTGCTGTTGCGGTGCATGACGCTCTTGTGCATCAGTGCCTGCTTGTAGTAGCTAAGCTCGTGAGGGTAGAACCCTAATATCTTATACAAAGACAAAAGAAGCTCCTTTTCCTTTCGGAACGGGAGCTTCAGTCTATCAATGAAATTACTCTGCATACTTCTTAAATACGACACATGCGTTGTGTCCGCCAAAACCGAAGGTGTTGCTGATGGCAGCTCGAACCTGACGTTTCTGGGCCTTGTTGAATGTGAAGTTGAGACGATAGTCAATCTCCGGATCTTCGTCGCCATCCTCATGGTTGATTGTCGGAGGAACGATATCGTTCTGAACCGACAATACAGCAACCATAGCCTCAACAGCACCAGCAGCTCCGAGCATGTGACCCGTCATCGACTTCGTCGACGAGATGTTGAGCTTGTAGGCAGCCTCGCCGAATACATCCTTGATGGCCTTGGCCTCAGAGATGTCACCCACAGGAGTTGACGTACCGTGGACATTGATGTAGTCGATGTCCTCGGGCTGCAGTCCGGCATCTTCGAGAGCATTCTGCATGACGAGCTTGGCTCCGAGACCTTCGGGATGGCTGGCCGTGATGTGATAGGCATCGGCACTCATGCCCTCGCCCACCATCTCGGCATAGATCTTGGCGCCACGAGCCTTGGCATGTTCGAGTTCCTCAAGGATGAGGCATCCTGCACCTTCGGCCATGACAAATCCATCGCGCGAGGCACTGAAGGGACGGCTGGCCTTCTCGGGCTCGTCATTGCGAGTAGAGAGGGCGTGCATGGCATTAAACCCGCCGACACCACAAGGAGTGATGGCAGCCTCGGCACCGCCCGTCACCATGATATTAGCCTTGCCCAGACGAATCAGGTTGAAGGCATCGGCAACGGCATTGCTCGACGAAGCACAGGCAGACGTCGTCGTATAGTTCGGCCCGTGGAAACCAAAATGTATTGAGATGTGACCTGAGGCAATGTCGGCTATCATCTTCGGAATGAAGAAGGGAGAGAACTTCGGACCGTTTTCAATGTGTTGACCGTAGTAAATGACTTCGTCTTCGAAAGTCTTGATACCACCGATACCCACTCCGAAGACAACACCTATGCGGTTCTTGTCGACAGTGTCAAGGTCGATGCCTGCATCTTCCACGCCCTGCATGGCACTAATCATGGCCAGCTGGGTGTAGCGGTCGATTTTACGGGCTTCCTTACGGTCGATGTAGGCACTGACATCGAGGTCTTTCACCTCACAGGCAAATTGTGTCTTAAAGTTTGCAGTATCAAAACTTGTAATAGGCGCAGCACCGCTCTTTCCTTCCAATAGGTTTTTCCACGTTTCCTCAACGTTGTTGCCCAAGGGTGTGACGGCACCTAATCCGGTTACTACGACTCTTTTTAATTCCATATCTTTTTATTAAAATGAGTCCCAGAAGCCCCCATCCCTTCCATCCCCCGAGGGGAAGGAGTAATTACTCCCCTCCCTCGGGAGGGACAGGGGATGGGGCTTCTGGGACCTCCAAAATATTATTTCTTGTGCTCCTCGATGTAGGCAATAGCGTCGCCAACGGTCGAAATGCTCTCAGCATCGCTGTCGGGGATTTCGATGTCGAAGGCCTTCTCAAAGTCCATGATGAGCTCAACAGTGTCGAGAGAGTCGGCACCAAGGTCGTTTGTGAAGCTTGCTTCGGGCTTTACCTCAGCTTCTTCTACACCAAGTTTGTCTACGATAATTTCTACAACTTTGCTTTCAATTTCTGACATAATCTTCTTTTTTAAATGTTTATAATACTATTTAATAAAATATTTTCGTAGCACCCCCAAAGCCTCCCTTCCCGATGGAAAAAAAGACTCCCAAAGTGCATTGTATTCCAAAATCGGGTGCAAAGGAACAAATTTTCTTTCAATTACGCAAATATTTAGCCAAAAAAAGCACTTTCCTATGCACAAACAACCTCGTTTTGTGCAAGAAAATGACCTTTTCCTGTCTTTTGGACCCCGAAAACCATACTTTTACAACTTTTCGACACCATGAAAAAGGATTTCATATTAGCAAGGAGAAAAAAGAAACGAGGAATGACCTGTCGATTCGCTGACAACCATTCCTCGTTTCTCATTTCTCATTCAGACTTACTCCCCTCTCTTGAGAAGGAAGTGGGGGCTCTATTCCTCGGGCAGCATGATGACAGCGACTTTGTTGTCGGCCTTAAGGAATTCGCGCATGAACTTGACGATATGCTCAGGCTTTGCCTCACTGACAATCTTCTTGTAGTTGGTGTGGGTGTCGATGCCGTACTTCTGGTAGCGCTGCAGAACACTGTTCCAGTAGTGGTTGGTCTTGGCAGCATCGTCGGCCTGCTTGAGCAAGACTTCTTTCACCTGTGCCAGCATGTCGGCGTCGCAGCTCTCTGCCAGTGCGGGCACTTCGGAAGACAGGATGCGGACGGCCTCCTCTTGTTTCTCGGGTTTCATGGGACAGTAGGCGAAGAGTGTCACCTGATGGAAGTCATCGGCGATGCTTGCCGAGCCCTGTGCACCCACGGTATAGGCGGCGCTGGCTTCCTCACGGATCTTCTTCAGGTAGACCATTGAGAGCACCTGACCGGCCATGTTGGCATAGGTGGCATTCTCCAGGGTATAAGGCATGTCGTTGTTATGCCAGATGATGTAGGCGGTGGACTTCGGCGTTTCCATCTTTCGGCGGAAGATGTTCTTCACCTTACCGTCGACCATGTTCTGCACGCGCTCGCTGTGGACCGCTTTCTTCTTGGCGGGCAGGCCACCGATGTAGCGGCAAACGAGGGGTTTGATGCTGTCGACGTTGAAGTTGCCGATGATGCGGAAGTTCCACTCCTTGGCAGAAGCGGTGCGCTCACGGGCAATCTGCAGGATGCGGTCGTAGTCGACTTTCTTCAGCAGGTCGACAGTCATGGGCTCCATGCGCGGGTTGTGACCGTATAGGGTTGCGGTGAGCGAGTCGCTCAGGGCTACCTCGGGTGTGAGGTCGCGGTTCTTGAGCTGCACCTCGAGCTGGCTCATGAGGTTGTCATACGACTTCTGGTCTTTATTGATATTGGTGAAGTAGAGATACATCATCTGCAACATGGTCTCCACATCTTTCGGCGTGGCATTGCCGTCGATGCCCATATACTGCTGACCCATCGTCAGGTTGGCATTGGCAATCTTTCCGGCGAGGGCCTTCGAGAGCTCGGTGGAGGTGAAGTTGCCGAGGCCGCTGATGCCGATGACATTGTCGAAGAGCTGCAGGTTGGCGAAGTCTTTCTCACCGTAGAGTCCCTGTGCGCCGGGACCTTCACCGTCGAGGATGACCTGGTCTTTCTTATAGTCGGTGGGCAACAGCGTCACCTTCGTGCCGTTGGAGAGGTAGAGCTCGGTGTAGCCGAACTGCTCGTTCTTCACTTCCTTCTTAATCTTGCCGGGCTTGGGCAGGGTGGCAAGCAGCGGCTCGTTCTTAACGTTGTCGACGAAGGCTTCCACCTGTTCCGAGCGAGCCTCGGCAATGGCCTGCAGCAGCTGCTCCTTGGTGGGATAGACATTGCCTTCGGCTTCGTTATTGAACGAGATGACGACGAGGTTGGAGTCGTTCTTCGGCAGCAGTTCGGCCATCATCTGGTTGACGGCCTCTACGGGCAACTGGGGCACCATCATCTTCATGGTCTGATAAGTGAAGTCGATGGAGGGCAGAGGCTCGTTCTCGAGGAAGTGCTCGCGGCACTGCACATAGAACTGGCTGTTATAGCGCTTGTCTTTGTTGGAATATTGTTTCTCGAGCTGACTCAGGTAGTTTTCCTTGTAGCGGTCGTATTCGGTGGCGGTGAAACCGAACTCGGCAGCCTTGCGGGCTTCCTTCATGAGGGCTTTCACCGATGCGGCGGTCTGGCTGATGTCCTTTGGCATGGCTGACAGGTCGAAGGCATCCTTGGTCTTGGCAAAGATATAGTTGCCATAGCTGGCATCGGCCGAGTTGAAGGGACAGTCGGGCTCTTGGGCAGCCTCACCGAGACGCTGGTTGAGCATACCGACGGCAGCATTGATCAGATACTTCGTCAGCACATAGCCTACGCCCATCTGCTCTTTCATTTCAGCTGGGATAGGGTCGCCTTTAAACATGATGTCGACGGCACTCTGCGTCATCTCCTTGTCCTTGTCGATGATGATGATGGGGTCGGCAGTGTCGGGCACGGGCTCATCAACGACGGGCTGTGCATTCTCAGGATTCTTGATCTCGGAGAAGAGCTGCTTGATCATCGCTTCTGTGTGGTCGACATCGACATCACCCACGATGATGAGTCCCTGATTGGAGGGATGGTACCACTTCTCATAGTAGTCGCGGAGTTCCTTCGGTTTGAAGTTGTCGACGACCTCCATCAGTCCGATGGGGTAGCGCACGCCATACTTAGAGCCGGGATAGAGGGCTGGCAGGTTGCGCTCGAACATTCGGCTCGAGGCTGATGTGCGCAGGCGCCACTCTTCATGGATGACGCCACGCTCCTTGTCAATCTCTTCGGGGTCGAGGGTCAGCCCGGTCGACCAGTCGCGCAGGATGAGCAGGCATGAGTCGAGGGAAGCCTGGTTCGTCGTGGGCACATTGTCGATATTATAAACCGTCTGGTCAATCGACGTGTAGGCGTTCAGGTCGCGGCCGAACTCCACGCCGATGGAGCGCAGGTATTCAATAAGTCCGTTGCCCTTGAAATTGTCGGAGCCGTTGAAAGCCATGTGCTCAAGGAAATGGGCCAGACCGCGCTGACTCTCTTCTTCCTGAATAGAGCCAACCTTCTGGGCGATGTAGAAGTTGGCACGATGTTCCGGCCAGTTGTTATGACGGATGTAGTAGGTCAGTCCGTTCTCCAGCTTACCGATGCGCACGTCGGGATCGACAGGCACGGGCGGCATCATCTGTGCCTGCGCCAACGACACCACTGCCATGAGCAGCGTCATGATAAAATGTCTTAGTTTCATCTTTTCCTTCTTTATTATTAATAATGTGTATTATCTTCATCTATCAGTCGTGAAGCCCCCGCAAAAAAACATTGCCGCTGAGGGCCGTCCACACGGACTTTTCGGCTGCAAAGGTAGTCATTATCCTTGGAATATGCAAGAAAATAAGTTTGCATTTGTTCGCAAAGGCTCTTTTTTACCCTTTATTTTTTTCATCTTTTCACTTTTTTACCCTTTTAATTTTTCACCTTTTCACTTTTTCTTCTTACCTTTGCACATGAAAAGACTCTCAATGAAAGCGTATGAAAAACGAAATTCACAGCTGCCCCGAACTGATGGAGTATATCGACCATGTCGGTTTCCTGCCATTGCTCTCCAGTGACATTGCAGGCTTCTCGGCCGAGGACATCGTCGACGACGAATGCCGCTACGTCACCTTTCCCGACGGCGGATGGGACTGGCCCCTGTGGAAATGGAAAGGCCCCATCGTCACAGAAGGGCACGTCTGCTACGGAAAATTCTTCGCTTCGAAGGCGGGCTTCATCACCCGCAACTGGTGGCCCGACTTCTGCAACTACCGCCGGAGCGTCCATCCCGAGCCGGAGGAAGGCTCAATCGAAGAGGCCATCCTCGCCGTGCTCAGCGAAAACGGCAGCATGATCACTCGCGAGCTGCGCGCAGCCTGCGGATTCAACGGACCGAAAATGCGAAGCCGCTTCGATGCCTACGTCACACGCCTGCAGATGGCCTGCCGCATCGTCACCGAAGACTTCGTCTACCCTACCGACCGCCACGGACACGAATACGGCTGGGGATGGTCGCTGCTGACAACACCCGAACAACTTTATGGGCGCGGGCACTGCTGTTGCGAACGAACACCGGAAGAGTCGCTGCAGCGCATCATCGCCCACCTGAAGGTCGTCATTCCCGAGGCCACGGATGCCCAACGGCTCAGCCTGATACGATAATACTGATCGTAATGCCAAGACATCAATGAAGGAAAACTCTTTATTACTTTTTCAACTTCTTTTAACATACTGCCTAATATGAAGTGCAAGACCATCATTACCATGACGCTGCTGGCCCTGACGGCCACGGCGCAGGCACAGAATGCCGAGAAAGCTGTACGACAAGTGGACTTCTCGCAAGTAAAAATCACCGACGACTTCTGGGCTCCGCGACTCGAACGCCACGTCACCACGACGCAGCCCGTCTGCATCGACCAGATTGAGAACCAGACCGACCGCATCCGCAACTACATCAACGTGGCTCGCGGAAATGGCAAACACTCGGGTATCTTCTTCGACGACAGCGATGTCTACAAAGCCCTCGAGGGCATGGCATATAGCCTCATCAACCACCCCGACAAGCAGATAGAAGCCAAGGCCGACGAATGGATTGACATCTTTGCCAAAGCCCAACTCAACGACGGATACATCAATACCTACTTCACCCTCACGGGCCTGGACAAACGATGGACTGACATGGACAAGCACGAGATGTACTGTGCCGGCCACATGATAGAGGCGGCTGTGGCCTACTATCATGCCACGGGAAAGGACAAGCTACTCAAAGTATGTCAGCGCATGGCAGACCACATGATGACAATCTTCGGACCCGGCAAGCGACACTGGGTACCCGGACACGAAGAGATTGAGCTTGCCCTGGTGAAGCTATACGAGACGACGGGTGAGGAGAAATACCTTGACTTCGCCTACTGGCTGCTTGAAGAGCGTGGACACGGGCATGGCTTCAGACCAGACGGTCATTGGAGCACCAACTACTATCAGGACCTCGTGCCCGTGCGCGACCTGAAGAGCATCAGCGGACATGCCGTCAGACTCATGTATCTCTTCTGCGGAATGGCCGACATGACAGCCTATAAGGAGACCGGATACATCGAGACCCTCGACGAACTGTGGCACGATGTCGTCGACCGCAACATGTATATCACAGGAGGCATCGGACAGACCGCCACCAACGAAGGGTTTTCCGACGACTACAGCCTGCCCAATGCGACGGCCTACTGTGAGACTTGTGCCTCCATCGGAATGGTGCTCTGGAACTACCGAATGAACCAGTTCACCGGCGATGCCAAATACATCGACATCCTCGAAAGGGCCATGTATAATGGTGTCCTCGCTGGCATCAACCTGCGCGGCGACCGCTTCTTCTACGTCAACCCCTTGGAGTCGGCGGGCAATCACCACCGGCAGGAGTGGTTTGGATGTGCCTGCTGCCCCAGCAACATCACACGATTCCTGCCAAGCATCGGCAACTACATCTATGGCACCAGCAATGATGCCCTGTGGGTGAACCTATACGTCGGCAACGAGTCGTCAGTCAAAATCGACGGACAGAGCACCCCTGTCGTCATGAAGACTCAATATCCCTGGGACGGCAGCGTGAACCTTACGTTCAGGAAGGCTTTCGGAAAGAAAGACTTGCGACTGCGCATACCCGGCTGGTGCAAAGACTTCACCATCGCTGTCAACGGAAAATCCGTCAAAGCCTTCTCAGAAGACAAAGGCTATGCCGTCATCAACCGCAACTGGAGACAGGGTGACGAGATACAACTCCGCATGACAATGCCCGTAGAACGCGTCAGTGCAGACCCGCGCGTAAAAGAAGACGAAGGGATGCAGGCCATCCAGCGCGGTCCCCTTGTCTACTGTGCCGAAGCCATCGACAACGGCGGTTCCTTCGACGACTTCCAGCTCACCCCCGCCACCCGCTTCACGCTCCGTCAACTCGGCGGCATCCTCAATGGCATCACCGGCATCACCGCCGACAACGGCCGGCAGCTGCTTCGCCTCATCCCCTACTATGCCTGGGACAACCGCGAGGCCACCAAAATGAAAGTATGGATAAAAGAAACTGACCAATAAGAAGACCACTTGACGCTACATCAGAAACGACAAGGCTTATTCTTTAATATTGCTGTCCGCTAAAACGGCCCTTTGCTTCAACCGTTTTACTGGACAGCAATTTTTTTACTCAACTCTGACTTCGTCGGCCTTCGCTTCGCATGTGCGAAAGACTTCTTACCGCCTTCTCATAGCATTCTTCATCGCATTTCAGCCTTTCGACTCTGCAGATAAAGCCTTTCGGCAGTGCCGACAAAGCCCATCGACAAGCCCGACACTAAGACTTCTTAAAGTAAAATAGCCTATTTTGGTCGGTAAAATAGCCTATTTTGCAAAGTAAAATAGCTTATTTTGGTCAGTAAAATAGCCTATTTTGGTCGGTAAAATAGCCTATTTTACTTTTCCGGTTCTTACTATCGAGGCTTCCGATGGGGCTTTTCGTGACGATGATCTCTACTTAACGCCAAGGTAATAAGCCACATACGGCAAAGCATAAAAACGCCGGGCAATTTTCCTAAGTTCAATTTTTCCCATTCATAAAATT
>Ga0247609_10007793_pt1 | contig 10174 bp, 6 predicted proteins | sample 172DNAGHGlowgp2_FD_193487 | JGI IMG/M metagenome (GOLD analysis project Ga0247609, IMG submission 193487) | Sheep rumen microbial communities from Palmerston North, Manawatu-Wanganui, New Zealand - 1728 DNA GHGlow gp2 | ecosystem: Host-associated > Mammals > Digestive system > Stomach > Rumen ...
TGAACACCGGCTGAAACGGCACGGGCAAGCGCATCAGCATCCGCGACACGCGTGGCATCATCGATGCCATCCTCGACGGTAGCATCGAGAAGGCCCCGACCAAGATGATCCCGTACTTCAACTTCGAAGTGCCGACCGCATTGCCGGGCGTCGACCCGAACATCCTTGACCCGCGCGACACCTACGCCGACAAGAACGCTTGGGAAGAGAAGGCCAAAGACCTCTCTTCACGCTTCATTAAGAACTTCGAGAAGTTCACGACGAACGACGCTGGCAAGGCACTCGTGGCCGCAGGGCCTAAGCTCTAACAAAAAAAAGAGCGAGCCGCACGGCTCGCTCTTTTTTTGCATTGTCGTAATTGCTTACTTCACCATGACGCGCTGCACGCCAACTCCATTTTCGGTGGTCACGCGCACCATGTACACGCCAGCGCCATATTGACTCATATCGAGCACTTGAAGGTCACCATTGACATTGGCGTCAAAAACCATTTGGCCAAGGGTGTTCAACACGCTGATGTGGTTCATGCCTTGAGCCTTAACCGTCACACTACCGGTAGTGGGATTGGGATACAGAGCCACTTCTTCAGCGTTCTCGCCAATCACATCCAAACCGTCGACAAAAGCCCAAGTCGTCCAGGTCCAGCCGTCGCCGCCCACTTCAACCAGGTCATGCCAACCATAACCATCAATGGAAATCCAACGGTCGTTGGGGTCATTAAGGATATCCGTCATAGCAATGGCAGGATATTCAACTGAGCCGTCCTGATAGTACATCACCCAGATGTTCTCTGTGCCAGAAACGCTCACGGGCGTATCCAGCATAATGGTCATGAGGCCTGCGGTCTCTTCCGTTCCCAAGACTTCAAAAGTCTGTTGGCTCATCAAAGTACCGCCTTCCGCATCGCCACCGACATAGATGCGCACCTCATAACATCAATAATGAAAGTACAATTTTCTTCATAGTTTTTTGATTTAATGATTGTATTGAATGAATTAGGATAAGCCATTCTTTTGGGATCGCCAAGATAGTCAAGTTTTGTACACAAAGTAAAAATCACGCTCTATTTTTATTTTAATTTGGTCAACTCACAACTTTTCACGATATTTGCACGCCCAATAGAAAACGTGGCATGTTTTTTGTCAGCCACTAATTTGTGTGAATCAAAATACGAACTATCAAAAAAAGAACCATCACATCATAATAATCTAATAATCAAAAAAAAATGAAAAAAGTACAAAGACACCTTACTCCTATGCTGTTGGCCCTCATGGGACTGGCAATGCTTTCGTTCATGGCCAAGGACAGCGTCACCCTCAGACTGCACCCCGTGCAAGGCAAGACCTACACCGTCAACACCAAGGCCACCACGATGAACATGATGGAAGTGCAGGGACAAACCATCAACTCCACACAGGCCATGGAAACCCGGCAAACTTTCACGGTGAAAGAGACCAACGACACCAAAACCGTTGTGGACGCACAGACCGAAAACATGAAGATGTCGGTTTCGCAGATGGGCATGAAGTTTGAATACGACTCCGACCACCCCGAGAAGACCAGCCCGATGATTGCCGAACAAGCCAAGGAGCTTGCCAAATCCATCAAGCAGCTGACCACCATCACTTACGATGCCATGGGTAATGTCGTCGGCGAAGGAGAGAACCAACTCGGCGGCGCCATTGTCAAGTTGCCCGAAGAGCCTATCAGCGTGGGCAGCACCTGGACCGTCGACAAGACCGCCAGCGTCAGCGACATGGACATCAACTCCAAGATGACCTACACCGTCACCTCCATCTCGAAGAAGGGCGTCGAGCTGAGCATCAAGGGCAATGTCGAAAGCAACAGCGACGGCGTCAGTGGCACCTACACCGGCACGGCCACCATCAACGCCCAAACGGGCATGATCATGACGAGCAGCACGAAGTCCAACCTCTCCATGACCATCTCACAGCAGGGTCTGACCATTCCTGTGACCATGGTGGGCAACACCACGGTTACGGTTGAATAAACGCCATACAACCCTAATAAAAAACCAGCGGAGTGTTCCGCTGGTTTTTTTGTGCCTTGAAGACAGGATACTTACGCATTGAGCATCACCGGCATGAGAAGCATCAGCAGGTCCTCTGCCTCATTCTCATTGTCGACAGGAGTGAGGATGCCAGCGCGGTTGGGAGCCGACATCTCCAGCTTCACCTCGTTGGAATCGAAGTTGCCCAGCATCTCTTGGAAGAAACGTGAGTTGAAGCCGATTTCCATGTCATCGCCAGTGTAGCTGCATGCGAGGCGTTCCTTGGCTTCGTTGTAGAAGTCGACATCCTCAGCCGTCAACATGATTTCCTGACCAGTGATGCGGAAGCGCACCTGGTGCGTGGCCTTGCTTGAGAAGACGGCCACACGGCGGATAGCCGAAAGGAAGGTCTGGCGGTCGATGGTCAGTTGGTTGGGATTGTTCTTCGGGATGACCGCTTCATAGTTGGGATAACGGCCTTCGAGGAGACGGCAAATCAGCACATAGTCGCCAAACACATACGAGGCATTGGTCTTGTTGAACTCGATACGCACGGGCTCGTCAGCCATCGTAGCCAAGATATTCTTCAGTTGGTTGATGGGTTTTTTCGGCATGATGAACGAAGCCACCACATCCGACTTGACATCCATCCTTCTGTAACGCACCAACTTGTGGGCATCGGTGGCGACGAAGGTGAGATAGTTCTCCGTCATCTCCATAAACACTCCCGACATGATGGGACGGATTTCGTCGACGCCAGTGGCAAACACGGTCTTTTCGAAGCCTCTTGCCAATACATCGGCTGGGATTTCCCACACTGATGTTTCCGTCATGACCGGCAGTTGCGGGAACTCGTCGCTCTTGTGACCCGCCAGTTTGTAACGGCCTTCACCAGCGATCAATTCAACAGCCAAGGTATTGTTGTCGACAGCGATGGTAATCGGCACATCGGGGAAGTTCTTCATGATTTCGAGCAATAGGCGCGCAGGAATCGTCACCTCGCCCGTGCCTTCCACCATGTCGGGCACCATGCTCACCGACATCGTCACATCGAGGTCGGAAGTCGTGATTTTCAGTTCTTTCTCGGTCAACTGAAACAGGAAGTCGTCCAAAATCGGAAGGGTGTTTTTCGTACCGATAACACCACTCAACGCCTGCAAATTTTTCAATAACTTAAGGCTTGATACTATGAATTTCATATCGTTAGGTTTTTATTAATCTTTCAAAATTGAAGTTGTAAAAATACAAATTATTAAAACACGGAAACATTTTTTTGATGAAAAACTCAAATTTTATATTCCGTTCACACTAAACCCAGCATATTTCAATCGATTTAGGAAATCCAACATCGACTCATAAGGCACTGCGACATATTGGAATTGTTGGTCTCCCTTTTTCCTTGTTCGGGCCTTCTCCTTCGTGTCGTACATTCTTTGGTTGAGGTCGGAATAGGTAGTATGCACCTGCAATTGGCCATCGCCACAATTATAATTGATATAGGTCAAGAACATGTCGTTTTGGAAGAAATAAGTGACATTGCCCAAGCGATGGTCGAACACGACATAGCCATCCACATACTTATTCACAACATGCTTACCCAAATTACCCAAGCCTATCTTACCCACAGACACAAAAGCATGCATTTTGTCATTCCACACCATCCTTAAATCTGGGATGACAAGGGTTTTGTTATAAAAGTCGGACGACTCCATTTGCGGATAGCCTTCCAGTTCGATGGCCATCATCCGTTCTGCAGCCTTTTCCTCATCATTCTCGGATCGGAAATAGTGCATATATTGCGTTTTCGTCAGGTCGATAGACGAGCCTTCCATATTGGCATAAACTTCGGCGATACCCGCCATAACGTCATCATCGAAGACAGGTACATTCAGCACATTCAAGCCTCTGAAAGTCAGACTATCGTTGGGATAATGCGTAAAGTTGCCATGAACGGTAAGGTTTGCAAGCGCCATGTCAAAACCCAGGTCGGAAGTGACTTGCCCATCCACCACACCACGCGAATTGAGCGAGAACCAAGCATCAAAGAGTTGATCGTTGGTAACAACGAAACGCGTGCTGTCGGAATCATACCACAAAGTACCATTGGACGGGTTGACTTCCATCTTCTCCTTCCTCCCCTTCTTCGGCGTGAGGAACGAACCGAAATAGCCACCATCGATAGTCTGCTCATAATAAAGACCGCTGCATATCTCCGGCGTTTCCTTCTGGATACGTTGCAAATCAACTGGCACTTGGATGTCTTTTGGGTCGATGGTGGCCGTTGATACAAACCAATTGTGCAGAGCCACAAGAGTGTCAGCCGGAAGTCGCTCGATAGGGACAAGGCTGTCTTCTGAAACCTCTTCATACGCCACGATTTCATCAGTATTAAAGCCCGAAAGTGCGAAATGTCCGTCATACAGACCATGTTCATCCGTAGCCGTCAAAGTCACCTTCCCCTTAAACTCAAACTGTGGGCTCAGTTGGAGGGCCGAAGTGTCGGCGAGATGGGCGACGCCTCGCGTCACACCGCCTCTCGGAGCGATGGAATCCATGAAAATCGGGGTGCGCGTACCGTCGGCGGCCACATAATCCCAATAGCCTTGGGCTTGATATTTCTTTCGGCTTTGGATGTCAACCACTGCACTTTTGTAGAGATGGAAGCGGTTCAAGGTATCGGCCAGCAAATCACCCGTCACAGGATCAAGTTTGGATTCCGCATTAATGTCGACATCATGCTCATACGGGAACACGGCAGCATCGGCCACACGGATGATTTTCACGTCGTGGGCGTGAATCACATAGTTGGTCATGTCGTACTCGGCGTTCATGCTGTAGAAATTCAATGAATCTTGACCTGGCACCAATGAGATGAACTTGGATGCATTGTTGTGCACGGCAAGCAACTCGTCATGCGTGGTGGCTGTGGCATAGTCGCCAAACGACTCCACTGGATTATACAGATGCAAAGTGTTGGCAGCCATATCCCACTCGGCTTCCTTCAAGGAACAGATGTATTGGTTCATCGGGAAATCCAAGCTGCTGTTCGTGTCCAGATAGTCATATTGGACTTTTTGTGCATCGAAGTCCACATTAGCGCGATAGTTGGTGGCTGCAAAAGCGATGGATGTGCTATCGGAGGAATATAAGAGAAACTTTGCGGAATCGGCCACAAAGGTGCGTGAATCCAAGGCGAAATGGTCGGAGTCGAACTCCGTCAAACCGAAGCGTAACTTACCGTCGGCAGAATAGCCATCGGGCGACAGCGAGGTCTTGCCCTTGAAATAAGTGTCACCATACATACAAATCGGTTTATCTATGGTTTCCGTGGTCAGTTCAGGCTTGAAGACATCCCACCTCAGTTTCAAGGCATCGGCAGAAGCGATGGGGAAACCTGTGCCATCCGGGAGCGGTTCCATCTTAAATTCGTTGGTGATGGCCGTCACCATTTTTGGGTACAGCATAAATTGATCCGACTTGAATTCAGAAGTCTGATAATCAAGTCTTCCTGTGCCATAAAAACCACTTGACGAAAGGTGAACGATTTCATGAAGTTGTCCCGAGCCGTCATACATCGGATACGAATCCGTATCGCCATTGCCGATTTGATGTCTGAATCCCAAGGAATAGTCGTCCATCACCACCAAAGGCTCGTTGATGTCAGGCAAGATGCCGCCCGAAACCAATTCACCGTCAAAGCGAACTTTCTTCATCGACAAATCGTTAAGGCTATCGACAACGAAAGGATAGAGGCTGTAATAGAATTTGCCAGCAAGGTCTTCCGACGATGCCACCGAGTCGAGGCTGCCTGGATTGAAAACGCCGCCGTTGATCTTTCTATAGAACTTATAGCCTTCGGCATTACTTTCAAAAATAGGATATTCAGGTGTCACCTCACGGCTCGACTTATTGTTGCCCTTATCGATGAGAAGCTGGCCTTTCAGCCTCTCCAGCGTGCCATCAACGGGAATAATCTGGTTGTTGTCACGGGCATAAAACCGCAACGAGTCCACATGCGGCATCCTGATGGTAAACTCATCATACAAAAACAGGCAGTCTTTGGTGAAGAATTCAAACATACCGGCAAGGATACCGCCCGAAAACTTGAAGTTTTTGTGCTTTTTCAAAGTAATTCTTCCATTGTCGGGAACGATGACCACACGTTTGCGGTCGCTCAACGAAATGGCGGGGCCATCGTAACCATCGATCTGGCTAGTGATACCATAAATGAGCAAGTCATTGGTAGCCAAGTCAAGACGCATATTAGGCTGACGGTTAGTAGTCACCGTATGCAGTTTAATCACATCATAATCAATATTATCTTTATAGGAGTCTATCACATCAAAGAAACGAGGCAAGGCTGTAACCCATTGGGTTTGGGCATCGTATTCCAAATAGCCCTCTGCCTGCAAACGCAACACCAGCGAAATGACTTGTTCCGAAGGATAGCCAAGGTATGACGTCAAATCGCCAAGATAAAAATGCACTTGACGTTCCACATTGCCGAAGCCTTTCAAAAATTTCTCCAAACGAATCATCGGGTGAGTGCCGTCGAGGCCTTGCAGACGCTTGAAATCCTCATTACGGAAATAATTGGTCGACACCACATCGCCTTCACTCCTATGGTTAACGCCTTCCATACGCCTGAAATCCACGATGCCTTCGTCGATATTCCAATACATGGCCTCCAAAAAGATGTCGACACCGTGATAGTAATCATGGAACGGCGCATCGCCGAAACCACTTTCCGAACGATAGATCATCATTTGGCGGTTCTTGTTGTTGTACCTGAAACCCAAACCATTATGGTAAATGGAATCCACGGTCATGCGGCCAGCTACCGTGTCGGGCAGATAAAGACGCATCATCGCCTGGTCGGAAACCAAAAGCTCGTCTTCCGACATCGTGAAACGAGCTGACTCCACCTTCACCACCTCGGTGCCATTGCGATGGAAATGGAACATGGCTTTATTTTCGACGCCACCAAACACCTCCACAAGGTTGCCCATCATACCGATACCGCCCTCAAAATCAATATTCCGCATAAGGTTCGGAATACGATAGTCGGAGCGATACGACTTCACGCGCGGATACATCGTCTTTTCGTTTGGCGCTTGTACCAACACTTTATCCTCAAAACGGCATAAAATCTTCTGGTTGAAGTGGTTGCGTTCGTTGAACAGCACGGAGTCAACAGCATACTCGGAGCGGCTGAGGTCGATAGTGTAGAAATCGGGAAAGGTCACAAAGACATTATCCGCCGAGATGCCGAAACGAGACCAGTCGGCGCGTCCTCCCTGGCCTTTCCATCTGTTGTCTTCCATCGAGTACACGCCTTTCGTCTGTTTGATGACAGACTCATCGTTTTGCGTGGCCAGCACCAAGGTTCCGTCCACGACCAACTCAAACTTGTCAGCCTGAGGAAAACCTATCAGCGCATCTCGGATTAACCATTTGGAATTGCCTTTCACCGACAACACCTTGTCGACAAAGAGGTCATGGCAGGACTTCAAATATTTGTCCATGCCATTCATCGACTTTTGCGCCTTGGCTTCGGTGAATGTCAGCCAGTTGTTCACATCCTTGTGAGTCAAACCTGCCGTGGGAACCCTCTGCAATGCTGCCACAAAGTTGAAGATGTTGGGGTAGGCACGCGCACCGCCTTTGGAGTGGAACAACTCGCAAAGGCGCATCACCATATTGATTTCAGCGTCCGAATAATAGCTGTCCCAAACCCCACGAAAAGCCTGCATCATCGTGGCAGCCTCTTCGCGTTGCTCCTTTGAGGTTGATGTATTGAGGTAAGCCGTCAGTTGATCATAAAATGCTTTTTTCTCTGTAGGAAAAAAAGACTGGGCAAACGCCGACGACGCACCCATAAAGAGCAACAAAATGGCAATAAGGATTCCTTTTTTCATCAAATTATCAATTCTAAATTGTCAATTTTCAATTACTTTACAAACTCAGCAGCCACCCAGTTGTTACGGCTTAGATGGCGGTAATAGTGCAAGCCCAAGCGCTCTGCCTCCGCCTTGATGCTATCCAAATCTTCGGTGTAGAACCCACTAAAGAAAACATGAGCGCCAGGACGCATGGCATCCACATAATAGTGCATGTCACGCAAAAGGATATTACGGTTGATATTGGCCAACACCACATCATATTGTCCCCTGATGGCAAGGGCATCGCCGAGGATGATTTCAACATCAGAGACGCCGTTTAATTCGACGTTGGTAAAGGCGTTACGATAAGCCCATTCGTCGATGTCGATGGCCACGGTATGGGCGGCCCCCAGTTTCTTGGCGAGGATGGCCAAGACGGCAGTACCGCTACCCATGTCAAGCACCTCTTTCCCTTGAAAATCGGTTTCCAACATCAGTTGGATGATTTGGGCAGTGGTCTCATGGTTGGCTGTACCAAACGACATCTTCGGCTCGATGACGAGGTCGAACTCGAAACTCGGGTCTGGCTCATGGAACGGTGCACGCACTCGGCAGTGCTCGTTGACCACGACGGGTTGATAGGATGCTTCCCAAAGCTCATTCCAGTCTTTGTCGGGCATCTCTTCCACTTTCAACAGATGGACGTCAAAAAAAGCGGAATCGGTCAACAGGTTCTCAACCGCCACGTCATCGCGACAATCGGCGGAGCAATAGGCTTTCAAGCATCGCTCCTCATCCATAAAGGAGTCGAAACCGATTTCTGCCAGCATCGTGGTCAGCATGTCGTGCTGGATGTCGGAACTTGGCGCCGTAAAAGTGTATTCAAAGGTCTTCATCACTCTTCACCGATGTGTGAGGCTTGGTTGCAGATGGAGACGAAATCTTCTGCCTTGAGTGAGGCTCCACCGATGAGGCCGCCGTCGACGTCGGGTTGCGAGAACAGCTCCGTGGCATTCTTTGCATTGCAGGAGCCACCATAGAGGATACGGATTTCGTCAGCCGTGGCTTCGTCATAATGTTCCTTGATCAACGAGCGGATGAAAGCGTGCATCTCCTGTGCCTGCTCGGGCGTGGCGGTCTTGCCCGTGCCGATGGCCCAAACGGGTTCGTAGGCGATGATGGTGTCATAAATGGCATCGCCATCCAAGTGGAATAGGCCTTTCTCCAGTTGTTCCTTGACGACCTCAAAATGGCGTCCCGCCTCACGCTCTTCCAGCACCTCACCGACGCAATAGATGGGCGACATGTTATTCTCAATCAAACGGTTGATCTTCTCGGCAAGGATTTCATTGGTCTCGCCGAAGTATTTTCTCCTCTCGCTGTGACCGACGATGCAGTAGTCCACGTCGATGGACTTGAGCATCTTGGCCGACACCTCGCCCGTGTAGGCGCCTTTGTCGTAAGCACTGCAATTCTGCGCACCCACGTTGAAACGCTGTTCATCGAACTCATAGTCCGTCAACATCTCAAGATAAGGGAACGGTGGACAGATGATGATTTCACAGTTCATATCTTCTTGCTCATCAAGGCGGCCGAGGATGTCGTCAACCAATTCTTCGGCCTCATCGAAAGTGAGGTTCATTTTCCAGTTTCCTGCTACGATTTTGCTTCTCATAATATTATCAATTTAAAGATTTATAATTCAAAGATTTAAAGATTCAAAAAAACTAAAAACAGCTGAACATACTCAACTAAACAACAAAAATACGAATTATTGTCATTTACAAATCACTTTACTCTTAATTTCTTTCCCACCCTCAAAACATCGTTTTTCTTCATCTTGTTCAACTTACATAGGATGGACACGGTGGTATTGTTTTCCACGGCTATCGAGCTTAGGGTCTCCCCTTTCTTGACGATATGATACTGTCGTTCCGCTTCATTGGGATTGGGGGCATTGAGCACCTTCACTTGATTGCTTCGAGTGAGGTCTGAAAAGGCGTCTTTCAAGGTTTCGGCCGTTATCTCTACACTTCTATCGACAGCGCGTAATGAATCGGTCAACCGATGAGAGAAAAGCCAATCGTAGGTCTCTTCGAGGTAGAAAACACGTGCCAAACGTGTGTGGTTCACGCCTTTGAAACGATCATAAATCAACCGCGTGGTGTCGCCACAAGCCGCCATAGTCTCCACCACCCTATCGGAACAGCTCACCGGCACAGCGGTATCGGCCGTGCCGTGGATGATCCATAAAGGCACCTCGTTGAGGCCACACAAGTCG
>Ga0247609_10007794_pt1 | contig 10173 bp, 8 predicted proteins | sample 172DNAGHGlowgp2_FD_193487 | JGI IMG/M metagenome (GOLD analysis project Ga0247609, IMG submission 193487) | Sheep rumen microbial communities from Palmerston North, Manawatu-Wanganui, New Zealand - 1728 DNA GHGlow gp2 | ecosystem: Host-associated > Mammals > Digestive system > Stomach > Rumen ...
TGAAACTGTTGTGGACTAACTACCCGAATATGCCGACGGGGGCAAGGGCAAGACGCGAGACATACGAGCGACTCGTCGACTTCGCCCTTCGTCACAACATCATTGTGGTAAATGACAATCCCTACAGCTTCATCCTCAACGACGGAGAAAGGCTTTCAATCCTGCAGATTCCACGTGCCAAAGAGTGCTGCATCGAGTTCAATTCGATGTCGAAGAGCCATAATATGCCGGGCTGGCGAGTAGGTATGCTTGCCACCAACGCTCAGTTCGTAAGTTGGATACTGAAGGTAAAAAGTAATGTTGACAGCGGAACTTTCCGCGCACTCCAGCTTGCGGCAGCCAAAGCATACGACAACACCGACCTCTGGCACAGGCTTGCCAACGTCGATATCTATGCCGGAAGACGTCGCTTGGCAGAGGAAATCATGCGACTTCTCGATTGTCAGTTCGACCCGCAGCAAACCGGCATGTTCCTCTGGGGACGCATCCCCGACAAATATAATGATGTAGAGGAACTCACGGAAAAGGTTCTTCATGAAGCAAGAGTGTTCATCACGCCCGGCTTCATCTTTGGAAGTAACGGCAAACGCTACATTCGCATCAGCCTTTGCGCCAAGGAAGACAAGTTCGTCGAAGCGCTTCAACGCATCAAAGAAATCAACATAAAACCATGAATCACAAGTTACTGCTCCTCCTCACCCTGCTCTTGGCAATGCCCGCAACATTGCTCGCCCGTAAGACCTCCGAGAGAGGCTACGTCGTCGTCACCGATTACATCAAGGCGGAAACAGGGAAAGATGTCAGCGATGACATTCAGCGCATCATCGACACGCACCCCAACCGCACCATCTATTTTCCAGACGGCGTCTACATCATCAGCAAGCCCATCCTCACTCCTGCCGACCCGCAGAAGAGCGTCGCACTCGAACTTTCGAACTTCGCCATTATTCGGGCTGCTGAAGACTGGGCCAGCGAGGAGGCCATGATACGTCTCGGAGGCAAAGACCCCGCCAACAAAATCTCCACGCCCGGCAGCAACTATTACCTGGAAGGCGGCGTCATCGACGGCAGAGGCATAGCAAAAGGCATCTCCATCGACAGCGGACGCGAGACAGCCATTCGGCAAACGTCCATCAAGAACACGACAATCGGCATACACATCAAGCATGGAGCAAACAACGGCTCATCCGACAGCGACATCTCCGACACGAATATCACGGGCAACAAAAAGCCCGACTGCATCGGCGTGCTTGTAGAGGGGTTCGATAACACTCTGACAAACATGCGCATCGGCGGTGTGCATGTGGGCGTTCTCCTTCGTTCCGCAGGCAACAGCCTCCGCAATATCCACCCGCTCTACTACAACTCGGACGAACACTACGAAAGCAGTTGCGGCTTCATCGACGAGCAGGAAAACAACTGGTACAACTTCTGCTATAGCGACCAGTTTGCCGTCGGTTTCCTCAGCCACGGCGGGCGCAGCTTCTACGACCATTGCTTTGCCTATTGGTACAACAACAAGCAAAAGCGGCATACCGTGTTCAAAAGTACCGGACGCTTCAATTCGAGCGTCGTCTCCATGAATGCCGGAATGTATCGCCACAATGCAGTCGAGGAGAATGTTATCCTCGATGCAGCCGAGGAAGGCGGTAACGGCATCCTTTGGAACTTGAGTATCGGCGACACCAGCGTCGTTACAGACCATTCCCACGAACAGTACATGAGATAACGGATAACAATACATTATATAATATGGAACTCCAACTAAAACCCCTGAACCTGCCAAGCGACCAGGAACGAGCTTTCATCATCGCCGGTCCTTGCAGTGCTGAGACAGAAGAACAAGTGATGACTACAGCCAAACAACTTGCCGGAAAAGGCTGCCACATATTCCGCGCCGGTGTTTGGAAACCGCGAACAAAGCCCGGAGGCTTTGAAGGACATGGCGAACCGGCACTTCCTTGGATGAAACAAGTAAAGGAGGAAACGGGCATGCTTACAGCTACGGAAGTCGCCACACCCAAGCACGTTGAACTGGCTCTCAAGTATGGAATCGACATTCTCTGGATTGGAGCCCGCACCACAGCCAATCCCTTTGCCGTACAAGAACTGGCAGATGCCCTGAAAGGCACAGATGCGACGGTACTCGTCAAGAATCCCGTTAACCCCGACCTCGAGTTGTGGATTGGCGCTTTGCTGCGCGTAAATGGTGCTGGCATTGAGAAACTTGGTGCTATTCACAGGGGTTTCAGCAGTTATGAGAAGAAGTTGTATCGCAACGAACCGATGTGGCAGATACCAATCGAACTGAAGCGTCGCCTTCCGGAACTGCCTGTCGTGTGCGATCCAAGCCACATTAGCGGACGTCGCGACCTGATTGCTTCGCTTTGTCAAGAGGCATTGGATATGGGTTTGGACGGTCTCATGGTCGAGAGCCATTGCAATCCCGACAAAGCTTGGAGTGATGCGTCGCAACAAGTGACACCCGATGTGCTCGACTTTATCGTGTCGCGCCTCGTTTTCCGTGACACGAAGGAACATACCGACAAACTCAAAGACTACCGACACGAAATAGATGTGCTCGACGACGAACTCATCGAACTGCTTGCCAAACGCATGAAGATCTGCCGCAACATCGGTGAATACAAGAAAGAAGTGGGTATGACAGTCGTACAAACACGCCGTTACAGCGAGATTCTTGACAAGCGAGGTGCACAAGGTTCGCTGCTCGGCATCGGCAGAGACTGCATCAAGAGCATCTTCGAGAACATTCATGAAGAGAGTGTTCGACAGCAAATGGAGATAATCAACAAGTAAAAGCCCCCTCCCCGCTCCCCTTTTGGTGGAGCATCTCAAACAGCAATATTATGAAGATTCTTATTTTAGGAGCCGGCAAGATGGGTTCGTTCTTTACAGACGTCATGTCTTTCGATCACGAATGTGCCGTCTATGAAATTGACCCAAGGCGTATGCGCTTCCTATACAACACACAGCGTTTTACGACACTCGACGAGATACGCGACTTCAAGCCGGAGCTCGTCATCAATGCCGTCACATTGAAATACACGATTGATGTCTTCCAGCAAGTCATTCCTTGCCTGCCCAAAGATTGCATCATATCGGATATTTCCTCCGTGAAGACCGGGTTGAAAGACTTCTATGAAAGTACTGGAATGCGTTACGTCTCGACCCATCCGATGTTCGGGCCTACGTTTGCCAACCTCGGAGCGCTCTCTTCGGAGAACGCCATCGTTATTAACGAAGGCGATTATATGGGGCGAATCTTCTTCCTCGACCTCTACAGAAGGCTTGGCTTGAACGTTCATGAGTACAGTTTCGACGAGCATGACGAGGCGATGGCATACAGTTTGTCTGTACCTTTCGTCAGCACTTTCGTCTTCTCAGCCGTGATGAAACATCAAGATGCTCCAGGTACGACATTCAAGCGACACTTGACAATAGCGAAAGGTGTCCTGAGTGAGGACGACACATTGCTGCGCGAGATACTCTTCAACCCACGCACAAAAGCGCATGTCGAAGGCATTCGTTCCGAGTTGAAGGAGTTGATACAGATTATCGACAATCGCGACGAGGAAGCACTTAACGCTTATCTCACCAAGATTCGAAACAACATCCGATAGGAAAAGCCTGGCAGGAAGACTATCTCCAACCAGGCATTCCTGTTCCGCTCTTGTGGACGAGTTCGATGCGAAGGCGATATAATAAGGTACTATAGGCAGGAACGGCGTCTGATGCAGTTTCCTTATATGCCAATTGCTGCGGGATATAAACATCCCAATCATCGCCTTTCACCATATACTGAATGGCAGTCATGAAGCCTTCCACTGTGCCGATGACGGGCATAGCCAGTGGTGCTGCAGTCGTCTTGTCGAATTCTCCGTAGTAAGACTGGCTGAAGACTTTCATATTTGTCTTGCTCGCAGGATAGTTCTCGTCCATAATCCAAGCACGATAGTACAGGCGAACGCTGTCCGTATAGGCTGCGCTCCAGTCTCCATCGCCACGTTCGTTTATCTTGCAAACGATGTAATCTGTGGATGGGCCTTGTACGTCCTGGCTCTTCAACAACGTCTTGTAGATGCGCCAATCGCAGTGTTCTTCCCAATCGTTACCGTTCGGATATTGCACTTTGGCAGCAGCTATTTCGGCTTGGGCTGCGTCATACACTTCGGCAAACCATTGAGCATTACGCTCTTTCCAGTCGTGTCGAGGGTCATAGTTCTCTTCGCTGCTTCTGCAAGAAGCAAGGAGAAACAGCAACATGGCTGGCAATAGGAGAAGAACTTTCTGTCTGTAATTCATTTTCTAGAGCAGTTTCTTGAGGAGAGAGGTGATGCTCACCTTGTCTTCTATGATACTACGCAGTTCGCTGATGGCTACTCTGTGCTGTTCCATCGTGTCGCGATCTCGCAGAGTTACTGTGTTGTCCACGAGCGTTTGCTGATCGACGGTGACGCAATAGGGACATCCTATCGCATCCATTCGACGGTAGCGTTTGCCTATCTGGTCTTTCTCTTCGTATTTGCAATTGAAGTGGAAGCGGAGTTCGTTGATGATTTCCTGAGCCTTTTCGGGCATTCCATCCTTCTTCGTAAGCGGGAATACGGCAAGTTTTACAGGGGCGAGAGCTGCGGGGAGATGCAGTACAGTACGGGTCTGACCGTCTGGAAGGAGTTGTTCTTCGTAGCTGTGACACATGATGGAGAGGAACATACGGTCCACGCCGATTGAGGTCTCGATGACATACGGTGTGTAGCTCTCGTTCGTTTCGGGGTCGAAGTATTCAATCTTCTTACCGCTATATTTTGCATGTTGCGAGAGGTCGAAGTTCGTACGGCTGTGTATGCCTTCCACTTCCTTGAAGCCAAATGGCATACGGAACTCGATATCCGTAGCGGCATTAGCATAGTGCGCGAGCTTATCATGGTCGTGGAAACGGTAGTTTTCTGCACCGAAACCGAGGTTTTGATGCCATTTCATACGCGTTTCCTTCCATTTAGCGAACCAATCGAGCTCTGTTCCGGGCTGGATGAAGAACTGCATCTCCATCTGCTCGAACTCGCGCATACGGAAGATGAACTGTCGAGCTACGATTTCGTTACGGAAGGCTTTGCCTATCTGAGCAATGCCGAAGGGGAGCTTCATGCGGCCCGTCTTCTGAACGTTGAGGTAGTTGACGAAGATGCCTTGCGCTGTTTCGGGGCGAAGATATATGGTGGAGGCGCCATCGGCGGTACTTCCCATCTCGGTTTTGAACATGAGGTTGAACTGACGGACATCAGTCCAGTTGCGTGTTCCGCTGATGGGGCAGACGATTCCTTCGTCGAGGATAATCTGCTTCATGCCTTCCAAGTCGATACCGCCAGGAGCGTTCATCACCTCCTGGAAGCGGTGATGCAGGTCGTCGTACTTCTTCTGATTCTCGAGGACACGCTCGTTCGTGGCACGGAACTTTGCTTCGTCGAAGCTGTCGCCAAAGCGTTTCTGAGCCTTCTCGATTTCCTTCTGGATCTTATCCTCGTACTTGGCCATCTGCTCTTCTATGAGCACATCGGCACGATAGCGCTTCTTCGAGTCGCGATTATCGATGAGAGGGTCGTTGAAGGCGTCAACGTGCCCGCTTGCTTTCCAAGTGGTGGGGTGCATGAAGATGGCGGCATCGATGCCCACGATGTTTTCGTGCAGGAGCACCATGCTTTGCCACCAGTACTGCTTTATGTTGTTCTTCAGCTCGACGCCGTTCTGTCCGTAGTCATAGACGGCAGCCAGACCGTCGTAAATATCACTTGAGGGAAATACGAAGCCGTACTCTTTACAGTGCGACACGATTTTCTTGAATACATCCTCTTGCTGTGCCATTTCTCTTACCTTATTAATATATTTGAGTTATTTCGGCTGCAAAGATAGCTAAAAAAGGCGAAAGTCGGTGCGTTTTCGGCACTTTTTCTTGTATAATGAGGCAGTCTGGCAAAAAAAACTCCGCTTTTCTTTGTCGAGAACAAAAGATATTGTAACTTTGTCTTTCGTTGGAATGATAATACGACAAAACAGATATGAGAAAGATTCTTTCTACGATACTTTTGGCAGCTTTTGCCGGCATGATGATTGGTTGCAGCTTTTCAAAGTCGAAAAACGGCAAGGGAAAAGGCGTGGAAACGGAGCAGATTCTGGTGACAGAGGAAAGCGTGGAGTACACGGAACTCACGAAAGTACCCCTGCCTTGCCCCAAGGAAGACCTCTATACGGCTTGGAAGCAGATAGGAGTCGTCGAGCTGCAAAGGAGGAAATCGCTTGATTACAAGCAACATACGCCCATCCTGTTCATCTCGACCGACCTTGATGAAGACGGCAATCCTGAGGTCCTGCTTCGTGGCGAACCACCCTACGCAGCCATCTATTCTTTCGTGAAAGACTCGCTCCGCCTCATCACATTTGCCGACAGAGCAGAAATGGGGCTCGCCATCACCCCGGACGGAACCATCATCAGGAACGGAATGGGTAGCAACGGCTCGTCCGTCTCGGAGTTCATCCGCCTGGAAGACAGCAAGATAGCGGCTTCAGGAGCCATTCGCGAAACCTTCGTCATCAAGGACGGAGCCATGACTTCCGGAGGTATGAAATACATGCTGAAGAACGATTCGGCACTGGTGGAAGTCAGCAAAGACGAGTATCTGCAAGTCGCACCTCAGCAAGAAGGCACTTACCTCGACGAAATCGACGGTTGGGAAGACTTCAGAAAACCTTAGACATTTCTGCAAAAATTCTTACATCAGGAATTTCACTCCACATCCTCTCCAACTCCGCAATTCCACATTCGGACTTGGAGAAAAGGAATTTTGGCCCGAATTTACAACCTTCTTATTATCAGCGACTTGCCAATCAGGCTGGTTATCCTCGGAAAGATCTACAGTGAAGTTGGCAAACGTCAAGTGTGAAGTTTGCGATTTACTAGTGTGAAGTTCGCGATTTACTAGTGTGAAGTTTGCATTTATATAGTGTGATGTTGAGCGATATCACACGCCTCATCTGCAAACCTATATGGGGATGTCAAGAATCTACGCGAAAAATCTTTACATTTTTCACTTGCTGCAGGAAAACACGCGACAAGAGCCCAGAATCAACATGAAAGCAAAAATCGGCCATCATTTTTGGTCAAAAACAATATTTTTTGTACTTTTGCACGAAATTATGCGCAAGCAGACACAATAAACTCACATTATATAACGTTATTAAAAACAGGATGAAAAAACTGCTCTGGATAGGTATGCTCTTCGTGACCCTCAGCATGAGGGCACAATTCGACGCGGCGTTTACCAACACCTGGGCGTTGCAATCCTACTACAACCCTGCAGCGGCAGGGCTCGACAGCAAGCTGAACGTCATCGGAATGGTCAGCCTCCAGATGGTAGGTTACGAGGGAGCCCCGAAGACAATGGTCATCAACGCAGACATGCCCCTGTTCTTCGTCGGACCCAAGCACGGCGTAGGTGCCGCCTTCCTCAACGATGCGATTGGAGCCTTCAGCAACAAGAAGATACAACTCCAGTACGCATACCATCAGAAATTCCTTGGAGGCAGAGCAAGCATCGGCATTCGTCCGGCCTTGCTCATGGTGGGTTTCAACGGTTCGAAACTCGAGTTGAGTGAACCTAACGACCCCGCCTTCGCACAGAACGATGTGAAAGGCAACGCATTCGACCTCGATGTCGGACTCCGCTACACCTACAAGAAACTCTGGTATGCCGGCGTGAGTGCCACCCATCTGCTCGGTCCGACCGTCAAGTTGGGCGACGACAAGTTGCATGAAGTGACGATAGATCCGACAATCATGGTGCAAGGAGGATACAACCTCGCCTTCCGTCAGCCCAGATACAAACTGGCATTGGATGCGATGGTACGCTCCGACCTGCAGTTCTGGCGAGGCGACATCGATGCCCGACTGCTGTACGACGGCGAGAAGCACAAGCTCTACGGAGGCATCATGTACAGCCCCACAATCAGCGTCGGACTGCTGCTCGGCTTCGATTTCCACGGCATCAACATCGGCTACTCCTATGAAGTCTACACTGGTGGCGTGGGAGCACTCAACGGAACACACGAAATACTCATCGGATATCAGCACGACCTGGACGTCTACAAAAAAGGAAAGAACCTCCACAAGTCAGTCCGAATACTTTAAGAAACCAAAATGATACTATATAATAACAAGATGAAGACAAAAAGTCTGCTTTTAGTAGGTGCAGCCGTCAGCTGCATGGTCTTGGCCTCCTGTCTCGGAAGTAGCTCCTCGGCAAACGCCGTCGGAGGCGAAGTGACAGGCGTCAAAGGCTCCTCCTTCTCGGAACCCACACCCTTCGGAATGGTTCCAGTACACAAAGGCTCACTCAAAATCGGCCTCGAAAAGAACGATACTCTGTGGGGCACAGAGTTCCCTCTGCGCGACATCAGCGTGGACGGATTCTGGATGGACCAGCACGAGATAAGCAACGCAAAGTATCGTCAGTTCGTCAATTGGGTGCGTGACAGCATCATCCGCGAGCGTCTTGCAGACCCCGCATTTGGTGGCGACGAAACATACAAGATTGAAGAGGACAAGGAAGGAAACCCCATCACGCCCCACCTCGACTGGAGCAAGGCAATTCCTTGGCGCAAAGCCAACGAAGATGAAGACCGCGCCATCCAAAGCGTCTATGTCATTCATCCCATCGACGGCACTAAGATGCTCGATGCAAGCCAGATGAACTATCGCTACGAAATATACGACTACGTGGCTGCAGCACAGCGTAAGTACCGCCTCGACCCAGAAGAGCGCGACCTCAACACAGACCACGCAGTCAGCACCGAGCAGGTCATCATCAGCAAGGACACAGCCTGGATTGACGACGACGGCAAGATCATCCGCCAGACCATCACGCGTCCTCTGTCCGGACCATGGGACTTCCTGAACACATACATTGTTAATATATACCCCGACACCACTTGCTGGGTAAACGACTTCCAGAATGCCGACAACGAACGCTACATGAAGCTCTACTTCTCGAGCCCAGCCTTCGACGACTATCCAGTAGTGGGCGTCACTTGGGAACAAGCGAATGCTTTCTGTGCTTGGCGTACCAACTTCCTCATGAAAGGCTTGGGCGGCTATGCGAAACAGATTCAACGCTATCGCCTGCCTAGTGAAGTGGAATGGGAATACGCTGCCCGCGGCAAGGAAGGCAACCCCTTCCCTTGGGAAAGCACAGAAGTGAAGAGCGACAAAGGCTGCTTCTATGCGAACTTCAAGCCCGATCGAGGAAACTACACACAGGACGGCTCGCTCATCACCAGCAAGTGCGGCATCTTCTCCGCCAACAGCAATGGTCTCTATGATATGGCAGGCAACGTGGCCGAATGGACGAGCACCGTCTACACGGAAGCCGGCGTGGAAAGCATGGCAGACATGAACCCGGAACTCTCTTACAATGCCGCCAAGGAAGATCCTTACCGCCTGAAGAAGAAATCAGTTCGTGGCGGTTCATGGAAAGAACCTGAAAGCATGATCAGAAGTGCTTGGCGTTCCTATGAATATCAAAACCAGCCGCGTTGTTTCGTAGGCTTCCGCTGCGTTCGCACAATGGTGAACGACAAATCCGGCACCAACAAAGCAAGCGGCAGCTCGGCAAAAGCAAACAGCAAAGGCGCAAAGTCATCTTCCACCGGACAAACGCTCAGCACACGTAAGACACGCCGCTAACACAATTCCCCAAAAGCATAACAACCACAGAAAAGATACAAAGACATGAATCCTATAGCTAAATTGCAGAAGTGGATGGACTCGCCATCCGGTCAAGTATTTATGAATTACGCCTACAGCTGGGGTGCTGCAGTCGTGGTTTTAGGTGCATTGTTCAAGCTGACTCATATTCCCGGAGCCAACGAGATATTGTTCATCAGTATGATAACCGAGGTGTTGGTATTCTTCATCTCCGGTTTTGAGAAGACCTACGAGAAAGTGCCTCGCACCGAAGGTGACGCAGCAGTTGCCGGAGCGCAGGCAATCGTAGTTGCTGGAGGCTCTCCTCTTCCAGAAGGAGCAGAAGTGCCGGAAGGTCCGATCGTCATCGGTGGCGGAGGTCCTGCAGTTGTAGGCGGTGCCGTTGGCGGCGCTCCCAT
>Ga0247609_10007795_pt1 | contig 10172 bp, 9 predicted proteins | sample 172DNAGHGlowgp2_FD_193487 | JGI IMG/M metagenome (GOLD analysis project Ga0247609, IMG submission 193487) | Sheep rumen microbial communities from Palmerston North, Manawatu-Wanganui, New Zealand - 1728 DNA GHGlow gp2 | ecosystem: Host-associated > Mammals > Digestive system > Stomach > Rumen ...
CTGTCCACACTACCCGTTGAAGCGGCCTTCCTCTTCTCGAACACCACACCTTCTGTGCCACCGGGGATGACAGCTGCAAAACCGCCCCATTTCACCGAGCCATCGGGCCAATAGGCCGTGGGCCAGAAGTCGGAGAAAATTGGCTTTCCATCATCGGTGGTGAGGCAGAAACTGTCATCGGGCCTCATCTCACCTTTTTGAAAAGGTATGCCAAAGCTAACAGGTTTGGAGGCCTCCGGTGTCTTACCTATCCAATGCAAGCGTGCCGTGGTGTCGGCAAAAGCCATTACCGGAACAAAGAAAATGAGGAAAAAGAGTAGTCGTTTCATCGTCGTGAATATTTTTTATGGCACAAAGATAAAACAAAAAAGTGTAAAGTAGTGTGTTGTTTGCTTATAATTTGCTAAATTTGCACCCAATAACGATAAATCTAACAAATCATCTTATGAGAAAACTATTCTTGATGGCCGTAGCAGTACTCACGCTGGCCTCCTGCACACAAACGAATAAGCAGACAGAGGAGATTAACGACTCCAACACCCCGCTACATCTGCTGAAACCTGAATATAAGGTGCCCTATGGCGAACTCAAAGCAGAGGACGTCAAAGCGGCCCTTGACCGTGTCTTCAACTATTGTGAACAAGGAACCTTCCGCATCGGTTCCTATGAGTGGGGTATTACGTATCAGGCCCTGCTTGATGCCGCCGAGGCCACTGGCGACATGCGTTATAAAGATTATGTCGCTGGTAAATTCCAGCTGATTGCAGAGGCTGTGGCTGCAGCAGAAAAGCAAGATACAGCTAATATCAAAGTGGAAACTGCACAATTAGAGCAGATTATGCATCCGCGTGCCCTCGACGATTGCGGCACGATGTGCACAGCCATGATGAAAGGGACAAAACGTGAGATGATTGCTGTAAAACTCGATAGTATCATCAACAACTACTTCAATTTCTTGGAGAACGGCCAATACCGCCTGCCTGACGGTATGTTTGCCCGCCATCGTCCGCAACACAACACCGTGTGGCTCGATGATATGTATATGGGCATCCCGACCATCGCCTACGCAGGCATCTACTTCAACGACTCGAAGTACTTCGACGAGGCCGCAACCATGTACAAGAATTTTGTGAAGCGTATGTGGGTACCAGAAAAGAAGATTTATCGTCATGGCTATGTCGAGGGTCTGGCACAGCAGCCTACTTACCACTGGGCACGCGCCAACGGCTGGGCTTTGCTCACCACTGTTGAACTGCTGGATATGCTGCCCGAGAATCACCCCGACCGCGAGTTCATCCTGAACCAGCTGCGCGAACACATCGCAGGCTTGTGTGCCCTGCAGTCGAGCGAGGGCTTCTGGCATCAGCTCCTCGACCGCAACGACAGCTATCTGGAGACTTCTGCCACCGCCATCTACTGCTATTCCATCGCCCACGCCATCCGCAAGGGATGGATTGAAGGTATCACCTACGGTGGTGTGGCCCAGCTGGCATGGCACGCCATCAGCACAAAGATTACAGAGGATGGGAAAGTGGCAGGAACCTGCGTAGGCACTGGCATGGCTTTTGACCCCGCCTTCTACTACTATCGTCCGGTCAGCACGGCTGCCGCTCATGGCTACGGCCCTGTCATCTGGGCAGCGACAGAGATGATTAACCTGCTGGGGGAGTGGCATCCCCGCACCAATGACAGCGGCCTGCACTACTACGAGCAGGAACAGACCAACCCCGCCCCCCTGTTCTATCTGACAGAGGACGGCAAGGGAGAGGCTGTTAAATGAAGAATGAGGAATAAGGAATGATTGACAGGCAGACGGTTGATAGAATTTTGGACGCGGCGAACATCGTGGATGTCGTCTCTGACTTTGTGACCTTAAAGCGCGCGGGAGCGAACTTGAAGGGGCTGTGCCCATTCCACGATGACCGTACGCCGTCATTCATGGTGTCGCCGTCGAAGAATATCTGCAAGTGTTTTGCTTGTGGCAAAGGCGGCACACCCGTGCACTTCATCATGGAGCACGAGCAGTTGAGCTATCCCGATGCACTGCGCTACCTGGCCAAGAAGTACCACATCGAAATCAAAGAACGCGAGCAGACAGATGAGGAAAAGGCAGAGCAGAGCGAGCGCGAAAGTATGTTTGTGGTCAACGAATGGGCCAACGAGTGGTTTCAAGAGCAGATGAACGACACAGTAGATGGCCGTACTATCGGATTGGCATATTTCCGTCAGCGCGGCTTTCGTGACGACTTAATCAAGAAGTTCCAATTAGGTTATTGCCCCGATAAATATGATGCCCAATGGCAGGCGGGCAAGGCCGCAGGCTATAATGAGGATTACCTGCTGAAGACAGGACTCTGCATCCGCAATGAGGCGGGCAAGACCTATGACCGTTTCCGAAACCGTGTCATCTTCCCGATTCACACCATCTCAGGCAAAGTCGTTGGGTTTGGAGGGCGTGTACTGGACAGCCGCACCAAAGGCGTTCAGGTTAAATACCAGAACTCACCTGAGAGCGTCATCTATTCCAAGAAACGTGAGCTTTACGGTCTGTTCTTCGCCAAACAAGCCATCGTGAAACAAGACCTCTGCTACCTCGTGGAAGGCTACACCGATGTGATGGCGATGCACCAACAAGGCGTAGAGAATGTGGTGGCCAGTAGCGGTACGGCACTGACACATGAACAGATCAGACTGATTCATCGTTTTACCGAGAACATCACTGTCATATATGACGGCGATGCTGCCGGCATCAAAGCCTCGCAACGAGGCATCGATATGCTGCTGGCAGAGGGCATGACGGTGCGACTGCTGCTGCTGCCCGATGGTGATGACCCAGACAGTTTTGCACGAAAGCACACGGCCACCGAATACCAAGAATACCTGACCGATCATCAGGTGGATTTCATCCGCTTCAAGACAGACTTGCTATTGAACGAGGCGCAAGGAGACCCTATCAAACTCTCACGCCTGGTGAACAATATCGTGGATAGTCTGGCCGTTATCCCCGATGAAATCACGCGCACCTTTTATATCAAGGAGACTTCTCAGATGCTCTCCATCGAGGAGCGCATCATCACGTCTGCCGTTGCCAAGGTCCGCAAACGGATGAGGGATGAACGACAAAAGGAGCGTGAACGTGAACGTAATGACAACAACACGAACGAACAAAACAGTCAGAAGGAAAACTCTGCAACCGACTCTCAAGACGGTGATCCCCTACCCCCTACAGATATTCCACCCGAAGTATTCGGACAAGAAACGCACAGCCCCGCTGAGCTTCATTTACAACCGAGTCGTTCACACGAAGACGAGAAGATTATCGGTATTGAGCGGCAACTTATTCAAGTAGTGGTACGCCATGGTGAGAAAGTTATGTGCCAGATAGAGGATGAGGAGACTGGTCAGGAGCGTGCTTTAAAGGTCGCAGAATATGTATCGTATGCTTTAGCTAACGATGGACTCCAACTGCGGAATCCGCTACATCGCCGTATTCTTGATGAAGCTTTACAGCATTATCAGGAAGACGGATTCCGCTGCGACCGCTACTTCGAGAATCACCCCGATATGGAAATCGCCAATTTAGCCAACGAATTGGCTCATGACCCGGAAGCACTGAGTAAGATTCATGAGAAAGGTATTCCCGTGAAACCCGAAGAAGAACGTCTGCTGGAATTGATGCCACAGCTGATGATAGCTTACAAGTTGGCCATTGTGAGGGCACAGCTGCAATCCCTCATGCAACAGATGGGCGATCCAGAAATACAAAAAGACCAACATAGAACTGATGAGCTCATGCGCCAGTTCATGGAGCAACAGACCATACAAAAAGAACTCAGTCACCAATGTGGTGACCGAGTTATTAATCTGTAATCCTTTTATTGGACAGGTTCCTTACCCTTGCGTGCCTCGCCAGGGGTAATCCCGAATTTCTTCTTGAAGATGGCGGAGAAATGTGAGACATTCTTGAAGCCGACATCGAAGCAGGCATCCGATACACGACGTCCGTGTCTCAAAAGCTCAAATGCTTCAAGCAAACGACGATTTGTGAGCCATCGCTCAGGAGAGAGCGGGCTCATCTTCTTGAAATCACGCTTGAAGGTGGAGAGGCTTCGTCCAGAGGAAGTCGCAAATTCACTCATAGACATATCGCACCTGAAGTTCTTCTCCATGAAAGCCTGCAAGTTGATTTTCTGATGTTGTTGATGAATAGTGGTCTCAGGCATACGATATGACCTAATTCGTGAATAATGTGTTGTTTGAGGTGATTCTTTCACCTTGCGCTGCAAAGATACATGATTCCAATTGACCGAGGTTTGTTTTACGGGCCAAAATAACATGCTGATACCTTTTTTCTGTTAATAATATGCTCATTTGGAACTTTTTAAAACATTTCCAAGAGAAAATTTGTCAAGGAGCCATCTATTTTCATAAGTTTTTGTGTACTTTTGTCACGTCAACTGATAAATAAGACAAAAAATGAAACGTTTTGCTTTTAAAATGTACCTTAAACCAGGCTTCGAAGAAGAGTATGAACGCCGACACGCTGCCTTATGGCCAGAACTGAAAAAAGGAATCAAGGATGCCGGTGTCGGCAATTACAGCATTTACTGGGACCGAGATACAAACATTCTTTTCGGGTATCAGGAGATTGAAGGGGAGCAAAGCTCACAGGATATGGGTGCAGACGAGACCACGAAGCGCTGGTGGGACTACATGAAAGACATCATGGAGACAAATCCCGACAACAGTCCTGTCACAATTCCTCTCAGAGAGGTTTTCCATCTTGATTGAAAGCCGTCCTCCGTACGAATAATACGAATAATACGAATCATGCGAATTGACGCCCCACGAATGAGGGCTCGATCAATCCGCATGATTCGTATTATTCGTTGTACGCAGAGTCCGTAACTATCGTACGATTACCTTCTGCCCCTTAACAATGTAGATGCCGCGTGGCAGTCCTTCCAATGAGGAGGTTCCCTGACGAATCATCCTTCCAGTGATGGAATATACGTTCTCGCTCTTAGCGTTTGCCTGATCCTCATCAGCCAAATCTGTTATGCCGACAGGATAACCATTGTCATTGGTCTGTCCATAGACGTTGGTCTGGTAGAAATGAACACGATAAGGCCATTGTTCTGTCTGCCCCTCCTCGTCCCAGCCTACCCAATCACGAGTCCAATAGGTCGTGGGAGCACCTGACACGACAAGCCAAAGGTTTGAGCAGTTGGCTGGGCAGTCAAAGGAAATGGTCTGATTGGGGTTCTGGTAGTTGGATGCTGTGATGTCGCTATAGACTCGTGTGCCATCCTTCTGCAGAGCAACGAAACCCACACGCCAGCCAGCACGCACCTTATTATAATCTATATAACCGTCTGCGCCTGCCTTCCCCTGGAAGTCGGCATACACTGTCTTTGCATTAGTAGGAACGTTCAAGCGGATAGCATTATTGCCCCAATTCTCGATGCAGTTCGCAGCGGTGGGCCACCAATAGCCTTCGGCATCCTTCGTGAGGGCTGTCTGACTGCGCCTGTTGATAGTGCCAGTGCCACGTGTACGCAACTGATCCATATCGAAGGTCGTCATACGAGCTCCATATTCCCACATCTCATCACCGAGTTGCGCCAGCTTCTGTGCGGTGGTGCCTGTCATCGTCAGACGCATATAAGCCTGCAAAGGATCGTCGGGATAAGACGACTTGTTCCACAACCTGCCAAGGAAGTCCATACCATGGCGATGACACATATAATCCTGTATGAAATAGTTGTTATAGCGTAGGCCAACGCTCAAGGGATGGCGGTGCAGACCGTTAAGGGTATTGTTGAGCCACTCGTTGTTAAACTGCATATCAGGATAGTATTTGTATGCCTGCCACTGGGCACACATCTCCCAAAAGACATTGTAAGAGGACAAGCCCCAGTTGTACATCCAACCGTTCCAATCACCATTATCACAATGTACCTGATACTGGAAGCAGTGCCCTATCTCATGTGCCATCGTCTGGCCGTCACGAGAGGTGTAGGCCCAGCGCGAGAGGGTGAGCAGACCAATCTGATCATCGATACCGCTGCCACTTGCTTCCCATTCCTCGGAGGAACGCAGGCGAATAAACATTTTATAAGTATCGGTCTTCGATTTACCAATAGTGATATACTTCAACGAGTCGGCGTAGAGTTCAAAAACTTTGTCGGCAGTTGCGAGAATGGATTCTATGCTGGAAGGTTTGGAATCGTAACCCTTGTCCCAGAACAATATCCAATGTTTGGACTGAAGGCTACGCTGGTAGCACCATTGGTTGTCCACATTGTTGAGTGCATCACCGACGCCCACGGCATTATTGCTTTCATAAATCTTCTTATCTACCGCTTTCACACGGTTGCTTAATGCCGTACGAGCATTCTTGATTTGCGTGGCTGTTAAATCGTAATTGACGGCATGACCTTCAGCTGTTGCAATAGCTGCTTCCAGATTTTTCCATACGGTAGCTTTAAGGGGTGTATCCCTCCACCATTCCAGAACCTTATAGGCATAGGTAATGTCTTCTCGTAATCCTGCATATAAGTTTAGCGATGCGGATGCCTTTTCCAATGCTCCCTGCATCTCCGAAATAGAGGTCTGTAGCGCAGCCTCGTCGAGGGGCTCAGCGCCGACAACTCCTTTTGCAGTTTCAAGAACAGGAGTTACCTCTGCACGAACACTATTCTGAATGCCTGCTGACAAATAACCTTCCAGTTCATCAATCATGAGCTGCAGATTGGTTGCAATGGCTGTTGCGTCAATTCTACCTGTATAATAGAGTTGGAAATAATCTATGCAGAACCAGTTTCCTGTCGCATTCGAGGCTTTAGCACCTATGACCACATCTTCCTCATCATCCACCACAGAGAAATCAAGTGTATATGCTTTGTTGGAAGTAATGGGAGTCTCGTAGTTGCCCGCGAAAAGGACAGCCCCTGTTTGGGCTGCTCCCGTATTGGTAACACTGTTCGACCCGCTTTGCTGGATATGGAGTCCCCGAGCAGTCAGACGGTATTTGCCACGTGGTAGTTGAACGATAGTCTGAGAGACACTGGCATCGTCAATCTTTTTTCCACGATCCTTCCATGTTTCAAGATAGACAGTACTATGCTTTCTCGTGAAATAGGTATTGGTCTGTGTTTGAAGATTGTTCACCGACCAACCGGAAGTACCTGATTCGAAATCGTTATTGACCAGGTATTTCGAGGTAATCTCTACAGGCTTTGCCTCGGAGGCATTGGCCATACTATAGTCCTCATTTGCCTTCGTGAGGTTCCTGTAACAGTCCATTAAAGTAGTGGCGGCACTCTCTTCATTGTCATAGGCAGCCTGGGCTGCATCAATTTGCGCCTTCAACTTCTCCGCATCAATGCCTGTACCTTCTCCATAGAGCCTGTTCGCACTCGAGATAACACTTTTCAAGCGCGTACGAATGAGGTTCAAGGCTTTGTTATCATCCGGCATGAGTATTTTAACATAGTCAAGCACTACTTTGGAAGTATTACCTGACGTGCCATCTACTGCCATGAAGCCAATCTGGAGTTTACCTGAAGTACTGCGTGTAAGCGTAATAGTCTGCTCATCGGTCGTCCACGCATTCTTTGCGAAACTGTTTAATGTGGACATCGTAGATGTTCCCGAAGAGGGTATCCAGCCCACCAGACTCCGACCTGCTGTCTGGTTGCTTCCATTCCACCAAGCACTTTGGATGGTATATGTCCCTGCTGGCAACGTGATGGTCTGCGAGTAGAGGAGACTCTGCGACCAACCTGTGCTGAATGCAAGGCACCCGACAGAACCGTCGTGACCAGTTGCCGGCACCTTACCATAAGTATTGAAAGTTTTTGATGTTCCGAAAGCATAAGTGCCGACAACCGTGTAATCGACGGTATGCTCCTTGGTCCATCCTTCCGGATCGAGGATTTCCTGGCCGACATTACCTTGGGCGGCCTGATCATAATTGATATATGCGTCGAATCCCCAGTTATTGAGAAAGAGATCGCTCACATTCGTCTGAGCCAACACACCAGTATTGGCAGCAAAGGCAAACAAAAAGCAGAAAAAAAGATGTGTGTTAGTAAACTGTTTCACGAGAATAACTATTTATGAAGTGTGAATATGAAAACGCAGGTTTGAAGCGTCAAAACGAATCTCGGGTCCAGAAAAGAAACGCGATAAAGCACCATCTTCGGCAAGAGCATGCGGTGTCCCAATCTCCAAGGAGCCCTTATCCAACAGCCACAGCAAATCCGCTGTTTGCAGTGCCATCTCAATGTCATGAGTGGACAGGAAAATCGTCTTTTGCATCTCATGCGCCAGTCGCCTCAGCAAGATGAGCATCTCTGCCTTAGAGGGGAAATCGAGAAACGCGGTCGGCTCATCGAGAAAGACGATAGGTGTCTGTTGTGCCAGCACTTTGGCAATCATCGTTTTCTGGCGCTCACCATCAGAGAGCGATTGAACACGGCGACGGCGCAAGGACTCAATACCGGCGAGGCCGATAGCCTCATCAACCGCTGCATGGTCCTCAGCCTGCAATCCGCCCCAAAAGCCCGTGTAAGGGCTGCGCCCCATAGCCACCAGCTCTTCCACCGTCATGTCTCCTACATTGGGACGCTCAGTCAGGACAACGCCGATGCGCTGAGCAATCTCCTTAGAAGAATAAGACTCCAAGCGCTTGCCGTCCAATAACAACCGCCCCTCAAGGGCCGGTTGAAAGTTGGCCAACGTGCGTAGCAGCGTACTTTTGCCTGCCCCATTGGGACCCAGCAGGCAGGTGAGGCACCCTTCTTCGAGACGCGCGGAGATAGCATGAGCTACAACATGAGTCTTACGGCGCCCGTAGTAGCCAGTTGAGAGATTATGTAATTCGTAGGTCATCAGCCTATTTCCAAACTTAGGGCAGCAGTTGGTATGCAATCGTAGAGATAGCATCCAGTCTCGGAAGCCATTTGCGCTGCAAAGATAGTCAATCTTTGGGAAACCTCCACAAAAGACACTGAAAAGTTTGAGACATTTGCCTGAGAAAGAGAAAGGAGGCTATGTCTTTTACGACACAGCCTCCTTGAAAAGAGGTTATGGGTTGAATCAATTGCGGCGGGTTGCCGAATAGTTGATCTTCAACGCCCAAGACTTACGCAGCACCTCCTTGATATCGGTGATAATACCCATCTGAGTATGCTGGTCAATCTTCATAGACATCACTTGCGAAGCAGGGTCAGACATCGTTGTGCGTTCCTGAGCAACGAAGTCCATCACCTCGCGAGGCTCAGCATAGCGGTCGTTGAGCTGGATACGGGTTCCACTACCCATCTGAGCACGCAACTGATCCGTGGGGGGGCCTACATAGATAAATGATACACACGACTTCTTTTCCAGTTTCTCAAGCTCCGTACCAGAAGGAACCGTGAACTTCACCTTGAGCGTCACCTCACGCATTGTAGTAACGATCATGAAGAAGAACAGGATGGTGAAAATCAAGTCGGGGAGAGATGAAGTGTTCATCTCAGGCATTTCGCGTCCTTGTTTCTTTGCCATAATTAGTTTCCTCCATAGTTTTTAGGTTCGGCTTCAGAAATCTTCTGGGGATAGTAAGTGCGGATGGCCACTTGTTCATCCTCGCTGCAACGGGCATAAGGACGACCGAACTTAGCAATTGCGAGGTCATCACGCAGCTCATTGTAAGCCGCAACCAGTTCGTTCTGTACCTGGAAATAGATGTTGTAGGGCGTGCCACGGTCGGTCTGTACAGAGATGACATGCTTGTCGGTAACATAGCAAGTACCCAAGAGATCGATTTGCTTGGCGTGGAGCTCTGGCAACTTCGGATTGTTATTCTTATTCTGGATGAACTCCTTAGCGCGGGCACGAAGCTGGGCAACATCGATGAAATCATGGTTGACCATCAGATAACCGGCAGCATTGAGGCGCACATTGAGCACATTGCGTTCCTTCACATCAATCTGAGCATCTTCCTGATCCTTTTCAGGAGGCTGGGGCAGGCGACGAGCCAAACCCATATCGGTGTCCATAGAGGTGGTCACCAAAAAGAAGATGAGCAGAATGAAAGAGATGTCCGCTGTTGAGCTCGAGTTCAAGCCAGGCACTTTCTTTTTCTTTCTAGCCATAATTGGTTTAATGTTTAAAGTTTAATT
>Ga0247609_10007797_pt1 | contig 10169 bp, 9 predicted proteins | sample 172DNAGHGlowgp2_FD_193487 | JGI IMG/M metagenome (GOLD analysis project Ga0247609, IMG submission 193487) | Sheep rumen microbial communities from Palmerston North, Manawatu-Wanganui, New Zealand - 1728 DNA GHGlow gp2 | ecosystem: Host-associated > Mammals > Digestive system > Stomach > Rumen ...
GAGCAGAATGCTGTTCGATCGGACAGACCGCTTAAGGTTCGGCGAATGCCCTCTTTCAGCGGCGGGAGCAGCATTTCCAGATCAATGCGAATTCCTGCGATGTTGAGTTTTTCGTTCAAAAGGCTTTCTTCAATATATGCGAAGCCAAGAAACACATCGTCCGCCGAACCTGAAAGCAGAACTTTCAGTGCGTCCTGAAAAACGCACTGACAGCATGGCGTTTCATATATAAAGTCTCTCAAAACAACGGAAGGTTCAGTCGGCAGATTCATCGGCTCATGGTCAAATTGCGACCTTATGACTCTGCGTACAGGATATTGGCCTCTGAGCAGTTTGAGCATTTCGCTGATATCGAGCAAATTGATGTTTTCAGGCATATGGATTCCTCCTTTTATTGATAACATTTCCACACACCGGGCGCTATTTTGCAATTAGTCAAATCGCAATTTTTGATTAGCCTGTTTTTGGCAGTTTTACACCTTATCCCTTGACATCAAAACTACGCACTCAACGTGCCTCGGAAGCCAGCGTTGATGTTATACCGGCAACAAAAGTCAATGAAACGAGAGGTTTGACAATGGGGATAGGACATTCTAGATTGCAGTAAATAGAGAAGCTTGTTAATGAAAATATCTACAGGTATTTAAATTGGGTAAAGATAGTAAAGATTCCAATTTTGATACAATGCACCCTCTGGACGGTCAGGGGGTGCATTTTGTTTGGAGTAAAAGCTATCGTTTTTTTGTTGAAATGGAATTATTCAACGTTAATCCATTTAGATTTGTATGACCTAGAAAACTGATTAAGAATTCTAGATACTTCAATACATTCGGCTTTTACAGTTGGGTCTAAGATAGAAATGTAATCGTTTTTCATTTTTATAGCAAATTCTTCTGCTTCAGAAAAGTATCTGGTTTCATTACAGTTCTCATTAACCAATCGATACATAGCTTTCCAAAATTCTGTACTTCTAACTATGTCCGAGATGCTCTTAATTATTCCTGGTCTGTCTATATATCCTTCTTCCAAATCTTCGATTTTATAAAACAGAATCTCATCTTTATAATCATCTGGATTCTTGATCATATCCCAGAAACCGTCATCGGGAAGCATGAAATATTGTAGCATTTCTTGTAAAAAGCTATCATAAGCATAATCTTTAGTTTTAGTATCAGCCGAATCGAGGTCTATTTCCGATATTTTTTCATATAAGAGCTGAGCTGTTCTAAACTTAAAGTCGCTTTCTTTTAATACCATTTGTGTTAGAGTGTTTAAATCAAGAATAAGATTATATACCATTTTCTGGGCATTGTCCGTTTGTATCATACCTGTGTGTGCAACTTCGTTTCTTAGTTTAGGAATATCCAACGCAAAATATGGATACATTCTATAAAAGACAAACTCATTATTTTCTAAAGATTTTTGAACTTTTTCGATTAAAGTTCCTTGTGTATTATTTTCGCCGAATTTTAATCTGCAGTAGTCATCAAACAATCCTTCGATTTGAATTAACCCCAAAGTAATAAATGACTGATATTTTTTTGAAGCCAGTAAATCGTTAAGGGTTTCAAATATCTCTTTACGCTTGCTTAGATGATAATTAGTTTTAACAATGTCTTTGATTTTATCCATTATTTGATCATCATCGACGTAATTATATAATAACTTCCAAAATGCTTCCGGGTTTTGGGATAGCAAATCCATAAGGCGTTTTTCTTCAGAAAGCCAATCTTCTAAATCAAATTTGGATTTGACGTAAACTTCTGTTTTGGATGCAGCTTCAAACGGGAAATCATACGAATAGTATTTTCTATGAATTGCATATTTATAGCGGCGATAACTTGTAATATCAAAATAAACTTCTCTTTCATCTTCTCGTTTTAGCAAATCACATGACGTGTCAAGCAGATATTTTACTAAGCGATCAGAAATAAAAGAACAGATTTCCTTGTGTGCTTTTTTATTAATATCGCAAAAATACAGTAACTTTTTCCTTTTATACTCCGCTTCAAGCCCATGAGTATTTTTTAGAGAGTCATATTCTTTTCTGTACTCTTTTAAGCGGTTTTCTATTTCTTTTATATCCTTGATAATATGGCACATCACATAGATAAAATTGCGTTGAAATACTTCCGGCTCAATATTGGGCGTTTTTGTTACTTCTAATGTTTGAAGTACATAATCTTCTATAGTTGTATACTTTACATCTTTTACAGGAAAAAAATGCTCGTATAATGCTTTTGCGCTCTCTGGACTAATTGAATCCATAGTATGCCTCCTAAATGTTTTAATGATTATGTGTAAACATCAAATTCAGAGAGATTCTTGATTCATTGATTGCATCGCTTTCATAATATCACTATAATCAATTTTTTTTCTGGTATCAATAATACTTATATTTTTCAAAGTGCATCCTATGACGTTTAGAAAGAATTCAAATCCACATCCCTTTGTTAACTTTGTACCGGATAATTCTAAATTGATTAAAGGGCTTTCTTTATCAATATGACCATCGCAAATACCTTGTTTAAAGTACTCGCATTCTTTTACACCGAAGTAAGAATCACCACACTGTAACCGATCCGTGTAAATGCATCTTTTAGAAGGAATTCCCAATATTTGGTATGCAAATGCTTGATAATTATTTTCAAAGTTAACCTCTTTGGAAAAAACGTCTGATAGTTTAGACCGTACACCATCTTCGGTTATTGTAAATAATGGCTGAAATCCAATGTATTGATCAGATAGAAGAATATCCTTATCAAATAATGCATATGATAATGCTCTTGGGTTATTAATCTTATATTCTATCGCTTTTCTCATTTCAGTTGAATGCGATAAATCAGAGGCGGACGCATAGTCAATTGAATTCTTCCAGATATCATCCCAAGATCCAAATTCGCAACCATTTAGTATAGCATTAGTATAGTTTAAAAAGGCATTATCATCAGTAAATGAATCCAATTTAAGATCAGAATTGCATTTTAGAAAATCAACTATTTTTAGGAAACGACACCCAGGATGGTTTTCTTGAATTGAATCATTATTGGGTAGATGTTGAATGCTTAATGCTAATTCGCATACTACTGGAAATTCTAGTAATCGGTTTATACCTAGTTTTTCTATAAAATAAAAAATAAGGCAGTAGTACTTTGGATCAAGAATCGAAGGATTAATAGTTTGTTCAATTGGATAGTCGTGTGCATAATAGCGGAATAGTGCTTCTTCAAATTTAGCAAAGCTTTCTAATATATACAAAGAGGTCACATCTATCATAGAACCATTAAAAGGTATTCTAGGCATCTGATTAGATATATCTGGATAATTTTCCTTCAGTATCGATGGAATAAAATTAGTATCACAAATGTTTGCAATTATTCGAGCTTGATCATTTAACCAGATATCTTCAAGAGGAGCATAGAATGAATTACAAAACTCTTTTAGATAATAATGCGCTGAAATATATCCGCTGTTCTTGGTGTGATATAACTTTAACCAATCATTAATCACTTCTGTGGTCATTGTTCTGTTCATTCCCCATTTTATATGACCATATGATGTAAATATCATTTGTAAATAATGGAATCGTTCATGGAAAATAATATGACTTTTTTCTTCGAATTCATCTTCACCAAAGAATAATTGAGCACTCATATTATTTTGGAAAAACATCCCATTTAATGCACTAAGAGAAATATCTAAATTGCGTAATGAATCCTCAATGTTTTTATTATTTAGCATAAGTACCCCTTATAGATAATCCTTCAACTTCTTAAAAATCTCATACACACTGGTTCCCGGAGCACACTGAGACGGTGCTGATCCGTTTGGATAGTTCTGAAGCAGTCTTTTGGCATTTCTGATAGCTTCGTCAAGGTGTGGATTCAGCACCTCAAATATATTGGAACTGTTCTTCTTATACTTACTTCCGAGGTGCTTTGTGAGTTTCGGATAGTAGAAATCTCTGTGCAGGTTTGACTGCAAATACTCAAAATGCAGCAGGAACCACAGCTCTATGCACTCATTTGACCACAGAGCATGGTAGGTGACTGTGTCTGAAGAGTTGGACAGCTCCTGACAGCGGAAGTAAGCGTTATCGAAATCGTCCTCCGGGAAGTCATCTTTATCGTATACGATCCAGATATGCCGATACTTTCCGCCGGACCGAAGCTGAACTTTCTCTGCTGTATCAAGGATTGACAGGGTATTAGCGCCCTCACCGAGACCGACTATCTCGATTCTGCCTGTATACTTCTGATTGACAGCCTTCTTCAGCCCTTCAAAATACAGCGGCTCAGTTTTCGAACCTTCTGTAATGATCAAATGATACTCCGGGCTAATACGGCTGCCTCTGTCACGGCGTGGCTTACGCCAGCGTTTGTTTTCATCGCTCTTTTTCGGAGGTTTATTGGACATTTCGTTACCTCCACTCCATCATGTTGCGGAAATACGGATCCGCACCATATCGTCCTTCCAGATACTGCTTGTCGTATGCTGTATTCGGACCGATACGGTTTCCGTTCTCATCACGCAGCTCATACAGCGAATAGAGGTCGCTAGCCTCGTCGTCCTTCTTATAAGCAAACCAGATTTCATCAGTTCGGAATACTGAACTTTTCATGGTGGAAATATCATGAGACGTGAAGATAAGCTGCGCTTTATGCTGGTTAATCTCCGGATTCTTAAAGAGCATGATCAGAAATCTGAGCAGCTTTGGATGCAGCTTCGCATCCAGCTCATCCAATACTAGAAGTCTTCCTTCCGTCAGCGCAATAATGACAAGCGGCAGTACATTGAACAGCTTCTGTGTGCCGTCCGACTCATCAGCAAGATGCAGCTGATATGTGTGGTTATTCACGGTGTGTTCAAACAGGATATCAATACGTTCGTCATCCTTTTTCACGAACTGGATGCCGCTGATCGTGATACCAACATCTACCAGAAACTCCACGAGCTTCTTCTTGGATACTTCGTCTGCTCTCATAACAAGTTGCATCTCCTCATAGGGATTTGCATAGTTCTTGATAATGCAAAGCTCAAACCACTTTGTTGCGATATTGATAGGCTCGAGCTTATAGTTTATTGCAAGGAACGACAGATACGGCATCTGCTCGTTGACCTCGGTGTTGATCGACTGCTTGCGGATGCTTGCTCCGAGTTTGATCTCTCCGTCACTTCTCTCAAAGAGTGTACTGATACGGCTATTGGGTGAAAGCTTTCTGCGGTAAAGATTCTCTTCTACGATTTTGCCCTTCTGAACAGATATCTGATAGCGATACTCAAACTCTGCATCAGGAATAAAGAAAATCTCAAACTCTGTGGGTTCTTCCGGCGTCTTCTCGTCAAACAGGAACGGTACACAGTTCATAGTCCGTGCAGTCGTCTGGCCTCTGAACAGAAGAATCGGGGATACCACAAGACTATGCAGACACTTCAGGGCGTCGAGAACATTGGATTTACCTCCGGCGTTCGGGCCGTAAATTGCAGCAACCGGCAGCATTTCCTGCTTGTTCCCGTCCGGAAGCAGAGAATGCTCAAATCCCTGGCTACTCACAGCCTGCATATCCAGGATTGTCTCATCCCTGTAAGACTTATAGTTCTTAAATGTAAACTGGCATAGCATAGCTTACACCTCCTCCACTCCATTATAAGATATTATGCGCCGTTTGTCAAGCTGTATCCTAGATTTTCAGAAAATAATTCTGAAATATGATTATTAAAACCGATATTTGGATTCTTTTTCCTGTTGAAAGCGCTAATTGAGTTCAGCAGTTACTCCAAAGTGCAAATTTTGTACTTTGAAACGGCAGAATTGCACTTTGAAGTAATTACTCACAGAAAAGCACTCTTGAATGGAAGTGGATGAAAAAGCACTACACTCACAGGATGTGTTATGCACTGCCGTCCGACATACATCTATCAAGAATGCCTTATAACGTTTACATGGTGTCAGAAGTAAACTATTCTGCTCTTTCAATTCTCCCACAACTTGTGGCGGATTTGCTTTTGCGGATTTTGCCTCAACTTGGGGCAGATTTTCAATCAGCGATAACAATCACAGAATCACAACATGTACTGCAGATTAATCTTTGAGAACGAAAGCAATTCAGGAAAGATGCTTTCAAGTCTGAACTGAGTCTTTTATAAAAGTGTTGAATCTTATTTCGCAGTAGGACCCATTTGAGAAACAACGTTTCCGATATGATAGTAAAACCGAAGCATTTCAATATTAACACGTCACGAAGCTTTTATTGTATATCTTTTATCAGAATCCACAATCATTGTAAGTTCTTTCAATCACATAGGAAGGCTTATGGTATTAGTTCTTATATTTCAGATTGCATTCCTCAATTCAACGTTATTGTCCGAATCGGTCAGAGAACTTTTCTTGTCGAGCTTTGGCAGTAATTCAACCAGAACAGGTGAGAAAGCACAACGATTCTCTTTGGTGATCTTATCGAATTCTTCAAATGTGATTAGATTCATATGATATAGCATTTCTGTAATTCTTTGCGCACGATGATAATCAATCTCGCTTATAACCTGTTTATGTAGCATGGTCACACCTCCTTTTTGTAGTATCCATATTAACTCAAATTGTCTGATTTGTCAAGTTTTTTCGGCAATAATCGCATATAATTCATAGAGAAAAACAATCTGTTTATTTTGAAAAGATTGTTATATCCGTCGAAGGAAATAAGTCCGGGCGCATCGCCGCCTGAGTTATTTAATTCACAGAAATCTGTCATGACAGCAATGAATATTCACGCCGCTGAGTTCTCCGATGAGTTTAACAATCTCTGTATACCGTTTGAAAACTCGCTGAGCGAGGAGCAGATAGATGTGTTCCATAAGATACTGGACTGCCTGAGCGATACTTCCGCTGCTGAGATGAGCGCTGCGTACAAGGTCGGATTCAAGGACGGCGTAACTATGATGCAGGAAATTCAGGACTAATATTATCATAATGCACTCGGGAGACAGCTTCGTATGGCATGGCAGTTCAGGCTTTTTCAGATGTCTGGTCATCGGTACGATATTGACCGTGTCTGCATGAGCGTTTCCGATATCATTGGAAACGATGACAACAGGACGGATGCCGCCCTGCACGCTGGAATTCGGATGACTGCCGAGGTCTGCAAACCAGATCTCGCCGCGCTGCGGAGTATGCTCAGGCGTACTGCGAACAGCGTGATGCACCGGCACCGTGATATATTTTCTCGGATCAAAACCGAGACCTCTGTGATATTCTGTTTTCAGGCGTTTGTTCTTACGAGCCATTTTTTCACCTCCAAAATGTTCGGCGTTACCGAATTGTCGCCGCTTTGTCGTCTTTTCAGTGCGGATCATACGGAGGGTATGATCCTATAATCTCGCCTTGACTGCGGCGATCAGTTTCTCCTGTGTTACATCCTTATTGGCCAGAGCAGCAAGCACATCTTCATCGACAGTGTCTTTTGTTACGATATGATGGATCGTGACAGCGTGCTGCTGTCCCTGTCTCCAAAGACGGGCATTCGTCTGCTGATACAGTTCCAGACTCCATGTCAGTCCGAACCAGATCATGATATGACCGCCGGACTGAATATTCAGTCCGTGTCCTGCGGAGGCAGGGTGTATAAGAGCGACCGGGATGTTTCCGGCGTTCCAGTCTGTGATGTCTGCGGACTCCTTGATATCTCTCGGTGCATAGCCGCAGGCAGTCAGATGCTCCATGATACGGGTACGGTCATGCTTGAACCAGTATCCGATCAGCACAGGCTGTCCGTTTGCCGCTTCAATCAGGTCTTCGAGCATTTCGAGTTTTCTGCTGTGAATGCTGCGTGCTTCTTTGTTTTCGTCATAGACAGCACCGTTTGCCATCTGCAGAAGCTTATTGGAGAGCGATGCAGCGTTGGCGGCATCAATGTCGCCGTCCTCAAGCGGAATGATAAGATCCTGTTTCAGCTGATCATACAGCTTGCGCTCTGTCGAATTCATCTCGACCTCATGATTGACAAAGATACATTCCGGCATATCCAGATACTGAACGGAGAGATGGTCACTGAGGGGGAACAGGTGCAGCTCGGTGGAAATGAGAGCTATACTGCGCTGTGTCGGAAGCATTATAAGGAACGACAAATAAAGCCACAGAAATAAAGGGGGCGGTGGCATGAAACAACAGGTAATACGAATGGAACGCAAGTATGTCAAGGTCAATTCCGACTTTGACTCCACAGGCTATATGCAGCCGCGAACGATCACATGGGAAGATGGACGTGTGTTCGTGATCGAAGCCGTCAAAGACTTCCGTCCTGCAGGCGCTCATCATGACAGTCCGACCTGCGACTGTTATACTGTGGTTGTCAAGGGTGAGACTAAATACCTGTACTTTGAGAAATCTATCAAAAACCATGCCAGCAGATTCGGCAGATGGTATGTGGAGTGTCCGCAGAAGAATTGATTTGAAGGAGGATTCCATGAAGCATAAAGAAGAACAAATCATAGCAGCGGAAAATAGGCTGCACATCGTGATTCCGATGGTGTATCGAGAGTTTATGCTTGCAGATCATGCAATGGAATTTGATGATGGCATCCTGTATGATATTGAAGCAATTGCGGAACGCTATGTTACGTTAGGATTTTCGGAATCCGCACCAGAGCTGATTCCCATCGGCAATGACAACGGCGACTACGAGCTTGTGATGAAATCCGGCAGCAAGACCACACGGTTTGGCTTTCTGGAGCAGGGCTCGATTGGTACAGCAGAGCCGCAGCATTTACAAAACTTTATAAAGTGGTATGAAAGCGGGCACCTATTCTCTCAAGAGAAAAAGGAAAAGATTGACTGGTCTGCCAAGGTAAAAGTCGTTCTGAAAAAATGTCCGGAAGACAAGGTAAGAACCATCATGAAAATCCGTAAAGCGTTCCAGCTGGAAACGCCTGCCGCCCAGCTTTTATCTGCTGCGGAAAACACACCGTTTGTACTGACGGAAAAACTAACAGCAATTGTTGCCAAAAAAATAATTGAACAGGAGCAGCTGCAAAGCTGGGTCGAAATCCGCTTTTGACAGAACGGAGGGAGCCGCTGTGGAGAAAACATATATCGCAATCGACCTCAAGAGCTTTTACGCTTCCGTGGAATGCGTTGACAGAGAGCTTGATGCGCTGACCACAAACCTTGTAGTTGCTGATGAAACGCGCACTGAAAAAACGATCTGCCTTGCTGTAACTCCCTCACTGAAAGCCCACGGAATTTCCGGACGTGCCCGACTGTTCGAGGTCATACAGGCGGTCAAGGAGATCAATCAGAAGCGGTTCAACGAGGCTTTTCGCCGGAAACTGCTGCCGAAGGACGAGAACGGGAAGTATCATTTTACATCAGCGTCATTTGATGCAGAAGCACTTGCAGCAGATCCTGCACTGGAACTGTCGTATATCGTAGCTCCGCCGCGAATGAAGCTGTATGAGGAGATCAGCACGAAGATCTTCTCCATCTATATGCGGTATATATCCCCGGAGGACATACATGTTTATTCCATTGACGAGTGCTTTATCGATGCGACCGGATACTTGAACACCTACCACATGACAGCCCACGAACTGGCGATGACCATGATTCGGGAAGTGCTGTATGAGACCGGTATCACTGCGACCGCAGGAATCGGCACGAACCTATATCTAGCAAAGGTCGCTATGGATATAGTGGCAAAGCATGTTCCCGCCGACAAGGACGGTGTCCGGATCGCAGAGCTAGACGAAATGAAATACAGAGAGCTGCTCTGGTGTCACACGCCCCTGACGGACTTCTGGGGGCTTGGCTGCGGAACCGCAGCCCGTGTTGCTGCGCTGAACTGCTATACTATGGGTGATATTGCCCGTCTGAGCACGATCAATGAAGACATGCTTTACAAGGCACTTGGCGTAAAGGCTGAGATCATAATCGACCACGCATGGGGCTGGGAGCCTACAGAAATACCCACAATCAAGGCATACAGACCGTCTACAAACTCGCTTTCCTCCGGTCAGGTGCTGAAGGAACCATATACTGCTGATCTTGCACGGCTGATCGTTCGAGAAATGACGGAGCTGCTTGTGCTTGACATGGTCAGAAAGTATGTTGTGACTAAGAAACTGACACTGACCATCGGATATGACCGAACATCTCTGGAGCTAGTGCGGCGTGGTCG
>Ga0247609_10007798_pt1 | contig 10168 bp, 7 predicted proteins | sample 172DNAGHGlowgp2_FD_193487 | JGI IMG/M metagenome (GOLD analysis project Ga0247609, IMG submission 193487) | Sheep rumen microbial communities from Palmerston North, Manawatu-Wanganui, New Zealand - 1728 DNA GHGlow gp2 | ecosystem: Host-associated > Mammals > Digestive system > Stomach > Rumen ...
GGTCATTGGAAGGGTAAGATAGACATGGGGTGCTACGGCACAGAGTGACGAAACCCCTGTTGATGCGTATTTCACGACTGCTGAGATGCCCGATATGTTAAAGTGGTGTCCTGCTCCTCCTGATACGCTTTCACTAGCCTTTGCGTATGATATCATGCAGTATATGTGGGGCATGACGATGCGCAACGACAAGGAGCGCGCTGATACGCTGTTGGCTCGCGGACTGATGTATGGTGACAGTCGTCTGATAGTAGGCGCCCACTGGCAGAGCGACGTCAACGCTGCCAGACTGGCTGCCAGTGCGGCCTATGCGCGACTGCATACCAGTGAGCGCTTTTTGGAACAGATGAAGAAGGCCAGGAAGGAGTTCCGTAAGAAAACCGGTAAGAAAGATTAAAAAAATAACCCCCGCCTGATTTGAGCGGGGGTTAAATTTGTTATGCGAATGGGTTTTCTGTTGGATAGAAGTTACCCTTCGGGAAGTTGTAGTCGATCTCGTCAACGGGGATGCCCATGTACTTGAGAACCTCCCACAGATACTTACCCTGATGACCGAACATCACAGCGCAGTGGTGTGGATAGTGCTTCTCGATGAGGACGTGACGATAGAAGCGGCTCATGTTCTTGATACCGAAGATACCAATAGAACCGAACGAGCGGGTAGCTACAGGAATAACCTCACCCTGAGCGATGTAAGCGCGGAGCTTGGTGTCGGCTGTTGACTGCAGACGATATACAGTAGCCAGACCTGGCTGGATGTCACCCTCGAGGGTACCGTTGGTCACCTCTACAGGCAGAGCGCGGGCCATAATGCGCTGGAAGCACATCTGGCAGCTGCAAACCTTAGAAGAAGCAGTGTTACCACAGTGGAAGCCCATGAAGATTTCCTTCTCTGTATAGCTGTCGCAAGCGAACTTCTTGCCCTTGATGCTCTCCTCGAACATATCCTGAGGAACGGTGTTGTTGATGTCGAGCAGGGTTACAGCGTCCTGAGTGATGCAGGTACCGATGTACTCAGACAGTGCGCCATAGATATCAACCTCACAAGCTACAGGAATACCACGGCCTGTCAAGCGGCTGTTTACGTAACAAGGTACGAAACCGAACATGGTCTGGAAAGCAGGCCAGCACTTGTTGGCCATAGCCACAAACTGACGAGAACCCTTATGAGCCTCGATCCAGTCTGTCAGTGTCAGCTCATACTGAGCGAGCTTTGGCAGCACTGAAGGAATCTTATTACCTGTGCCGAGCTCTGCAACCATATCCTTCACTACATCGTCGATGCGGGGATCGCCCTGGTGCTTCTGGAAAGCCTCGAGCAGGTCGAGCTCAGAGTTCTCCTCAATCTCAACGTCGAGGTCATAGAGGGCACGGATAGGAGCGTTACAAGCGAGGAAGTTGTTTGGACGAGGACCGAAGCTGATGATCTTCAGGTTCTGCAGACCAACGATAGCGCGAGCGATAGGCAGGAACTCGTGGATCATCTCAGCGCACTGGCCAGCGTCGCCAACGGGCTCCTCTGGGATGTAAGCGCGGGTCTTGCGCAGAGAGAGAGCCTGGCTGGCATTCAGCATACCGCAGTAAGCATCGCCACGACCGTCGATGAGGTCTTTCTGAGTCTCCTCAGCAGCAGCGCAGAACATGGTGGGACCCTGGAACCAGTCAGCGATCATGGTTTCAGAAATCTCAGGACCGAAGTTGCCCAGGTAAACACAGAGAGCGTTACAGCCAGCCTTTTTCACATCCTCAAGAGCCTGCTGAGCGTGGATCTCACTCTCAACGATGGTGATAGGACACTCGTAGATGCCCTCCTTACCAAACTTCTTCTCATACTCAGCAATCACTGCCTTACGGCGGTTAACTGCCAATGACTCGGGGAAACAGTCGCGGCTTACAGCCACGATACCAATCTTAATTACAGGTACATTTTTCATTTTTACAAGTTGTTAATGAGTTGTTTGAATAAAGTAATGATAGTTTTAAAAAAACGTCTAAGTTGGATTGACCAGTTCGCGATACTGACCAGGGGTAAGGCCTACTGCCTCTTGGATTTTTCGCTGCATGGTACGCACGCTGTTAAAGCCAGCCTCGGTAGCGATGGCCTCGATACTGTAGCCAGGTTTCTCCTTAATTATATTCAGGGCGCGCATGAGGCGTAGGAAATCGAGGTACTTATCCACTGAGTGGTAAATCGTCTTATGCTTGTAGAGCTCTGCAATACGTGTTTGCGTCGTTCCTACGAGCTGAGCCACTTCGGCAATGCCGTACTCAGGGGTAAGCGTCACATTTTCATTCTCTAAGCGGGTCTCGATGATGGCCAGCAACTCTTCGTCGTTGCGCAGATCGGCCTGAGCCATAAATTCCTTATGGCGACGTACCAGATCTTTCAGCCAGTCGATGCGTCGACGTACCTCGTAATAGATGTCGAGCTTTTCAGACAACATCATATTACGAGCGATGAGCTTTTCGCTACCGTCGATGAGACGCTGGTTAGCATCTTTGAGCTGCGCCACTTCTGCACGGAGCTGCTCAAGTTCCTCTTTTTCGTCTTTTGTCATGTAAGCGATTTATTTGAACTCGAAAATTCTCATAAAGCCTGTCATGGCAAATACCTGGCGGATATGCTCGCTGGCACCAACGACAAAGATGTGGGATCCGTTAGGACGGGTCTCTTTTACCAGATTGAGGAACAGGCGAAGGCCTGAAGATGAGATGTACTCAAGCTTAGAAAGATCGAGAATGATGTCGTGGCCCTTGCTGTTGTAGAGCACTTCCATTTCTTCGGCAGTTTTTAAACTGGCCACCGTGTCAAGTCGACCTTCAAATTCCATCACGAAATTGTTGTCTTCTTCTCTGAATGTTGTCTTCATAATTGTTCTTTTTTAATTGTTTATTGTTTGACTTTAAAATTTATATGCGATAGAAGCCATGAACCATCTTCCTTTTTGGGGTACCAACTTTGTGTTCATGCCACTTTGGAAATATCGTTTATCGAGCAGATTGTGGATGTTCAGACCCAGGGTGAGTCGTCCTATCTTAAATTCGCCACCTACGTTGATAATGAAGCGAGAGGGCACATCTTCATGATAGATGAGGTATTGACATGCACCCAAAGCTTGATTATAAAGATCTTGAAACGCTTCTATATCGCCCGCTTTTTGGGCTTCAATTGCAAGACTCTCATACTTGATGATATTCAGAAGTGTGACGAGGTCGGTGCTGTAAGTGGTTTGACCGTCGCAGTAGGCCAAGTGGGTATGAAGATTCAATCGCTTCGTGACCTGCCATGAGAGAACAGCGTTTGCCATGACATGAGGCGTATTGTTATTATCATCAATACCCGTGGTGACATATGGAATTTCAATGTCCTGGTCGAATAGGAGGATAAGGTCTGATGCCGAATCAAAAAGTCTTGATTTGAAAGTCTTGATATAAGAGAGGTTGAAGTCGGCGGTGAAGCGAGGGCGTCGATAGCTGGCCATCAACTCCAAACCGGCCGTCTTGTTGAGTCCACCATTGTTATAATCAATGATATGGGTGATGATAAGATCGTTAGCGCGATTGTAGAAACCATTAATCTCGAAATTGAATCCTTTAAACCACTCATGTGCTGCAAACGTCAGCTGAAGCGAATGGACGGTCTCGGATTTAAGTTGCATCAATTCTGTTTCCTCACCCTGGATATAGGGTAGGAAGTCGTTGGTCTTACGATACAGGTATGGAGCATCGACGAACGATTTAGAGTAGCTAAACTTCAAATCCCACTTCGGCTGAAGCAGAATGAGTGCCACACGGGGAGATAATTCGTTGACCAATGATCCATCGTATCGACGTTTATGGTCGTAACGTAAGCCTGCATTGAAGATAAAGGATTTCCACTGGTGTTTCAATTGTAAGAAGGCGTTGTAACTATCCTCGTGGCCCTTGCCTGCTTCCTGGAGCTTTGGATTCTCAGGGGTCGTCTGATTGAAATTGTAGCCTAACAGATAGCGTACATCGCTCAGCTGGAAGTGAGCGTACTCCGCTCCGAATGAGAGGTGCCCTTTATGTACATCATTGTTAATATAGCTCAAGTCGCCCTTAAGGTGGATACCATAAGTATCCTCCTGACCATTGATATAGCGGGAGATACCATTCTGGGTGAATACAGCAGCTAACTCATTTGACAATCCCATCGCTTGGGCAAATCCTGGTAGCGGGAGGTCGTAGATGACTTGATAATGCGTCAGGTCGCTGTTATCGTAAGTGACAGAGCCTCTGAGGTTGACTTTGCCTACTTTGTGCTGATAACTGATATCGGCATGGTGAGAGTTCGTAGCGTAACTTGGCGCAATACCATTGAACGTGCGGTATTTGTCGTACTGGTATGGCTTGGCGAGTGTGGTCATACCGAAGGGCGCAACGACCTCTGAGAAGTTTGTCTCATAGAAAAATTGCAAATCTTTCCACTTTAACTGTATGCCGAAATCGTATGATGGTTTGTTGCCGATGCGACCGATTTTTACTTCATCGGTGGTGGTCAGATATACGACATCGTTTGGCTCCACTCTACGTGTTTCTCCACTACTCTTATACAATCCTCCCCAGATAAGTAGGTCGAGGTCGAAGTATCGTTTGCCGTAAAGCAGATCTCCACGAATCTGACCAAAATTACCTGCACCAACTTTTGCAAATACGCCATCGACATCGCCACCCTGTTTGGTGATGATATTCACCACAGCCGTCAGTGCGACACCACCATAAAGCGATGATGCCGGACCTCGCAAGACTTCTATCTGGCGTATCTTCTCAAGACTGATGCTGAAATCGGGAGCAGCGATATTGGTACAGTAACTGTTTAAGCGGTGCCCATTGACCATGAAGAGGATTTTCTCCTGTCCGTTACTATAAATACCTCGCATGGCGATGTTGATGTCATCGTTACAGTCAACAATATGCATGCCAGGCACATAGGCCGCCAGAACACCCTGAAGGTTCTGTGCACCGCAGTTACGTATCATCTCTTCTGTGATAAGGGTGGTAGGCACAGGTACCTCAGCGAGCGTCTCTGCCTGACTAGAGGCTGTGGTAATGGTGGCTGATCTACCCGACTTGATACTGTTTACCATATCGATAAAGCGTAGCGGATCTTGAGAAGACACACTGAAGTATGGATCGATTTCAAGCAGTTGGGTGGCATATTGCTCTGCCTGTTCTGGTTCATCGAGTGCCAGACTGCATAGCGACAACAAACGATAGCCACTCGTCTTAAGCTGAGAAGGAAATTGATTGATGTTGTTCGTCAGCAAATCCCTGGCTCGCTCAATACGACCTATCTTGTAGTCGTTCTCTGCCTGCTCGTATAATTGGCGCATCGTAATCTCTTGCGCACTTACCGTTGTGAGCAGTACCATCAACAGACCTATTATCAATGATATCCTTTTCTTCATTTCTTAACGGGTATGGTAAGTGTAAACTGAGTACCTTCGCCCTCGACTGATTCGAAGGTGATGCGGCCACCATGCTTGTTCTCGATGATATCGCGTATGATATTCATGCCGAGGCCCGTACCCTGACCGATTGGCTTGGTGGTAAAGAAGTTCTCGTACAGCTTCTGTTTGACTTCGTCAGACATGCCCACACCATTATCGGAAATGATGATGGTAAGCTGACTGCTGTCAGTATTGACATTGACGCTGATTTCTGGTTGATAGCCTTCGCCTGCTGTTTGGGACTTGCTCCATACGGCATAGAAAGCGTTGTTCATTAAATTGAGGATGGCACGGCTCAAATCTTGAGGAATGACCAAGATGAGAGGCATGTTCTCTTGGTATTGCTCATGGATGCTGACATTGAAACCTTTGTAGTTGGCGCGCATAGCATGATAGGAGAGCCACACATATTCCTTCACAATCTTGTTGATATTAGAAGGGATAAACTCGTTTTCCTTTCCTCGTGATACGAGAAGGATGCCCTGAATGATACTAATGGCCCTTTCACCATGTTCGGCTATCTTAGACAGATTATCTTTCAAATCAGTCATGATGTCCTCAAGATCCTCGCGGTCATCATCTGGAAGTTTGTCTTCAATATCACCTACAATCTCTTCCAGATCACTTAACAGCTTGCCTGACATCTTGCTGAAGTTGATGACAAAATTCAGCGGATTTTGTATCTCATGTGCAATACCAGCACTTAGTAGACCTAATGAGGCCAACTTTTCCTGACTGCTGAGTTGCTGTTTGAGTAGTTCAATCTCTTGTTCCATAGGCATGATTAATTTGTAGAAGGCAAGGTAATGATAAACTCTGTGAATTCGTCTTTGACGGAATTAACAGTAATGATGCCTCCGTAGTTTTGAATGATATCGTTGCTCAGATAGAGTCCTATTCCTGATGCTTCACCTGTTGTCTTCGTGGTGAAGAAGGGGTCGAATATCTTATCGAGGATTGTCTTTTCAATACCAATACCCGTATCGTGCACTTTGATAAAGACTTTATCATTGAGGATATGGACATTCAGTGAGAGCTCGGGCTGATAGCTCTGACGCTGCGCTTTCTTCTCGATGGCGTAGACGCTGTTGTTGAGCAGGCTCATGATTACTTTACTCAACAAATCAGGGTTGCATTCTACCATAATGGGCGAAGAAGGATAATTGAATGACACTTGTATGTTGTAATCCTTAATCTGCTTAGCATAATAGGTAGCCACCATCTTTTCATCTTGTTTCAGAATGGTGGTGATATCGGTATTTACGACGCCACTGGTACGGTCTTTCAACATCTCCTCCATGGCTTTCAGGGTGCGGGTGGTGTTTTGTCCGTGCTCACCAACCTTCTGAAGATTGCCACGTAACATGCCTAGCACATCGAGCGTATCTTCGTAATTGTCTTCACTCATCTGGTCTTTCTCGTCCTCAATATTAGCCTCAATATCTTTTACCAGTCCTTCAGAAAGTTTGGCGAAGTTATTAATGTAATTAAGCGGGTTGAGAATACGGTCGATCAGACCTTGGGTAAGTTTACCCACTGTAGCCATCTTTGCTTGTTTGATAAGCTGCTTCTGGGCACTCTTTACTTCTGCGGTACGTTCTTCGACGATTTTTTCCAAAAGGAGTTTATCTTTCTCCAGTCTGTGTAAGCGCCACTGGAAGAGCAGATAAAGAAGGAGGGCCGCGAGGAGGAGGTAAACCAGAATCATATACCATCTCATATAAATGGGATAGTCGATAGTGAATTCAAGGGTTGCCTCCTTGATGATGCGCCCGAAAGCATCCATGGCCTCTACCTTAAAAGTATAGGATCCATATGGCAGACTGTTGAATCGGGCTTCTGTCTCTGTTGACCAGGCACTCCATTGTTCGTTATCCAGACGATAGCGATAGAGCGTCTCACCAATAATGGATACGAAATCGAGTGAGAATGTAAAACTCAGATTATTGTCGTCGCTGCCAAGATTAGGTAAACTGCCTGGCATGTTGCCATAACCACCCCAAAGAATACTATCGCCATTGAGCACGGCTGAACGTATCCGTACCTGAGGCATGTTTGCCAGATGCGGATCTTCTACGTGCATATCAATAACGGTGATACCATCGTTACCACCTATCCAAATGTTATTGTCACGGATTAACATAGCGCGTACAGTTGTCTTTCCAAGTGGATGGAGCTGTTTCTCCATATCATTCAGGAGAGCGCCATTTTTCCATCTGTAAATTGACTTGCCTTCTGCGTTGGTCAACCAGAGTACACCCTTTGCGTCAAGATATGAGTAGAGTGGGAAGGGGAACGGTTTGTTGGCGTCGGATGCTACAATCTCTATTTTGTTGCCAACATCAACCAGTGTGTAAATCGTTTCTTCTTTTTTGGAAGTCAGATATGGCTTGAATGCTTTATCGGTAGTACGCTTGACCCATATTTCTCCATAGAGGTTTTGTAACCAGATGGTACCGTCGTGATCTTTCAAGAGCTTGGATACCTTCTCTTGCTTGCATACCTTCTGACGACTACCGTTGCTGTAAAGGTAAACACCATCCATCTCGCCACTATAGAACTTCTGTCCGTCAACTAACAAACCAAGTGAGTTTCCTGAAGATAGAAGTCGTGTTTCGTTATTGGGTGAAATAAGATATATACCATCAGCCGTAGCAGCCAAAAGACCTTTGTCATTCTTGGCAAGCGCCCAACAGGTCTTCGTAATCTCGCCAACGTTGTGGAAAGTCATATGGTCGAGTCTGAACAAACCATTGGTGGTGCCGGCATAAATCTTACCATCATATTCAATCATGGAGTATACCTCGCCCTTCAAGCCTTCGTTTTCTGTAAAATGAGAATAGGCGGAAGGAATGCTTAGGGAAGCTATGCCGTTCTCACTGGCTGCCCAGATTCTTCCATGCAAGTCGTCGCTTATCCAGTCGATGAAATTAGTAGGTAAACCATTGGATTCTGTCACAGAATAAAGTTCTTTCCCATTCTGATTAGCAACAATCACACCTTTACCTTTCCTAATAATGATTTGCTGCTTGTTAGCTAAATCAACAACTTGGGTGGTGTCACTAAAAATAAACTCTTTACTACCACTCTTAATGGCATCGACATCTACAATATCCGAAAGACCAATGTTTTTTGTGTCGTTGCTATATCTTAAATGCCGCTCTATTTTGTTATTCTTTAAGAGATATACGTAACCATCGTCTACCACTAAGTAAAGAAGACCCTCTTCTTCCCAGATCTCCTGTACTTCTCCTTGAAACACGTTCTCCTTGCCTATTCTTTCCAGATAGGGTTCACCGTTGGGTTTTGCTTTTACGTAACCAATGTAATTATATCCTCCCACCCAAACGGTATTGTTGTGGTCGAGAAAGACAACTGTAACGCGCGATAAATTGGGGGTATGAATGATTCGCCAATTGGCATTGTCAAAAAACAACAAACCTTCAAAGTTTGCTATAAACGTGAAACCATCAGGCGTGGAGATAACATCGAAATTAAAATTATGGGCTTTGTATTCCTGAGCTGAGAAATGTTGGAAGTAAGGTATGCCCTGTGCCCATGTGGGCAAGGTGAGCAATAGATATATGATGATGGTTGCAAATCGCATTTTACTTCCTTTTTAAACGTCTATTATTAATTGATAAAATTCTCGCGTGGCACGTTCTTACCTATGTAATAGTTCCATTCGTCTTCTGTGAAATTGCGTACCAGCTTCTTCTTAACTTTGTCGGCCATGATATCCGTCGCAATCAACATCTGGGTAAGGTTCCCTCTTTGGTCGCCAGTCCATAGATATTGTTTTGCATTATCGAACGTAAAGTCCATGATCCAACAGTTGGTTGAGAACAATGTAACCGGCTCTGTCTTCTGGCTATTCGTAATCCACAGGTTCAATGTGCCGTCATAGCTAGAAGAGTAAAGCTGATAGCCGTTGGTCTTTAGTTTGGATATTCTGGACTGATGACCTATCAAACGATGTAACTTCTGATAGCGGTCGATGATATAGATGGTGCCATTATCCATGCCGTATACCTCGTATTTCTGATTCTTGGAACTTGCAAATGCGGTGACATGGCCCTTTATTGGCGTCTTCTTCGTGACAATCTTGTTGAGAGCACGAATAATATACATGTTCCCGCTATTATCGAAAAGAATCGGGGAATAATCGTATCTTCCAGAAGTAACCGCCTTGAAATCAAGTTTCTTCGTAGCTGTGATGGCGTTGGTCTTTATGTCGAATTCTGCAATTGCATCTTCGCCTATAATAAGCAGCTTGCCTTCAGTAAAAGCCTCAATACTAAACGGATGTGTCAGGACAGGTACTGGTATGACTCTCTCACCGTTAGGTGTCTTAGTGTATAAATAACCATGTCTGCTGATAGCATAGATATTAGCACCATCGGCATCAGTGTAAACATGACGGAAATCGAACTTCTTATCACTGAAAAGTACTTTTGATTTTAAACTGTTTCCTTTAATTTCATGCTGAAGGATTTCACCATATGTGCTAACGGTAACCCAACTGTTACTTTTAGTATAGGTACTGATACAGGAAACAGGGGCATCGTGTTCTGGCCATTCTTTCTTACTTTCACTACAAAGCGTAAGTGCCTCGAAAATGGCAGGATTGTTAACGTCACCCATATAACGCCTCGAGAAAATGTAGGAGGCATAACATAACATGTCTGCTATTTCCT
>Ga0247609_10007800_pt1 | contig 10168 bp, 12 predicted proteins | sample 172DNAGHGlowgp2_FD_193487 | JGI IMG/M metagenome (GOLD analysis project Ga0247609, IMG submission 193487) | Sheep rumen microbial communities from Palmerston North, Manawatu-Wanganui, New Zealand - 1728 DNA GHGlow gp2 | ecosystem: Host-associated > Mammals > Digestive system > Stomach > Rumen ...
ATATCACCTAGTATATTTTCTTTGCTAATTTTTTTGTTTTGATTAGCTTGTACTATCATTGTGTAATCGCCATCATCAAAAGTAGTTGCTTCGGTCATTTCACTAACTTTAATATTTGCCATATTTAATCATCTCCTTTAATTCTTTTATTTCTTCTTGTTGCTCTTTTACAACTTGCCATAAAACACTTACCATTGAATATATGTTAGCACCATCATTATTTCCACTTGTTATTTCTTGTGAATAATTGAAATCATCACCTATTACAAATCCAATTGATTTTTTAACACCATCATCTTCATCTTTGAAGTTATATTTATAAATATCAACTTGATTAAGAATATCTTTAGCATTGGTTAATTTTTCAAAGTTCTTTTTGTTTTCTTCCTTTGATGTTTGTGTTAATGATACACAGGTTATATTACCAGTATTTCCATTTATTGTTGCACCAGTAAAATCGTTATATGATGTTCCTGTTTTTCCACATATGAAATTATCACATACAATATATGTAGAATTAATACCACCAAGACCTATACTTGATATTATGTTATCATTATTATCTTTAACTACTAAACAATTTTTAGGGTCGTTTGAATTAAGTTCAAATATACCACTTACTTCTTTAGTGTTTGTGCTTGTTCCTTGTATAATATTTCTAATTATTATATAATCAGAAGCTTGAATATCTCCACTATTATTTGCATCTAAAACATTAGATAAATTTGTATCTAAAGATATTCTATTTAAAAGATACATAGCAACTAAAGTCATATCAAAATAATTATAATTATATAAACCAAATAAATCTTTTGAAAATGAGTTGGATGTTGTTAAAAACCCTCCAATATCTCCGGCTGTTGCAGTTATCTTACCATCTTCATCAACACTGAAATTAGTGCTTTCAATAACAATATTATCACTTGTTAAATTAATTTCTTTACCCTCAAGTGATATTTTATTTGCGTTAATTTGTATTTCTTCAGGAGATAAATTTATAGCACTAATAACACCATCTTTTTCAACTCTAGCTTCTATTTTGGCTTCTTGTGTATCTATTTTTAATGATGCTTGTTTATTTGTTAATACTGATGTTGTATATTCTTCTTTGCTTGTTTCTATCTCTTCAAATTTTTCAGTAAATATATGTTCTTCAACGCCTTGTGTTATTGTAATTTCGTTGTTAAGTAATAAGCATTGATAAGTATTGCCACGTGCTTCAACATTAAATATATCTAAAAAGTCATAATAACATACACCTGTTGTCTGCAAATCGTTAGCATAATAATACAAGCCATTTAATTTATTTAATATGTTATCAGCTATTTCTTGTGTTTCTCCATTCATTGCTATTAAGTTGTCGGTAATAGTTACCCTTGTCATCTCATTTTCTTTAATAGATTGTGTATCTTCGGCTATGTATTGTAAGTTGTTATCACTATCCAATATTGCCACGCTATTAATTACGCCTATCTTTTCACTTATTTTAACATTTGTGTCTTTTAAATAATCTTCATCAATAGTATCATTTGTTTCATTAGGATAACCTACTATAACTTTATCATTATCATTAATCATTAAATTACCAGCTACTATTTTAGAAATTTCATCAAATATATCTCTATAAGTTACATCTCTATTTTTGTATAAATCTTCGTATATTAATTGTCCTTGATTAACAAACTCACTATCTTCAAATTCAAGTCCAACTTTATCACATATTTTATTAATGAATTGCTTAATTGTAATAGGACATTCAATATTATTTAATCCTCTATATTTAATCATTGAGAATAACATTTTATCATAACAAACATAACTCCAAGTCTCAGTATCCATATTAAATTCTTTTGAATTAATAATATAATTGCCATAGTTTAAGTATTCATAATCCCCATCAACTAAAAGTCCAAATTGTGGATTTACCACAGAGCCTATGTTAAGTTCTTCTTTTGTTTCAAAGTCAAACTCTTTCATTAAACTCTGCAATAAATCACCATTTTTAATAATACTAATTGAGAATATGTCCTCTTCATTTATTTCAACCGGGTCATTATAGTTAGCTTGTTCACTTATTAATTGTAAATTACTTTCAGTAAGTATATTATCTTCACTTTCATTAACTAAATTAAAACTAGAATAATAAATTAATTTACCTTTAATACTTCTACCATATTTTTTTATTTCTTCTTTAAAATCGCTTGTATGTGTCCTCATCAATATAACCTCGGTTCTGTTGCAATTACACTTATATCAAAACTCTCATTTGCTCTAGCTACGTTTGTAAATGTTGATTTATTTAAAGTTGCCCAATCACCTGTGTATGTTTCGATTGTAATATATTGCTTTAATATTGGATCATAAGCATAAGTGGATTGCCATGCACTATCTAAAATTGGTGCTAGTAATTCTAATTCTTGCTGAGTCAATTTCCTAAAAGATAATTTATATTTATTTACAATTCCCATAAACGTGCCAGTAGTTTTTCCTCGTAAATTTCTACCTGTATCAGGTCCCCATAATTTATTCCTACCAAATTCTATTTGAGTTAAATATGGAGCCATAGATACATTATTTATTTTAAAAGAATTTTTATTTAATAACATATTACACCTACCTATTCATTGCAAAATTATTTTGGTTTTGCATCCTTTGTATCTCTCTACTTATTACACGGCCATTCATTGAATTAGTTACATATACAGTTATTGGCATCATATTAGCTAGTCTTTGTAAAGTATCATCAGTTAATGGTAATACGGCTTCTGGACCTCGCTCACCCGCAATATAAGATCCCATCATTACACCAGGCCCAGGATTATTAACAATACCACCTTTGGCTAATCTTGGAAGTGAAATCTTACCAATTTTACCTACTTTTACACCTGGTAGTCCATCAACTACTGATAAAACTCCATTAAATAAACCAATTACAAAATTTATTTTAGTTTCAATATATCTAAATACCGCATTAATTGCTCCTTTAATAATTCCACCTATAACATCTCCAATAACCCCAAAAGCGGATACAAAAATATTTTTTATTGTTATTATTGTAAAAGTCATTTTTGTTAAAAGAATATTTAATACATTAGAAGCAATATTACCTACATTTTGCCATGCAGCTTTCCAATTTCCTGTAAATACATTTCTAACTAATTTAATTATATTATCTAAAATATTTTTTGCAGATTTAAAAGTTGTATTTAATGAATCTCTTATATGTTTAACTTGATCTCGAACTCCTTGTACTATTAACCCAGCAAAAAATCCAAATTTATCTTTAACATTATTCATTAATTGTGTTAACCAATTAACTGCTGAATCGAATAATCCTTTTATTTTTTCCCAATTTGCTATAACAATTCCAGTTATTAAAACTGCTACACCTGCAATAATAGCTGGTAATCCAAAAAAAGCTATTCCTAATCCTACAACTGCAATTCCAATTCCTTGTATTATTTGTCCAAAATTTGCCCATGTAGGATCTTTTAAATATTTTAACAAGCCTTCAACCGCATAAACTATACCCGCTATTGTTATACCAATTCCAAGTGCTTGTAAAGGTTTAAATCCCATTTCTAATAATTTTAAAGCTGCTCCAATTCCTAAAATAATTGCAATTAACTCATCACCATGCTTTAATAAATTCTCCATCCATTTAGGTAATTTAACTTCTTTTAATTTTAAATTTGGTAAAACATCACCATTAGCACCGCCACCGGCACCACCACCACTAGAAGAATTGTCTGATAAAACATTCATTTCATCAAATCCCGCTAATTGTTTATTTATTTCTTTAGCTGATTTTGCACCTTTTGATAAAGAATCTTGGCTACTTTCCATTGCTTTTTGGTATTTATCAACGCCGGTATTTTTAAAAACATCATAACCTGTTAATAATTTTATAATAGTTCCAACTATTGATAATAATTTATATGCCCATTCAACTATCCTTTTTATTAATGGTTCTAATGCACTAGCAAGAGCAAATCTTATATAGCTTAAATTACTAGCTAATTGTTTATCATATTGAGATAAAGTACTCATCGCTTGTCTTACAAACATGTAAGCTGACCTCACTCCAAAAATTGCTAACCCCCAGCGTACAACTTTTTTAGTTACATTTTCTACGGATTTACCAACTTTATCAATTGAACCTTTTATACTTGAAACATCTCTTGTTCTTCTTAATTCGGCATTTGTTTCTTGTATTTTTTGTTTTAAACTTTCTTGACTTTTAACATTTTCATTAATTTTTTTATCAATATCTTCTACTTTTTCTGATTGCATAGAATATTTTGAATTAAGTTCTTCTAACTCAATTTTTTCATTTCCCAAAATAAAATTTACTTGTTCTTGTGTTTGTGCTTGTTCTAGCATTTTATTTGTTGATTCTTCAATTAATTGTTTTTGTTTCTCATATTCTTTATTATCAAGATTAATTTTTGCTTTTATTTCCGCTAATTTTTCAGCTTCTTTTTGTTTTTGTTCTAATTCTCTTGTTAATTTTCTATATTGACTTTCTAACTCTTTTGTTGTTAGTTTAGTTCCAATTGTAATCCAACCATCAACTTCGCTCATATTTTCACTCCTTTCTTAATTTATTTAAGAAATTCATAGCACTTTCTTTTTCTTTTTCAGTTGGTTTCCTTTTTTTCTTTTGATTTTTCTTTAAAGCAAATTGTTTTTGCATTTTTATTAATTTATCTCTTTCTTTTTTATCCTTTATATCATTTGGATTCATATTTCTTAAATTTCTAATTCTATTTAATACGCAGCAATTACCTAACTCACTATTAGATAATCCATTTAAAAGTTTATAAAATTTCCACCAATGAATCTCCTCAGCATCAATATCAAGTCCATTATAATCACTATACATTGAAGTCCAAATTAAATCATAATCTTGTATATAATCCATATCAGGTTTTTCATTAGTATTAACCACTTTTTCTTTACCACATGAAAGGTATTTTTTAGCTAATTCTAGCAACTTTTCATAGTGGTCTGGTGTATTTATACCATCATCACCAAAAAGTAAGTATATGATAGCTAAAACACGTTCATAATCCCCTATGTTTTCATCTTCGGCTACTCTATTACATTCAATAGCAACTCTAAAGTCAGTATTAATTTTATACCTTTTGCCTTCAACCTCTACATATTTAGGATACATTATCTTAACACTTCTTCATTTCTTTTTATTGCTTTTCCATACTTTTCTTTAATTTTTTTCTCAATACTTTCTTGACTAGTTTTTATATGTGGTGAGATAAATTTTTCAATTAATTCATCAATTTCATCTAATGTAGTCCAACCCAATTTTCTTCCATTTAATAATTTTTGAACCCCATTTTCACCTAAAAACATATTATATACTTCAACCTCTTTTTTAAAAAATTGGTTAATTATTTCGATTTCATCTTTTTGGTTTTTAGTAAGCAAATTTTTTCCTTTAACATCTTGTCTTTTTTCAATTATTCTTATTTGGTTTCTTGCCCACTCTCTATTCTTTTTATCCATTTCTAACATTTTTTCGTATTTTAATGGTAATTCCAAATCTTCAAAATCAAATTCTAAAAATTCACCAGTTTCTTTGCCATCCGCTGTTTTTATTCCAAATCTTAGTATATTGTTTTTATTTAATTGAATATAATTGTCTTTCATTATTAATGCATCTCTCTTTCTAAAATAAAAGAAGGTTAAGGGTTTCCCCTTTTAACCCTCTTCAAAGGTTTTTATTATAATCCAACTGTTGGTGTAAATGTTGGCTTTCCAGTGGTTTCATCAAATGTTACTGTTCCTTTTACTGCATCTCCATCGTAGTATAAATCGTATTCTACAACGGCGTTTTCATTCATGAATTGTGTAATAGCAACAATTCCATCTGTTAATGTAGCAGGATATACACCATTTTCACCAGCAAATATATCAACATCAACGATGTGTGTCTTGTAATTTAATTTATCTCTACCATTTGCAATAAAATCAAATACAGGATCACCTTTATATGCTGTTTGAGATACGCTACCTTGTTTCTGATTAGATTCATGTACATTTCTAGCGTTTTTTTCGATTATCCATTTCTCTTGTTCTACCTGCGGATTATAAGCAATACCGTAGTCCACGATTCCAATTCCCAGTACCTCTAAATCCATTGAATTAGCACTTGGTGTTACATCTAAAAATGTAACAAGTGAATTATCTCTATCTAGCTTTTCAATATCATTAGGAATTAACTTACTCATATCTATTGCAGCCATTTTATTCCTCCTTTATTTCTTTATTCTATATGTAATTTGAATTTGAATATCAAATTCCGCTGTGTTAGTTTCCGCAGAACTCATAGTTCCACAATTTAAACATTCTATATCTTCAATACCTTCAATCTCTGGTAATATACCATTTTCATTATTAGATTTTATTATAGCTTCAAAATCTTCAAAGAACCCTATATTATTAAGATTAACTATTACATCTTGTGAGTAAGGCATCCTACTACGGAATGAAAATACATCTCTATGTATTTCTACACCACTTATCCATTTTTCCACGGTTGTTTGTGTTGGTATTTTATCAAGTGAATAATTATTTATATCATTACTTAACATATTAGTATTAATTTGATAATTTTCGTCCGTCATAAGAGTATCTATTATATTAAACAAGTAATCACGCAACTTAGTGATTCTTTTCATAGAATAATCCATTATTTGTCACCTCCATGAGTTCTAACAAATTGCCCTACTTCTTTAACTACCTCTTGCATGTGTGCGGATTTCATTCTTTTATCCCATTTTGGCCCTGTTCCAGGTGTAGTCCATTTTTTTATAACATGGCTTCCATCTTTCCTTTTTCCAAAATATTGATAACTTGCATAAGGACTTTGATATGTTATGCTATCCACTTTAATATCAACATTTGTCCTTAAACTTACTTTTGAATTTTTACCACTCATTGGCACATATTGATCCATTTTTTTATAACAAGTTTCAGTAAAGAAAGCATGAGCGGGTCCACCCTCTTGTATATTCAACCTTCGTTTTATTTTATCTAATGAGTTTATTCTTATACCCATTATCTTCCCCCAATATGGATGTGTGGATTAGTTCCAAATTTATTGTCATTAATACTTGTTATGTTATAAATTTCATAATTTTTCAAATCTTGTTGTGTAGAAATATCTAAAGTACAATTACCTTTTACAATAATATCCCCAATGTTAAAATTTTTAATATCTAAGTTATTATTTAATTGATAAAATAATCTAACCTCAACATCATTGGCATTATCATATCCTTTATTTATTCCAGCACCTTTACCACCAAAAAACCACGCTTTTGAATAATTAAACCTTATCCATGTTTCAGTCCTTGTTGTAATATCTAATCCTTTATGATAAATTGTTACTGCATTATTTACTAACATTATTGAACCCCTAAAAATAATATATGCTCATCATTAACTATAACACCTGAAAGATAGGTCATTATTATGTCATCTATTTCATTATTTTTGGTTTTTAGAACCTCTTGTATTTGGCTACCGGTTACGTAGCTTACACTATAACCATCTATATTTTCACTGGCTATATTTCTACTAACCGAATCTAAACCTTGATCGTAGCTTGTCATAACATTCATTAATTTAAAAACACATAATTTTACTTCTTTTGGAATTTTATCAACATTCTTTAATCTATTTTGAGTTCTTTCATCAATTCTTCTTCTACATTCAAATTCTAATAGTTGAAAAGGCGTTAGGTCAATAGTACCACCTAGTGCCTTATATTCTTCATAAGTTAGGTATTGTCCACTAAATTCCATAAACGCCTCCTTCTAAATTATATTCCTTCAGTTTCACTTGAAGTTGTTGAAGCTGGTTTTAAACTTGCAAATGGGAATCTTGCATTTGTTTCATTTAAAGCATTAACAGGGTTAGGAATTTCCCATCCTAATCTCATAACTACACGTAATGCAACCATGTCATCTTGTGCTAAGTTATAAAGAATAGAACCATCACTAGGATCTTGAATAACTGCTTCAGTCAATACTTTATAAGTTATATCTTGTCTTATAGAATATACTGCTTGTGAGAAATCACCAGCTACTAAAGTAGATACACTTTTATCCCAAACACCATTATCCATAAATTCTCTCTTAACTGAACCTATTTCAGTAGTATTTAAAGGTTGTCCAGTTGTATCAGTCATCATACGGAATTTTCCTTTTAGTCCAACTCCACCTAAGATGCCGTTAACTTCGTAACCGCTTTCCTCAACTTTAGTCATAACATCATTAATATCACTATATAATCTACCAGTTTCATTAACCTCAGCACCAGCACTTACTACTGATGGAACAAGACCGGCTCTCCAATCAGTTGGTTTATCTACACCAAAGAACATAGCGTTATCTATTTTCTTTGCAAAAGCTTCTTCAACTCTTGGTCTTACTGTTGCCCAAATATCAATTGAGCTATCATTTAATAAGTTTTCTTTTATTGGAACAATTACTGCTAATTCAGCTATATTAATAAATTTCTTATCCCAAGCTAATTTTGTAATATTTTTTCTTCCGTTGTTAGTTGTTTCATCAACGAAATATGCAACAGGTAGTGAATCTAAAACTCTTAATTTAGTTTTATCACTTGTTGCGTTTGGTAATCTTCTAAACATTGATAATGCTTTTGATTTTCTAATAGTTCCTTCAAATATCTCATTGGCAACTTGAGTTTCTATTAGAGCATCTACATCATTTCTAGTTATTGCCATTTTTCATCTCTCCTTCTTAATTATTATGTACCGCATTTCTAAGCACATCATTCATAATATCATTTGTGCTAGTTGGTTGTGTTCCTCCACTTGCTAAAGTAGGTGAACTTTGCACTTTCTTAACTACTGTGTCTCCAAAATATTGTGGATTTTCTTTTTTGTAGCTTTCTAGTGCTGTGGCAAAATCAGTTTCATCATTAACATTTGCCATAATTTCACTTGTAACAAACTTGCTAAATTCCTTTTTTACATTGCTATCACTCATTTGTATTTGAGCTTTTAAATCTTTGTTTTCGTTTGTTACTGTTTCAAGATTTTTTAATGATTCAGCATTAGTTTCAATCTTACCATTCAACTCTTTTATTTGATCCGCATAATTAGAATTTTGGCCTTTTAATTCTTCAACTTGTTCTTTTAGTTTCGTATAGCCTTTTCCAACCTCGGCCATTATTGTGTCAACGGTCTCTTCATCTAATTCTAAACCTCTTAAAAATTCTCTCATAATATCTTCCTCCTACATTTCTTTTACGAGTCATGAACTCGTGAGATTCTAATATTTTTTTGGTTTAACGCACCATTACGCTAAAGCTGTTTCCAACTCTAATAAAACTATATCAAAAAAAAAGTAAGTTGTCAAAACTTACTTATTTTATATTTCTCATATCTTTAAAATCTTCAAATGATATTTTACTTGCAGGATGCTCTTTTAAATATTTTTGGTATGCTTTTCTTCGCAATGTGTTTGTTATTTGATTGTTATTTTCTTTTCTTTCATTCAAATTATCATCAACTTTACCTTCTCTTATTTCATATTTTGGTGTTTTTTCCCAATTATAAGATTTTTGTAAAGATTTATCAGTTTCATACATTTCTTTTAGTTGCCTTTCAGCCATTTCTTTTGTTGGTGAACTTACCATTATTTGTCCATTGTCTTTGTTGTATATATTATATCTTGGCAAATCTCTTTTTTCCATTTCTTCATTTATTTTTTTCATTCCATTTTCATATCTTAATGTATCGGTTTTTTTAAATATTTCATCTTTTTTGCCATTATATGTTCTTCTATCTCCAACTTGTCTATTTGAAGCTTCTTTGTATAATTCACTTTGTTTATTTAATGCTTCTCTTAACTCGTTATCGGTCAAATTAGATAAATTAGCGTGTGTAAAATCACCACTATAATCTATTTTACCATCATATACTGGAACATTATCATCATTAGCATATCCAAATCCCCAACGTTTTGTTCCCTCATATTTATTTTGTTCTTTAATTTCATCAGCAAATGTTTTAACGCCACTTTCTTTTATTAAATCTGCTGTTTTTTGCCCTGGTGATTTGTTGCCTTCTATTGATTTTTGCTCTTTTTTGTATCTTTCTTCCACTCTTTTT
>Ga0247609_10007801_pt1 | contig 10168 bp, 18 predicted proteins | sample 172DNAGHGlowgp2_FD_193487 | JGI IMG/M metagenome (GOLD analysis project Ga0247609, IMG submission 193487) | Sheep rumen microbial communities from Palmerston North, Manawatu-Wanganui, New Zealand - 1728 DNA GHGlow gp2 | ecosystem: Host-associated > Mammals > Digestive system > Stomach > Rumen ...
ATTTTTATAGAGTAGTAGATACATTTAAGAAGTTTAATGAAGTACCTTATATAATACCAGGAAATCACGATTACCCAAGAACGAATCCTGAAATGCTACCAAGAACTCCACTTGGACTATTAAATAATATAGGGTTAATAAAGTATTTAGATAATATGGTCCTAGGTCAAGTATCTATAACAGGTTTTCCTTATTGGCAAAAAATGGTAAAAGCAGGTGGAGAGAGTAATAAAAAGATATGTGTAGCACATTGCTTTTATGAAGACCCATTTGCAGAAGAACATAATTTACACGTAAAAGATATAATGGAGTTAGGGTATGATTATTATGTATTAGGACATGACCATACACCTTATGAAGATGTAAAAGTGGGAGATAGAGTAGTATATAGACCAGGAAGTCTAACAAGAGGAACAGCAAATGATAAACAATTAATAAGAGATAATGTATATGTATTAGAGTATGATACCATATTAGATGAGTTTAAAAGAGTAGCAGTTCCTTGTCTACCAGCTAAAGAAGTATTTAATGAATCAGTATTCTTAAGAAAAGAAGAATCTAAATTAGATACACAAAAAATACTTGATAATCTTGTATTTACTTCTAATGATTCTATATATGATGTATTAGATAGAAGTGAACAACCAGAAGAGATAAAGAAGATAGTAGAGGAATATTTACAGGCAGCAGGTATATTTAGAATAAAACAATAATCGGTGGGAATTGGTAAAGAATTCCCACTTTTTCATATAATATATTAAGGAGGTATTTTATGATATTTAATATACTAGAGAAGATACTTAGACTTATAATTATTATAGGGGTAGCAATATGTATAATATTAGCAGTTAAGAAAAGTGATTGGAGTCAAGCTATCTTTTGGCTATTAACATTCTGTACAGTAGTATATGTCCCAAAAGATAGAGATTTTATAAATAAAGATAAGAAATAACGGAAGTTGTAGGAAGGAGTAGGAAGTTGTGGGAAGCAATGGAAAGATATTTACAACAATAAAGGAAATGGTAGAAGAGACTGGTTTACCATATAAAAGAATATATAATGATATAAAGAATAATATATTACCTGCAACTAAACGAGGTAATAGATATTACATATATACTAGTGATTCATCTAAGTATATCTTAGATATTATTGCAGAGAATAGAAAGTATAGTGCAGAGGATGCAACTAATTTAATAAAGAACTTAGATGTAGTCCTTGCATTTTTAGGAGGGAAAGCAAATGATAAACCTAAGAACTAAGGCAGAAGGTATGAAGTATGTATCTAACCAGGGAATAGAATATTATATACTTCACGGCTATTTTAAAGTAATAGACTTTGAAGAAGTACCTGGAGAGAATAAGTATAGGATTCACGTTCAGAATCAGGACTATGATACAGTAGTAACACCTTATATAGATAATAAAGAAACTCTAACAAAAGGGTGTAATATAAAGATGGCTTATATAATAACAGACCAAGGAATAAATTGTCATGGTTATGAAGTAACAACTGAAGATAGACCTGAACTTGAATGGGGTAATCTTCCACCACATAAAGAGTTAATAATAAGAAATGTAGTAGATGAACAATATTATAGAAGGTTGTTAAAGTTCTTTATAAATAGAATTACAAATGAACCACTTAGGAGCTTTGTGAGTAATATATTAGAAAAGAAATCTGATAGGTTTTATAAATGGCCAGCAGCTCACGGAGTACATCATAACTACTCAGGTGGTTTATTACAACATACAGCTAATGTAGTAAAGAACGCATATAGTATCGGTTCTAATTATAATGATATAGATATGGATATAGTATTAGTTGGAGCTATACTTCACGATATAGGAAAGATATATGAGTATGATGAGAAAGGTGATATATCAGGAGAAGGAAAGTTATTTGACCATATTAATATAGGAACAAGAATAGTCTTTGAAGAATATTATCACGGAGAGGATTCAGTATATTCATTCTCTGAAAGAGATTTATATCATATAGCTCATATAATACTAAGCCACCACGGTAAATTAGAGTGGGGAAGCTCTAGGACACCTGCAACTCAAGAAGCATTTATAGTTCATTATGCAGATTATATAGATACTAATATGTTTATAACTCATAGAGAATTACTTCCACTAGATATAGACCAGAATGTAAAATCAAAGTATTCAGGTAATCTAACGAGAGTAAAGTTTGATATGAATCAGGACTATGATAAGACTATAGATTTCATATAATATACTAGGAGGTAATACTATGAATGTCAAGACTCAGCTATATAATATGGCAAGACCAATTAAGACAAATAATACAAAATATGAAAGTATAGCTAGTCAAGATATGCTTCCTAATTATAGAGTAATCTCTTCAGGTGAGGTTAATATAAGAGGAAGAGAGCTTAATCTACCTACTTATGTAAGAGACTTTGTGAATCAGCACGGAGAAGTAGTACTTATATGTAATATTATAAATACAGAAGTCTCTGGAATAATATTTAGAGCACTAGAAGAGAAAGCATTTATTAACTATGGAATGGGAAAAGGAAATGTCTATGGTATAGGACAACTTGAACCAGACTTTAAATATGGAGACCTCCTTGTATTATTAGAAGGAGCAATAGATAGAGATATATGTAGTCTCTATATAACAAAGAACTCTTTAGCATTACTTACTAATAGTGTAAGTAATAGTCAATTACAAGTAATAGAGAATCTAACCAACAAAGTACTCCTATTACTTGATAATGATGACGCAGGAGAGCAAGGAGAGAAGTCCACAGTTAATAAGTTAAGAAGTAAAGGAATAACCTGTTATACTATAACTAAGTCAAATCTAGTAAAAGACTTAGGAGACCTCTATGACCTTAAAAGAAGAGGTGATAGTAGAGCAGACCAGGTTATATTAAGCTATAAAGCACAAGTACAGATTCATGGGGGTAAGATAGTATGAATATAGAGAGATATAGACCAATTAATATAGATAAAGTTATAGGACAAGATATGGTTAAATTAGGTCTCTTTTCTATGATTAAGAATTATAGCACAGCTCCTAAGTGGATATGTATTGCAGGGCCTAAGGGAACAGGAAGAAAGACACTGGCTAGAAATTATGTAAGAAGTATATTCTGTGATAATAGAGAGAAGAGTCTATCTAACTGTGGTACCTGTGAAATATGTAGAACCATATTAGATTCAAATACTTTTTATAAAGAGATAGACTGGTCTGAAATAGATAGTTTAAAGTACTATAACTTTATAATGATAAAGAACTTTGAATCCTGTCCAAGAGATAAACAATGTTCATTATTTAATTGGTGGAATCAAGAAAGTATAAAGCCAACTATAATACTAATAACAGAATCAACAGAGAATCTAATTGATGATATAGATAGTATTTCATTTATACTAAGAACTACACTACTTACAGGTGAAGAAATAAAGAAAAGTTTATCTGACTATAATGAAAGAGATGGTAGCATTATGTCAGAAGAGAATATAGAGACAATAGTAAGGAGGTCAAGAGGAAGTCTCTTAACAGCTCATAGACTGTATGAAATATACAGGACACAAGATAATGAAACCTTTAAAGAATCTTTAATGTCCGCAAGAGAATATTATTTAAAGTTCTTAATTAGTTGTTATACTAATAAAAGAGATATGGTAGATAAATGGTTAAGTATGTTAAAGAATGTACCACTTGCATATTTAAAGATAGATTATGAAGCGCTTATTGTAGAGATATTAAAAGTCTATACAAAGTTTGAGAAACCAAAAGATGAGTGTATGACAGCACTTATGAATGTATGTAATAATAGAGTACTTGATTTGTACTACATAATGAATGATAAGATAATATACAATTCATTCCAAAATGATGATACATTTCAAGCAGCAATGTATGTTATCTATCTAAAGTTAATTGAAAAACTTAGATAGGAGTTGGTTTAATGGAGGAACAAAAATCTATCTTAGATATGGTAGAGAATATTGTTCAAGTAGTATTCTATTCATATTATAACTATATAAAGGACCCTGAGTTAAAACAAGACCTATTTCAAATAGGGTACTTGAAAGCTTATGAGTTATTAAATAATGGAAACTATGACCCAACAATGTCATTTAGGAATTTTATTTATACAGGTGTTAGGAATGAAATGCACAATGCCTTATACCATATAAACAAAATAAAAACAGTAGACCTTGAACAATTGGACAAATATGACAATGTAGTAGGTTATCACGAGACAAGAGAATATGATATAGAGTTGGACTTTGTAAAAGAGATTACAAATCAGTTTAGTAGATTAGGAGATTACTATCCGTCTGTTGTGAATTATTTAGTATCACTTGGGGTAGTAAATAGTCCTAGATTACCTGAAGATAAAAGTAAATTAAATGAGAAGATTCTTGAAGGAATAACATCCTTTGTAATATGGGAACTTTTTGAGAGGGAGCGAAATAATGGCTAGTAGAGATAATAAAGTATATGAAGAAATAGGTTCATTATTGTTATTTAATAAAGCAAGTAAGAATGATATAGACCTTCTTATGACTTTACTATGTAGAGGAAGTAATGAGTATATCTCACTTCTTAGGTCCGTAGTAAAAGATGACTTTAGTCTCTTAAAGCTGTTTGATGTAATGTCAGGACAGAGAGTACAGTTCCCTGAAAGAAAAAAGATATATAAAACACTTGAGAAAGTATTTATCTATAATTATTGTAAAGCACATAACTTCTCAGAATCAAGTTATATATTTATGGCTAAGGAATATGGTAAGAGAATTCCGCAGACTAAAGCAATAGTAGCAACAATGCAAAGATTTATAGATTCAAATACAAATGAAGGGTTTGAGGAAGAAGACTTTGAAGGGAATGATGTAGATGATAAGACTTGCGAATAGTGATTACTTACAGGCATTAAAGACAATACCAGATAAGTCAATAGATATGATTCTGACAGACCCACCCTATTCTTTAACAGCACTTCCTTGGGATAAAGAAATAGACCTAGAAGTAATGTGGAAAGAATTTAATAGAGTAATAAAAGATAATGGGGCTATTTTAGTATTTGGTAAACAACCATTTACTACAAAACTTATCTATCATAATATAAGAAACTTTAAACAAGCTTTAATATGGAAGAAACAGAATATAGATAACCCCACACAAGCTAAGAAGAGATTCTGTAATATAACAGAAGATATAATAGTATTCTATAAGAACCCACCAGAATTCCATCCTCAAGGAATAATAAGAATAGATAAACCCGTTAAACAGGGAAGAGGAAAGAGCTTAGCACAGATTCAAGATAGACCAGAAGATGTAGTACAGCAATATACTAATTATCCTAGAAATATATTAGAATATAACTTTGATTATCCTAGAATACATCCCACACAGAAACCAGTGGCATTACTAGAATATTTAATAAAATCATATAGTAATATAGGAGATACTATACTGGACCCTTTTATGGGAAGTGGTAGTACAGGTATAGCTGCAAAGAATATAGATAGAAACTTTATAGGTATTGAATTAGATAAAGAAACCTATGACCTTGCAGAAGGAAGAATAGGAGGGTCTAATGATAACTAAGGAATTTGGTAGAGGTAAGATGCTTAATACTACTAGGAAGCCAAATGATAATGTTAGAACCCCTCTTAGTATAAGTAAAATGGCAATAGATATGTTTAATCTATATGGAAAGATACTTGACCCTTTTAGAGGAGATGGCTCATTCTATTTCCAATATCCAGAAAGATTAGAGAAAGATTGGTGTGAGATAGACCAAGATAGAGATTTCTTTGACTATAATGAAAAGGTAGATTGGATTATATCTAACCCACCCTACTCTATATTAGACGAAGTATTAGAACATTCATTTGAGATAGCAGATAATATAGTATATCTTGTACCCCTATCTAAGATAGTATCTAGTATGAAGAGGGTAAGAGCTATAAATAAGTTTGGAGGAGTACCACTTGTATATATTCTTGCTTCAAGTAAATGTGGATTCAACTTTGGTTTTCCAAGTTGTATTATACATATAAAGAAAGGGTATAAGGGAGAAACTAAAATAGAAGTAGATGGAGGTAAAGATGAATAAGATAGTACTAGGAGATTCATATACATATTTAAAGTCTATCCCTGACCATAGCATAGATTTGATAATAACCGACCCACCCTATGACTTATCAATAAATCATAATGGAGGTTGGCTTTTTAAGAATAAGGGATTAGATAAACAATTCCAATCTGATATAGTAGATAATAACCTAGACCAGAGTTATGATATAGAGAAATATGGAGAAGAGTTTATTAGAGTAATGAAAGGAATAAATATTTATATCTGGTGTAATAAGAAACAGATTCCAGAATACTTTAACTTTTATGTAAATAAACATAAATGTAAGTTTGATATATTAACGTGGCATAAGACAAACCCTATTCCAACATATTCTAATAAGTATGTATCTGATACAGAATACTGTTTATATTTTAGAAAAGGAAAAGGACACTGTTTTCCTGAATCTTATGAGGATGCTTTTACTTATTATATAACTCCTCTAAATACAAAAGATAAGAAAGAGTGGGGTCATCCTACAATAAAGCCACTAGAATTTACAGAAAGATTAATAAGGAATAGTAGTAGAAAGACAGAAGTAGTCCTAGACCCTTTTATGGGAAGTGGAACAACTTGTCTTGCAGCTAAGAATAATGGAAGGGAGTTTATTGGGGTTGAAATAAATGAAGAGTATTACAATATAGCTAAAAGGAGAATAGGAGATGGTTATGTTGAACAAAAAGATGAAGGAGTTTTGCAAAAAGAAACTCCAGAAGCCTGATTACTATACAGAAGTTAAGTGGTATAGTTTACTACAACCAATAACTATATTACTAGGACCTAATGGTACAGGTAAGAGTACATCTATAAAGTTAATGCAACAAGAACTATCTAATACAGGTCATACTAATGTAATAACATATTCAACAACACAGGATGATACAGTAAAGAAACATACTACTCCATTTGATATGAGGCCAGAGGCATTCCTTGCAGCCTTTATGTCAGAAGGGGAAAGGATGAATCAATCTTTCTTTACTTGGGTAGAAGAGGTAATGCTTCCGGCGGTATTAAAGAATAAAGAAGAGTTATTTATATTTATAGATGAAGCAGATTCAGGTCTGTCATTAGATAAGATACACGAAGCATTTAGAGATATTATATTTATAATCAAAGAAGAAAATAAGAGAGGAAGAAGAATACATTTAATAGTAACAGCAAACTCTTATGAATTAGCAGAAGTATTTAAAGAAGAGGAAATAGGACTTGTAGCTTATATATGGGTACCAACAAATGAATTTATATTACTTGGTTCATATAATAAGTTTAAAAAGAGATATATGGAATACTATAAGGAGATGAACTTTGATAGATATGGAAAACGAAGGACCTAGATTTGAAAGATTTAAAGGAATATATAAAGATGGTCAGGTCTATATGACAGACCATACAGATATAAGACCTAAGGATATATCCCTAGATTATAGAGGAATAAAGAATTATATTCATAACTATTTAGGAATAGATAGGCAAGCTATTAAAACAGCAATATGGGAATTAGTAGTAGAGCTTGTAAATGAAGAAGTAAATAAATGTCTTAATGATAAAGAAAGAATTAAGGCAATAGTAGAAGGTCAAGTAAGATATGAGATTATGAAGGACCACCCAAGAAGGTCTTATATACATTCAACAATGGACGAGATTTATAATAAGATAGATAGTACAATACACGAAGAAGTAATAAAAAGATTAAGAGTAGAGTTAAAGGAGCCAGAAGAATGAAACAATTTGATTATGTATTAAATGACTTAGCATTTCTAAACTTAGCAGCTAAGGTTTGTTATTCAGATTCAGCTACAAATAGAGATAAACAAACTCTATATGAACAGCTATATCTAATTATGGAAGAGAATACAAGGGCAAGACATTGGGACTATAATAAGGATACTAGGAATTCAAGACAAAGAGTCGCTAATAAAAGAATGGAGAAGACTTTGTCTGAATATAGAGAGGAGCTAAAATTAATAGAGCGTGTATTAACTAGAATATTAAATGAACCATCAAGCGAATTAAATATTTATGCTCTAAGAAATGATATAAGAAATTTTTTAGGAGATGATTATAATGTTAAAGAGAATAGGAGAAGCGATAAAGAGGAATAAGGAAGATATAAAGACTATTGTTATTGGTGTCCTTGCAATATTTTTGGCACTAATGACTGTATTTAATGTAATGCTAGTAGTAATAACACAAGACTTAACTCAAAGGGTAAAGGACCAAGAATATGCAATGCAAGAGATGTATAATGATTTACACGGACAAGGTGAAATGATTAATTATATCATAGAGGAAGAAGAGCTTTGCTTTGGTCAAGGTTATTTAGAAACAGATGAGTATAAGATAACTTGTGAATATAAATATGAGGAGTAGATATGAAGAATCCTAATAACAAACTAATAATAAGAAATTATACAAAGCTAAGTGATATAGAAGTATTAAGTTATGTAATATCAGTAGTAAAAGAAGGAAGAGTATCTGAGACAGGTAAAGGACCTCAATACTGTTTCCATACTACATTTAAAGATAATATAGGAGTATCAGTAGTAAAATCAGGAAAAGATACAGAAACATTTTATGTATTTAAGGAAGGAGATAGATTAAGGTATGGAGAAGATTCTTAAAGGAAAGTCTAGTATAATGTATGTATATAGGAATAAATTTACAGGAGATTTTGTAGATGAAGATGGAAACCCAACAGATTCAGTATATGATTCTGTCGGTTATTCAGACAGAGAAGTAGCCATAGAACATTTAAAAGACTTTGATGAGCCAGAAGATTGGTATATAGTAATGAAAGTTATTACAGAAACCATTATAGGAGAACCAGTACAGATAACAGAATTCATATAATCTATAAAGAGAGGTGATATATTGAAACGTCTTGATATAGATTCCTATTTTATGAAGATGGCGAAAGTAGCAGCACTAAGAAGTACTTGTATAAAAAGACAGGTAGGTTGTATTATTACAGTAGATAGAGAAGTAGTATCAACAGGATATAATGGAGCTATTAAAGGACTACCACATTGTATAGAAGAATTTAATGAATGTCCTAGAAATGTAGTAGGAGCTCATAGAGGAGAAAGGTATGACCTCTGTCCTGCACTTCACGCTGAACAAAATGCTATTATACAGGCAGCTAAATCAAGTAAGAGTATCAATGGTGGTACAGCTTACATAACGATAGCTCCTTGTATCACCTGTGCAAGAATGTTAATTAATGCAGGTATTCATAGAGTAGTAATAGGAGACTACCCACAAGATGAAGTAAAAGACATATTTAGTTTTGTAGGAGTAGAAGTTAAAGTAATGGAGGAAGATATATGAAAGTAATAATAACTGGACACGATTACTCTGGAAAGAGTACAGTCCTAGAAAAGCTATTCAAGGAAAACAACAATGGTAAAATGAGTTATATTCATTTATCATATAGAGAACCAACTAACTATGAATTCTATAAACATACACTTGAATATTCAAACTTTGTAATGGATAGAAGCTTCTTAGATGAATTAATCTACCCAGAAGTATTTGGTCGTGATGGTAATCTATCATTTAATGAAGCAGCAGTATTATTAGACCAAGTAAGAAATAATGATATAAAGATGTATGTTTTTGAGTGTTCTGATGAAGAGATAAAGAGAAGAATCCTAAATAGAACAGACATAGAGGAAGAACCAGAAGTGCTAGCACAAGTAGCTAATATAAAACAAAGATATAGATTCTTTGCTAACTACTTTGGTATTCCTATAATAGATACCACTAATAAGACTTATGAGGAGATAATAGCTGATATGCAGCTTGATTCACCCTCCAATAAGCCAAGTAGATTAGTACATACAAAATAGTTCATATAATAAATTGGAGGAGAATATATGGATAAGATTAAAGTCGTAAGAATTGCACAGACTGTTCCAGTATTAAATGGTGAATTAAAACCTGATACTACTCCAGAACAGTTCATTGACAATATTATCGGAGTAACGTTTAAGAAGAGTTTAAATAAGGGGCAAAACGTAGAAGAGTCTTTAACTGATAAT
>Ga0247609_10007802_pt1 | contig 10164 bp, 1 predicted proteins | sample 172DNAGHGlowgp2_FD_193487 | JGI IMG/M metagenome (GOLD analysis project Ga0247609, IMG submission 193487) | Sheep rumen microbial communities from Palmerston North, Manawatu-Wanganui, New Zealand - 1728 DNA GHGlow gp2 | ecosystem: Host-associated > Mammals > Digestive system > Stomach > Rumen ...
AATCCCCAATCCCCAATCCCCAATAAAAGAAAAAAATGAAATTAATTATTTTAAAATTTTAAACTAGAAGAATATATATTTATATAATACTTAAATTCCCTATTTTAGAAAATAAATTTAATTTAAAATATATAAAACATCTTTATTTAATTAATACTGCCAAAAGGTGTTTCTCTGTTATTAATGTTATAATATTTTCCACTAGTTTTATTTTTTAATTGATTACACTGTTTTATTATATAATAAACACCAACAATTAATATAGAAAGTAAAATAATAATAATAATAATCCATGTAAAGTCAAATTTAGGCTCAACAATGATATTTTTAATAGAAAACACATAATAATTATAAGCAAAATATTCAACATTAGTATCATTTACGACTTCTCCAAGGACACTAATGAAATATTTATTTCTTTCCAATTTTCCTAAATTTACATTATAACTTATAGTTTCATTATTTAAATCACTATTATTTAATTCTTTTTTAAAAAATAAAATTGGTTCTTGTTCTACGTATATATTTTTTGGTTCTTCATTTTTGTCAAAATCAAAAGCTTTATAAAGTCTAACAAAATAGTTTATTTTATAATTGTCATTTATATTAGCATTTTCAGGTAATATATTATCATATGATATTTTATAAGTTTCATTATCTATTTGAGAAACAATTATATCAGTCTTGTTAATATTCATATTAGTTATATTTTCTTTTTTTACTATATATTTTAGTAATATATTTTGGACAGTATCATCTAAATTAATATTTATTTTATAATCTTTATCACTATTATTATTTATAGAATATAAATTTTTTCCATAATTAGTTTCTTTTTTAATATCATTAATATTATTAAAATTCAAATCATAATTATTATTGGAAATGGTAGATAGTTCTAAATATAAATTATTATATTCTGCTAGAGGTTTAGATAATTTAAATTTCTCATATTTATTGATTTTCATTTCTAAATAACTATTTCTAGGCAATTCAATATCTTCATTTATATCAAAAGGAGTTATATCTAAAGAAACACTTTTATAATTATTTTCATTAGCTTCATCTTTATCTATTTTTATTTCTAAATATTTTTTATCTTTAATTAATGATTTTTCTATAAAGATATATCCTCTTCTCAAATCATTATAATATTTATAATATATATTATTATTACTATTTTTGTTTTCATTATCAAAAATACTCACTATAAAATTAAACTTTTCATTAGTAATATTAAATAAATTTTCATTATTATAATCTGGATTTAATTCAACTAAATTAGAAAAACGAAGATTAATATGCAAATCTTCTTTAATATTTTCCAAATTCAATTTAAGATTAATTGGGAAAATATCACTCTTTCCATCTTCTTTGAAATATTTAAAATAATTTGTTTTTCTGAAAATAAGTTCATCTTCTTCTTGTTTCTTTACTATATCCATATAAAATATGAATTTATCTTCTTCTATATTTTTTTCAGTCTTAAGATTTAAATCATTATTTTTTAATATTAATGAAATACTATCTTGAGTATCATAGCCTAAAGAATATTTAATATTTTGGTTGTTATTGCTTAATGAAAACTGGCCACTTCCTCCTATTAAATTGATATTAATTTTATATATTTCATTATCTCTTATCAAATTATTTAGTAAATCATTCTTTACAAAAGAGTCATTAATTATAAAAATATTTTGTAAAGGAGGATTAATCTCAGTATCTAATGAATTATAAAATTTATTAATTATAAAAGTAATATTCTTTATATCATTAATTTTAGATTCAATTTGTATTTTTATATACAAGTTGTCATTTTCATTAAATTTTTCTTTTATTTGCTCTAAATTTAATATCATTTTGTTTGATATTAATGACTGATTAATTGAAGTAAAATTATTATTAATATTCATATCATCAAATTTAAAAGCTTCGTCATCATGCATTTTTTCAACTCTTACATAAATTATAGTTTGTTCATCATCTGGAATAAATAAAATAATATTTTGATCATTATAAATATAATATTCATATAATGGCAATAAAAATTTACATGTTGTTTTACAAATTTCAGGCACGCTTTGAGTAATAAACTTTGGTGAGTTTGAGTCTAATATATAAATTGAATAAATATTTTGTTCATATTCACCTTCTGAAATATATATTTTATAATAAATTTTTTCAAATATTTTTTGGTCTTCACTTTTTATTAAAAAATATTTTTCTTTTGAAGGATCTAAGGGATTTTTACACTTTTCTTTTAGATCTTTTGGCTCTACAGTATAATAGCACATAAAACACTTTTTACAATTCAATACAATTTTAATTATATTATCATTTTTCTGAGGATTTATCAAAGTATAAAATAAATGCGGTTTATTTTTGCTAGATAGAACTCCATGAATATTTCTATTTTTAGGAACATTTAATTTAGTGTTATCAGAATGAGCATATAAACTAAAAAAACTGGCATTATTATTATTATAATCATCAGAAATAAAAACCTTTATATATGCATGACAAAATTCATATTTACATTTATCAATATTTATATAATTTGTATTAGTTTTTGGCTTATTAAAATTAAAATCTTTTATATATATATTATTATACTGTAAAACATTTCCCTGGTTATATTTGTTTATATTTGAATTTACTTTAAAAGTAGCATTTCCTTTAACATCAAAATATATTTGCAAATCTTCATCTTTTTTATACTCTAAAAAGTAAAAAAGATATTCATTTTTTTTAATATACCCATATTCAATTTCTTCTTGATTTAAAAATGAAGGTAAATTAATTGGACTTATTTTTATCTTAAAATCAAAATGCTCTACCTTTTTAACATATAGATTTAATTCTATACTAATTAAATTATTTTCTGTTTCAATATTATTTTTATCTAAAAATGAATTTAAATTATCATAATTTATTATTTCTTTTAATTCAAATATTTCAATATTGTTATGAAGTGTTTTATTATCGAAAATAAATTCTTTATTGATTGCGCAATCCATTATTAAGTATCTTTGTGTATTTTTATTTATATTAATGAATATATTTTTATTTATCAAATCTTCTTTTAAAATTAAATAATTAAATGAAAATGCATTAATTTGTCCATCGAATTTATATGTTTGAGATACCCAATTATTTATTATCAAATTATTATTTTGTGAAGAACTTTTTACAATTGCAGATATAGTGAATTCACATATATCATCCATTTCAGAGGAAATAAATATTTTTTCATTTTTATTATTTAATATAAATTGGTAATGTCTACTTTTTTCAAATTTATTCTTTGTTTCCTGTTGTACATTAAGAATACAATTTATTCCATCTATATTCACTAAATATTGATCTTTATTATTTGACAATGATCTTTCTTGGAAATAGTAGTTGTATATTACTTTTTTTTTAGTAATTATACTATAATGAATCTCTCCGGTTGTTAAATATATATTATTTTCATTTTCTTTTTCTTTCTCTTCATTAATAGTATAATAAATAAGGTTATAATAAGAATTTTTTTCTCCTTCTACTTCAATGCTAAATTCATCTTTATTATTATTGTTAAAATCATATAAATAAAAAATAGTATTATTATTATATTTATAATATTTTTCAAAAGTTGGAGCAGTTTCTCCACCATTCACAATCAAATTATTATTTCCAGTCAACGAATAAAGTTGAATAAATAATTGCTTTTTTAAATCTTTCTTAATATCAGATTTTCTAAGACTAAATTTATATTTATGTCTTTCTTCTTCTGTTTGAATTGAAGAAAATATTTTTTTGTTTTTATTTAATAATATATTATCATCATTATTGGCCATTTCTATATAAAAAGTGCAATAATCTTCTTCTTCTCCTCCTATGCAATGAATCTTAATCATTGGGAGTTCAGATTTATGATAAATATTTTCTTCACTTTCAATATTTACTTTATAATATATATTATTATTTATACAATATTTAGTTAAATTTTTATTATTTGAAAAACTGCAATAAGGGTAATTTTTACAATTTGTAATAAAAACTTCTGTTTCTCCACTAATATTTTGAAAATGAATATTAATAGAGCTACTGTTTTGACTATATTCATTAATTCTATAATATATATATTTACCTTTTGGTAAAATTTGCTTTGTTGACACTCCTTTAATTAAAGACATATTTAATATATCTTTTTCATTTATTGACAATAAATTAATAAAAATTCCTATATCTTCATTATAATCATCTAAATTCATATTATTTTTTTTAATACAAAATAGATTATAAGTTGAATTAAAAATTATGTCTTCTGATTCCCCATCTATATTGAATTCTTCTTCTAAAGTATTATCATTTGTATTTTTAAATTTTACATTTATGTTATTTGATTTAGTAATAAATGTTAATAAATAAGGAACAATATCATTTTTTATTGTCCCATTTATTTTAAAGCATTCTTCTTTATTTTCTTCAATTCTTGTATATATTTTATCTTCTACAAAAATATTTTTAATATTATATTGCTCATCATTATTATCACTTAGAGTTCTATGACATATTTTAACCATTAAATTTTTTTCATCGTTATTTATTGAAAATTCTGCTATATTATCACTAATTATAGATGAATATCCATTGAAATATGTTTTATCTAATATCAATTTATTATCTTCATTAGAAACTATAAAATTATCCATTGAATAGCCAGTCATTGTTAATAAAGAAGTTTTATTATTAATGTCTTCATTTGAATATATGAAATTATATTTATTATTTATATTAAAATCAAAACATTCATCACTGTTTATTTTAATACTTTCATCATTTTTATAAACTTTGTAATAAAAAGTATAATCACATATATCGTTGCATGGTATTCTTATGATCAAATCTAATTTATTTTCATCTACAGGAATAATAAGTGCTGAATCTCTCTCTATATTTTTATATTCACTATTTTTATAAAGTTCTTTATATTTTACATTTTCAAATGATTTGTCACTACTTACATATATATAATTATTTTCTTCCAAAATATTATTATGCTTTATGTTCAATTTAATGAAATCTCCATTATTTCCATGAATTTTAGCTCTGTAAATATATGATTTAGCATATTTTCCAAAAGTGAAATTTTCATCTTCATTTATATCAATATCAACAATGTTACATTCAGATATATTCAAGAATTTAGTAAGATTATAAGTAAAATATTCATATATATTTCCTTTACGAGCTTCTGCTAATACACTTATATAAAATTGTCCAACACCAATTTCATTTATTTGCTCATGAATTTCAGAATTAGAATTTTTTATTTTGATTATTTTAATTGGGGTTTCATTATTAAAAATATTATTTGAAAATTCATTATTATTATTAGTGTAGTTATATATTCTAATATTATATATATATATTGTTTCTTCATCTATTTTTGTATCTAAAATTTCTTTTATTCCTTTGAAAATAATATATTTACTATTATATAAATCTTCGATTTTTACATTTCCATCTTCTATTTCAAAAAATTTAGATACTTTATTGCAAGATATTCTATATTTTATAAATACATTAGTAATTATATTTTCAATATAATCTCCTTTATTGAATAAAAATAATATATTAGTTTTTTCATTTTCTAAAAATTTTTTATTTATTATTGTTTTCCCATAATAAATTTCATCATCTTTTGCATTTATTGATGTATCGTTTATATAATAATCTTCACTATTTTGAGAAATTATTGCAAAATTAAAATCATTATTATTTAAAACAAATTCAATCTCTGAATTTTTATAATCTTCCAAATTTCGACCTAAATTAATTTTTGTTTCTTGATTAATTGACAATGTTAAATATTCATTTCTAGGTAAAATGTAATCATTTGTTAAATCAAAAACTGAAAATACTAATCTTATATTATTATTATTGAATTTTTCTGGAGGTGAAATAACTATATATAAAAAATTTTCTTGATCTAAATTAAATTCTTTTTTAATATTTTTTGTTTCTACTAAAGAAAAACCTGATGTTAAATCTATTCTATAATTAGATTTACTATTTATATTATTAGATAAATAATCTATATTATTTTGAGTTAATTTTCTTTTATTAATATAAGATGCATCAACTAAATATACTTTTATATCAAATTTTTCTTTATCAAGATCAATAATATTTTTTGAAGTAGTATCTATATCTAGTTTTGAAAATTTATAATTTAAATTGATATTTTTTAAATTAAGATTATCATTAAAATCATCTGATGTAATATTTATTTTCATATAAAAGTTTAAAGGCCATATGGAAATATATCTATTATTATATAAATAATCAAAATAATTGCTTTTCTGGAAATTTAATTCAGCCAAATTAATATTATTTTCCTTAAATAGTATTCTAAAATATATTATAAATTCATCTTCTTCTTCATCTTCATCTTTTAAAATTTCTATTATTTTTTTGTTATAATCATTATTTTCTTCTGAGTCGAGTAATAAATTTATATTTTCTTGAACTTTATAATCTAACAAATAACTTTTAGAATTATCAAAATTTATATAATTTATTTTTCCAATACCTCTAATTAAATTTATTCCAATGCTATAAAATCCTTTATTAGACAATGAAAAGGACATCTTTTCTTTACCATCTAAACTTATTAAATTATAATCATTTAATATGGGATTTATATTTTGATAGTCCATTATATTATAATGTGAACTAATTACAGTAATATTTGCCGAATAATTAAGCTCAATTTTAATAATATATATTTTCTCAAAATTTTCACTATTTGTGCCAATCTTTAATTCGAAATAATTATTTTGGAACATATCTCCATAATTTGTTTTAAATCCACTTTGTAATGAATTATATATTTCTTCGTCTTTTTTTTCATAAAAAGAAATATAATTTAATGTTTTATGAGAAATACAAACATTATCATTATCAGGTACGAAAATTCTTATTTTGTCTACTTTATTATATTTCTCCATTGGTATAATAAAATAGCAAGGTGATGCTTCATTAATTTTACAATGTTCATTTCTTAATGAAGTCATTGGAATTATTACTGGTAAATTAATACCTGGAGAAATAATTCTTAAATTATAATTAAGTTCTGCAGTTAAATCTTTTTCTTTTATTTCTATATTATAATAAATAGTTTTCCCATAAAAATTATAATCAGAATGTTCATTTCTTATTATAATTTCTTTTTCTAAGGATGAATCAACTTGATATGTTTTTCCATCATAAATGATATTAATATAACAATTATCACAAAATATATTAAAAATTAAATTATCTGTATCTTTAGATATTTTTGTTTTATAGTGATCAATTTGATTTCCTTTTAAATTACCATATATATATTCATATTCAGGAGCTAAAAATGGTATAGCTTCTTTATCTTCATTTCTTACTAGTTTTGAATAAATATTATATTTATAAATATTTTCTTTAGTTATTAATTCAATAAGTATCTCACAATCTTCTTCTTCACAAAATTTTGTTTTATCACTTAAAATGTCAAAATATTTATTATAATAATCAAATTTGATATTTTCTTCAGATTTTGTTTTTCTATTTATTAATTTAGCTGAAGCCATTCCTCCTCCTTCCATAAAATCTACATAGATTTTACCTTCACCATATTGCGGTACATCAACTAAATAGGTTATTGTAAAATTAGGTAGTAATAGATTTGAAATGAATGTATTTTGGGGTAGAAAAATTGGATTTAATGGTTCATCATTTCCATAAATTTGTATACTGAAATCAATGTGGGTGGAGGGGTCATCTGTTATTGCATTTTCATCTTCATTTTCACTTGTTACTTTTATTAATATTTGGCATTCATCTTCACCTTCTTCTGAATTCAAATAATTACAAGTCTGATTTATTTCAGAGTTATTGAAAATAATAATTCTTGATAATCTGTTAATAAAATAATCAGTATTGCCAGATTCTCCAATATTTACTCTTATTTTTACACAATGTTTTGAAAATTTTCTGAAATTTATGACTAATTTATTATCATCATTGTCTCTTTTAGAAAAAGTATATACATATATTGCTTCTTTGTTAAACATACTTAAATGATTAATATAATTTTGTCCATTATTTATTAATATTTTTGCATTTGCTTTAAATCCTATTATATTATATAAAAATTGCTTTTCTTCATTTTCTCCCTGACTTTTTTTAATGCCTAAAGAGTACTGCTTTTCTTCGCCACCTTCTACTATCATTTCTTCAAAAATGATTTGTATTAAATTAAAATCAGGATATTTATTGATAATTGGGCTTTCTTCAAAACCATTAATTTCAAAATTATTTCCAAAAGTATTTACATTAATAATAAAAGGATAATAATTATTTTTCTTATAATAATTTGTTATATGGATATTTTCTGAACTAGTTAGTACTTTTGCATAATTTAATATTCCTTCTTCTATAAAATATTGATTCTGAATTTGCATATTTTTTATTTCATAACTAATACTAAAATATGCTTTCTGATCTCTTATTACTTTAATATATATTTCAGGATTTTCATCAATTACATTTTTTTGGAAAATATACACATTTACATTTCCTAAATTATTCATTTTATAATCTTCAATATTCACATCTTTTAAATTAAAAAATTGAATTTTAGCATTGCCTGAAAATAAATTAAAATATATATATAATTCATCATTTTGGGTAAATTCTTTTCCTACATTAATTTTGAAATTTTCTTTTTGAAACTCATCTTCATATAAATTAACAAAAGAATAAGATACTTGTTTTTCATATAAATAAGTTGCTTCATCTTCATTTTTCATCTCTATTTCATATTCGCAATCTTCATATAAATTTTCTTCTTCAGGACAATATACAACAGCTATATAATTTTTAAAATCATGCTCTAAATATTTTTTCACAGATATATATCCATTAATATTTTCATAAATATATTCTGCTTCATCTAAATCTTCTTTATAAAAATAGCAATATGGATAATTAATACATTTATTAATAATTAGTTTAGAATTTCCTTTTATTTTACGAAGTTTAATATTATGCAAAGAAAATCTATCTTTAAACAAATAATCTTTGGTTCTGTGTGCAAAGCCATGACCCCTAGGAAGATAATGGCGTGTAGCTAAACCTCTTATTAAGGTAAAATTATTATAAATCATAATATTACCAGGTCCATCTTCATATATAGATGCTAAAGAATCTAGATCTATTAATTCAAATGATAAGCTTCCTTCTTTTTCATTTTCATCTAATGTAAAACATATTTCATCGTAATCGGAATAAGGTTCGATAATAAATGTCATTGATTCATCATTTATATTTATTTTTTTTTCTTTATAATTATAATTATAAGATAATGAAGCCCATATATTTTTTGTATAAGTTAAAAATTCCAAAGAATATCTATTTTTATTCGATAAATAATCTAATTTAAAGCAATCTTTTTTAATATTTTCATTTAATATTACATCATGATGATCATTTTCTTCAATTTGCATTCTATTATTATTAATTCTCCTTGTTCCAATATAAATTAATTCTTTCATGAATTGCTCATGTAAATTTAATTCTAATCGTATATCATCTTCATAGGAAAACATATCACTATTAATTATTAAAATATATCCATTGTATAAAAATTTTTTTATTGGTAAAAAAATTTGTTCATCGGTATCTTCATCATATGCTGTTATATCAAAGTTTGTTAATGAATTTCCAAATATAGTCAATATATATTTATATTTATTTTTATTTATATTTTTTTTAAAATCCGAATATTTTAAAATTAATGAAATTCCATCTTTGTTTAGAACTATCTCTTTGCTGTAATTATCTGTCACTGTTAATCTTGATGATTGATATAATTGATTATTTTTGTCTTCTTTTTTTGATTGAGAATCATATTTCTCATTAATTTTAAGTCCTAAAAAGCTTGAAATTAATGATAAAATAACAAAAATAAAGTATATATATTTTCCTTGTTTTTTAAACTTCATTTTAAAAATAATTTTATTATTTCATTAATTAATAATATTAAAAATGTTATGATTTGAAATTTTTTACTTGATCTTGGGGATTGGGGATTGGGGATTGGGGATTGGGGATTGGGGATTGGGCCCAATCCCCCATTCC
>Ga0247609_10007804_pt1 | contig 10161 bp, 11 predicted proteins | sample 172DNAGHGlowgp2_FD_193487 | JGI IMG/M metagenome (GOLD analysis project Ga0247609, IMG submission 193487) | Sheep rumen microbial communities from Palmerston North, Manawatu-Wanganui, New Zealand - 1728 DNA GHGlow gp2 | ecosystem: Host-associated > Mammals > Digestive system > Stomach > Rumen ...
AAGAAAAAGCTGTAAGAAAATTAAGAAATAGTTATGCTGCTGATAAGTTACTTAGAGATTATATGTGATAAATAAAAGGCTGATTCATTAGTTTGACTCAGCTTTTTTGTATAAAAATGAAACGTTGACTTTTGTATATAAATACATATATTTTATATGGTCAATTCTTTATTTTATGTGTTTATAAAATGCTCAGAGAATACCTAAAACCGGAGTTGATTGAAGATTCAAAAATTAAGTCTATACTGGAAAAACATTCAGATAGAATAGTAAAAATAATAAACCAAGATGTGATAACTTATGAAGATTTTAAGCGTTTGGTTAAAGTTATTTTTAAGAAATCAGAAAAATTTTCTGAAGAGTGTCCAATGGCATATGAACGAGAATTACAAAAATTGTATGATGAATACAGATTGTTCAAAAGATTCTTTAACAATAAAGAGAGAGCAGAAAAATTAGTTAAAGCATTGAGAGAGCTAAATGAAAATAAATCTTTCCAGATGGATGAAGTTAAAGATTCAAAATAATGAAAAAGCTGATTCGTGATTGAGTCAGCTTTTTTGTATTCTAAATTTTTAACATTCTTGTTTTCTACTTTTTCTTTACTGCCTTCTTAACAGCTTTTTTAACAGCAGTCTTTTTAGCAGCAATTTTTGCTTTAGTAGCAGTTTTTTTAGCAGCAACCTTTCCTTTAACAGCAGTCTTTTTAGCAGCAACTTTTGCTTTAGCAGCAGTTTTTTTAACAGCAACTTTTGCTTTAGTAGCAGTTTTTTTAGCAGCAACCTTTCCTTTAACAGCAGCTTTTGTAACTTTAGCTTTAGCGACAGTTTTTTTTGCAGTAACCTTTCCTTTAACAGCAGCTTTTTTAGCAGTAACTTTAGCTTTAACAGCAGTTTTTTTAGCAGTAACTTTAGCTTTTGTAGCAGTTTTTTTAGCAGCAACTTTAGCTTTAGCAGCAGTTTTTTTAGCAGTAGCTTTAGCTTTAACAGCAGTCTTTTTAGCAGTAGCTTTAGCTTTAACAGCAGTCTTTTTAACAGCAACCTTTGCTTTAGTAACAGCTTTTTTAGCAGCTACTTTCTTAGTTGCTTTTGATAAAGTCTTTCCCATTATCATGAATAAAAATATAAAAATATTCAATGAAATACAATAGTTAACGATTACTTATATATAACAATTAATGTAAAAATCAAGACTTTATGATTTATTTTTCACTTATTAATAATTAGAATTTCAATTATCCTCCATTAATTTCTACGTTTCTTAGCATTCTTTTATATATAATCCTTACAATCACTACCAGTAATACTAACCGTAATATTTGGAATGGTAAATATGAAAGTAAGAATTCAGAATCTCATGTTGAAAAGAATTTTGCAGGTCAGTATACATAGTACTGGAATGGTAAGAATTTTGATATATTCTGCATTCGGATAGGGTAGATACTGATAGGAAAGAATACTCAACCGAATATGAAGTATAACTTGTTTATAGTTAAACTGATGAACGAGCTATCTTCCAATATGAAGGCGAATAAAGAGATTATCAATGAAACTAAAGACAACATACATATTCAGATAAGCATAGTTATTAGGAATAAAATCATTTTTCATAGTCAGAATCGTGGGAATTTTCACAAGAATATGAATATTACAGCTCCAGACATGATTCATATTGCCAGAATATTTAGTAGATTCTTGAAAAATCACTGAGAAAAGTAGTATCAAATGAAAGAGATTGGTTTATTCAAATATGTAACGATAGATCAACCTTTGATCTCTTCTATCATATCCATATCTTTCCGGTTAATCATGATTAACTCGGCTGCGAATATATACCAAGCGTACATTCATATTTCAATTCACGAGATGTTATCTATTCATTTTGCATTTGCTCCGAATGTAACGAGTAATGGAATGATAAAAACGAACATCAATAAGTGGATATTTTCTAGGAATATTATGTATATGTAGAAAAATATCTCTTTCAGGAAGTAAAATCAGATTTTTATGTATTTTAGCATGGTATTTAGTGTTAAGTGGTAAAATGATTTACATTTGATGAACTAAATTTCAGCTTGAATACCTTTTTAATCATCTTTTGAAGACAAAGATTCATAGTAATAAACTTAATACACAGAATCATATCAATAATAACCGTTGTCGTAAAGTTGATGTTCAAGTAACCATTTTATAAGGTAAAATCAAAGAAGGAAAAAGCAGAAGGCACATGAGGATATAAACTACTCTCTTGTTTTCATAGATAGTTGGTGGATACTGCGAGAATGATACGAACATACTATTGAATAATTCTGCAACTTTTGATCATTTTTGCATCCAAAATGAAGCACTTCATACAATGATATATATTCCTATAACAATTATAGAAGATAGAATCACAATTCAGATTCACTTCAATAATACGATTAAACTTGGTGCATCTGCGTAAGCAAAAGCATAAACAGCAACGCAAGTGAAACTAAATATAATATCTCCCAAATCTCTAACTCAGACTCTTTTGCTGATTAGGAAATACAATGGATTAACCGGAAAACTTAAATAGTAATCGAGTTTTCATTGCTCAATGATTTCAGGTAATTTAGCGACATTGGAAAATAATCAGTGAACTATTCCATATCCCATACATGACATAGAACACAGTACCAAGAAATCTCCAAATGTTAGTCCTGTTTCAGTAAAGTATCATAGGAATATGATAAATATTATCATAAAGCAGGCATCATTGAAAATCATAGTTGCAATACTTGCGAAGAAATTAGTTCTATATTCTCGTTGCTCTTTCATAGCAAATTTTATAAATTGGAAGTATTTTTTCATTTTGATGGATTAATGATAAAATTCTTCAATTACATCCTCTAATGGTACATTTTCTACTTTCACATCCTCTACTTCTTTATTTTCAAATAAGTATTTCAGAGTTTTCTGTACAACCTCAGCATCATTATCTATGACGATTTCTTCTCGCTGTAAAGTATCTTTTGCTTTATATCTAATGAATTTTTTGTTTGCGTGAGTGGCCATCAAATCCTCGAGTTGTCAGTCATACAATATTTCTCATTTATTGATTATAATTGCTCTATCACACAAATTTTCTATATCATTCAGGTCGTGAGAAGTCAGAAATATAGTCACGTTTTCTTTTTTGTTAATTTCGTTGAGTATTTCATACAAGACTTTTTTTGCAATGATATCTAGTCAAACTGTTGGTTCATCTAGGAATATTGCTTTTGGCTCATGTAATAGTGAAGCAGTAATCTCTCATTTCATTCTTTGTCCCAAACTTAATTTTCTAACAGGCTGATCTAAAAATTCTTTTAGTCCAAATTTCTCAGAAAACTTATTCAACCTTTCATCAAATTTCTCCTGTGGAATATCATACATAATTCTGAAGAAGTTGAAGCTATCAATTAATGGTAAGTGATAGAGTAGTTGGCTTCTCTGTCCAAAAACTGATGCTGTTTGTTTCGCAATTTCTTCTCTTTCAGTCAATGGATCTTTACCAAAAATTTTGATCTTTCCACTATCATAGTGTAATATTCAAAGAATCGCTTTGATTGTAGTAGATTTTCCTGCTCCGTTAGGTCAGATAAAAGCTACTTTTTCTCATTGCTGAATGTCGAAAGTTATGCCTTTTAAAGCATGGAATTTTCCATACTTTGGAGCAAAAAAATCTTTCATTCGTTTTCAGGTTTTAATCCTTCTGTTGAAATCTTTTTTTACATTTTTTACCTCCAACATTGAATGTTCTGCTGACATTTTGTTATGGGTTACAAAGTAAAGCCGAGAAAAAGCTACGGAAGTTCTGATGTGATTCCGTAGCTTCATATATTTATAGTTCTATTATCCCTTATATGCCTATTGAAATATATTTGCTACGGAAAAGATCAATCCAAGATGGATTGTAATCAAACGCTGTTCTAATGAAGACTTTTCCGAGTGACATATAACAATGGGTTTATAAAACTAAATATACCTCTATTATACTAAACGAATGAAATTTTATTTTGTGACAAAAATGTAAAAATATGAATAACTTTACTATAATATATCTTAATTAGTTTATTATTTTTACAGGATATATTTTTTTAATCTCATCCATATAATAAGAATTTGATCTTCAAGCAGTTCATCAATAGTAACCTACAACATATTGATACTTTGTATCATCTAACTTTATATCCAATCAAGGATACATTTTTATCAGTCTTTCAAGAGCTTCTTGTTTTTGTTCCTCAGAAGCTTCCTTCATTTTGAATATCATAAGTTCCAAATTGCGAAATTCTGCAGTATGTTCATAACGCTTTAGAATTCCATAAATAGTTGGATTATCCTTATATCTTTCTATTTCTTGTGGATGCACTGATAAATAATAGATACTATCAAATTTATCAGTAAATTCCTTTAATTTATCTTGATCATTCACCAAGTTTTCAAAAATGTAACTTCAAGTTTCATCTCTGATTTTTCCTTGTTCAAAACCAGGTAAGATTTTATCTGTTTGATCTAATTTACTAGAAGTTTCCATTTTATTCCTTAAAATAATACAACTAAAATTATTCTTCACTTCAGTTTCTAGGTTTCATCAATGGGAACATTACAACATCACGAATATTTTCTTGTTGAGTAAGAATAGCTAATATTCTCTCTAATCCCATTCCAAATCCCGACTGTGGAGGCATTCCATATTCCATAGCTTCGACAAATGCATCATCTCCACTTGTAGCTTCATCATCTCATTTAGCAGCAGCTTCAGCTTGTTTATCAAAGTTTGCCTGCTGGAATAGAGGATCAACTAATTCTGAATAAGCTTTACAGATTTCCCATCCATTTACTAATAATTGGAACTGTTCAACTATATTTGCATCAGCATCAGAAACTCTAGCCAGAGGCTGCATAATGACAGGGTAGTTGTATATGAAAGCAGGTCCAATAATTGAAGGACGTAAAACTTTCTTGAAAAGATAATCTATCAAAGTTGTAGTTCACATATCATCTATTCATTCAAATGTTATTCATTTAGCTTTGATATCGTTTCTAAGCTTATCAGCGTCATCCACTCCGTATTGAGTAATATCTATTCCACTAGCTTCCAAAATTCATTTCGTATAATCAATTCTCTCCCATGGAGTAGTGAAATCTACTTCTTTTTCTACTCATTCCTTATCTTTAACTTTCAGCTTTCTATCTAATTTTAATTCATCGAACAAGAAATCAAACATCTTTTCAGTGAATTTCATATTATCTTCATAATTCCAATATACAGCATAATGCTCAACCTGCGTAAACTCTTGAATATGTGAAGGATCAGATCATTCATTTCTAAAATCCTGACCGATTTCAAATACTTTCTCGAATCTTCATACAGTTGCTTTCTTCAGTGATGTTTCAAATGCTATTCTTAAATATACATCCACATCAAAGTCATTATGATGAGTAATGAATGGTCTAGCGGCAGCTCATGAAGCGGCGTTATCTAATATTGGAGTCTGAATTTCTATAAATCATTCTTTAGTATAGAATTCTCTTAATTTTTGATAGAATTTTGATTTGAATAAGAAACGTTGATAAGTCTCAGGATTCATAATCATATCAAGATATCTTTTTCTATACAATTCTTCGGCATCATTGATTCCATGGTATTTTTCAGGTAATCCACGTACAGATTTTGAAAGGAATTTAAATTCTGATACAAATATTGTTAATTCTCCTTTGTGAGTTTTGAATACTTCTCCAGTTACTCCGATAAAATCTCAGATATCTACCATCTTTTCCATGAATTTGTACGCAGTCATAGCTTCTTCTCATTCTCATAATGAATCTACCAATTTTGGTTCATCTGCAGATGTAGAAATATCTATTTTACAGTTATCTCTGTGAAACATTACTTGAATCTTTTCACTACCGTCCATGATAGTTCAGAAAGATAATTTTCCAAAACTACGATAAAGCATCAGTCTTCATGCAGTCTTTACTTGTTTTTCAGGGGCAGGAATAATTACTTCAATTTCTCTCATTTCTTTATTTCAGTATTCAGCTACGATTTTTTTGATAGATTGCTGTTTATCAAAATGTTGAGCGAAAGGAACTACTCCTAACTTTTTCATTTTTTCAATCTTTTGGATACGAACATCTCTCTCTGATAACTGTTCCATATTTTTTTAGTCAAATAGTAAAAACTAATCTGGATGATATTTTTCTCTTTTCTAAATTCAAGAAAAATCAGATTTTTTAGTAGAGATTTGTATAAATCAAAAAGATTTCCTAAACATAGGAAACCTTTCCAAAATCTATACCTTTTAGCTTATTTTTGCTGCATTTCTTTGGTGATGTATTCCTTTAATGCAGGATGAACATCTTTAACAACAATTTCGGCTTGGCAGTGAGTACAATTCACATAATAGCGAGTTTGGTTGGAAGGATAGGTAGGACTTCCTAAATTGCCTGGATGAGTCGGAACCATTACCGTCACAACCTTACATTTCAAATCATCTTTACCGCAAGTCCACCACCTTTTACATTTAGGACACTGACAGTCAAATCTTAAATTTTGTAAAATAAGTTCTTTCATAACAGATATTTATTTAACGGTTTTATTTTATTCCATACATTCTATCGAATGAATATTTAATTACAAGTGAAAAAAGATCTCCATGATAATGGAGACCTTTAATATTCAATAATCTGATCTTATTGATAGATTTTCATTGCTTCAGCTGCTTCTATTGAATTATTGAAGAATTTCTCTCCATTCGAAATATAAACAGTTTTTCCTTGAGCATTTAATGCGACAATAATCTCGTCAAAAATTACTTGTAAAATCATATTTAGATTTTTTTTCCAAGTTTCATAACTTTCAGGCTTCTCAGTCTTACGTTTAGCTAAACCTTCTTTGTAATCATCCCAAGTCATTTTTAGATCAAATCATTTCATAAGACCTTTCCCAAGAAGAGAAAGTGAATTATAGAATCCATCAACGAATGTATTGAAAACAACTCCAACTTTATCATCGATAACATTAATAGTCACCTGATTATCTTGAATTGCTAAGATTTGTTCTTCAATAGCTGGAGTAACTACAGGAGCGATTTCTCCTGGGGTTTTATCATTTACTCCTAATGGAATAAAGTATTTTGATCCATATTGCTCTTTAAAATGTGCTAATAGTTTTGCAGCTCCTGTCTCAACTGCTTTTGTAATCGTAGGTGTTAATTCAGACATGATAATATAAATTAAAGTATAAAAAAGTTATAATAAGATTCTGAACTACTTTTTCTCAAAGAACTCAATAGCTCTAGCTAATTCTTGATGATCCTTAGCATATTCATGAATATCAATTCATTTATTGAAAGCTTCACATGCTTGAACCATAGCAGTGGCTCCAGCTTTAGTTCCATCTGGATGAGCATGAGTTCCTGCTCCCATTGTAGTAATGAAGTCAGCATTTCACATCAAATCCATAAATGGTTTTAACAATACAGGATTTAAACCTCCAGATACGATTGGACAACATTTCTTAATTCCTCTCCAACTGTCATCAATCAGAATTTCCATATTCTTTTTATCGATTTCATTAATTCCGATTAAATCTTCGTCTTGAGGAGGAATCTTAGTCCAAGACTGCTCAAATGTATGTCACATATCTGTGAAGTATCTGATTTCGTGAGCAGCAGTTACATCTTCTCCTGGAGTTCCTGCCATTTTACCAACTCCAGCAGTTCCTGTGTGAATTCCACTGGCTCCAGCGAGTCTAGCAAACTTAGAAAGAACTAATACTGAATATCCAATTGGATTTTCAGGTCTGGTATAAGCTCCATGTCCAGCTCTGTGGAAATGGATAAACACATCAGGGTAGTGTCTTCTAAGAGTTTGAACAGCCATCCATCCGGCAGTAGTTCCATCGATAAGGAATGCATAACTTCCTGGCTCGAATCCAGCATTTCTAATTATTTCGCATCTTTCAAGCATTGTATCGAAATCTGCTGCTGAAACGTTGAAAGAGTGAATTTTCTTTTGTCCAGTTTCTTTTACAGCTTTATCCATAGCTTCTTTTACGTGAGCTACCATTTTATCATAAGGACAGAAATCTTGATCTGCTTGAGGTTCATCATTTTTTACGAAATCTCCACCTCCTACCCAGAAATCATAACAAACTTCTGCATATTCAGCAGATGAAAGTCCCATCTTTGGTTTTACGATAGTTCCAAGGATAGGTCTATCATAAACGTTAAGATATTTTCTCATATCATCAAGAGTATAGCTTGGTCCATCGTATTGTTCCAACATTACAGGAGGAAACCATACATCGATTAGTTTTAATGCTTTTACATCTCCCATTCCAAAGATATTTCCAGCGATATAAGTGAAAATATTCTGAATATTTCCATTTCTATCAAATAATCTCCATGGGAAAGCTATCTTTACCATTTCAGCTTCTACATCTACTTCATAAACTAGAGCATTCAAAAGCCTAGCATAAGGAGTTTCTGTTTTTACTGGAAAATTTGTTCCTGTACTTGATTCACTAGCTACTTCACAAGCTGCTTGTAAAATATTTTTCTTACCAGCTGGAACGAGATGATAAGAAGCTAGCATATAATCACCATTTGTAGCTTTATCACCTAATTCTAGGTCAACATAAGCTCTTTGGTGATCATTTAATGAATTTAATAATTCTTCAATTGTCATTTTGTTTTTATATAAAATAAAATCTGAATCTATTATAATTATAAGCGAAAATCATTTTAATGCAAATTTTCAATCAGATTTTACCAACCAAAATTAATTTTAAATTATTTCTTATTGTCTTTTTTGTAAAAATATATATGATATACGATATATAAATTCATTCATACGTTTTATTATTTATTAATTTTAACGAATGATTTCCCAAGAATTATTGAGATCTGCAATATGACTCATAGATTATTATGAAGAGAAACAGCGCAAAATAAATCGCGAAACGTTTTGCCAGAATTGTGAATCTTGAATTTATATAGAAAATTGTAAGAATTGTCTTTTTAATGTTTTATGTGCTTATGAAATACCAGATATTCAAGATAGTTCTGATTTATAATATTGATAATAAATATAAAACAAAAAATACAATAAAATTATGAGAATTTTCGAAGAATTTTGCATGCCTAAATGGATGATGAATCATTTTCCACCAGGGCAGGAAGATCAGGCGTCAAGTGAAATTATTGTGCCTACAGGGATCTTCACAATCTTGGGAGTCTTAGTTGTGTGTTGTAATTTTTACGGAACTGAATGGAGAAACTTAGCTCTATTAGTTTCGTGTGTGATTATCATTCTTGTTGCTGGGTTTATATATTGGGTCTTGGCTCAAACAGATTTACTCAAGAAAAAGAGAAATAATACTCACTAATGCCAAATTTACAGGTCTAGGGCAGTATCATGCCCTAGATTTTTTTATAAAAATCAAAAAAAGGCTGACTCGATCACGAATCAACCTTTTTCCTTATCTAAATAATTAATTATTCATCATCATCAGATTTTATAGTTCCAGCTCTTTCGGCTATAATCTTTTTTGCAAGAGCTTCAGGAACTTTTTCATAATTAGACATTTGCATTGTATATTGAGCTCTACCTTGAGTATTAGATCTTAAGTCTGTAGAGTATCCAAACATCTCAGCTAATGGAACTTTTGCTTCAATAGCAGTAGCATTTCCTCTTGGAGTTTGTCCAAGGATAAGTCATCTACGAGAACTAATATCTCCCATAACTGTACCTACATATTCTTCAGGTGTAACTACTTCAACTGACATTATAGGTTCTAGAAGAACTGGACCAGCTTTGAAGAATGCATCCTTCATAGCTTTGTGAGTTGCAACTTTGAATGATACTTCTGAAGAATCCACATCATGGTAAGATCCGAAGAAAGGAATAACTTTAACATTGATAATTGGATATCCAGCCAAAAGTCCTTGAGCAACTACTTCTCTAGCTCCCTTATCAATAGCAGGTATGAATTCGTTTGGAATAACTCAACCTTTGATTTGAGACTCGAAATCGTAAATCTTTTCATCGTTCTTTTCAAGCTTCAATACAACATGTCCGTATTGTCCACGTCCTCATGACTGTTTCTTGAATAATCATTCTCATTCAACGTTTTGAGTAATAGTTT
>Ga0247609_10007806_pt1 | contig 10159 bp, 8 predicted proteins | sample 172DNAGHGlowgp2_FD_193487 | JGI IMG/M metagenome (GOLD analysis project Ga0247609, IMG submission 193487) | Sheep rumen microbial communities from Palmerston North, Manawatu-Wanganui, New Zealand - 1728 DNA GHGlow gp2 | ecosystem: Host-associated > Mammals > Digestive system > Stomach > Rumen ...
CACAGTGCTTAAGAATGTCAATATTGATATCGAAACAGGTAAGATCTACGGGCTGATAGGCCGAAACGGAGCCGGAAAGACAACTCTTTTGTCCATACTTACAGCGCAGAATCCGGCAACGGAAGGTACCGTTACTTTGGATGGTGAGGCAGTATGGGAGAATGAGAAGGCACTTTCGCACATCTGCTATTCCAGAGAGATTTCGCAGATGACGATGTTTGGCCCCAATACACTTAAGGTAAAAGAGTATCTTGCCACAGCGAGAACTTTTTATGCAAATTGGGACGAAGAGTATGCTAAGAAACTTATAGAGCTCTTTAATATCAATGTCAAAACGAAAATAAACAAGCTCTCCAAGGGTATGCTCTCTGCGGTTACGATAATCGTGGCGCTTGCGAGTAAGGCAGATATCACAATTCTTGATGAGCCTGTTGCCGGTCTTGATGTTGTGGCAAGAGAGCAGTTTTATAAGCTTGTCATTGATGAATATGCAAATACGGGAAGAACCTTCATTATAAGTACACATATTATTGAAGAAGCGGCTTCCTTATTTGAGAGAGTCATTATTATTGATAAGGGCAAGATCAAGTTTGAGTGTAACACGGAAGAACTTGTTTCAAGGGCATATCGTGTGAGCGGAGCAAAAGAAGCTGTCGAAAAAGCTGTGTCAGGTTATAAGGTATACACTTCTGAAAATATAGGAGGCTTCCGGGCTGCAACTGTTCTTGCAGATCATCCTGTTGATGGTTTTGGGGATGATGTACAGTCTGAACCCGTGTCACTTCAGAATCTCTTTTATGCAATGTGTGTGAATGAAGAAAAGGGGGCTTGATAAAATGGGCATTCTTTCAAAGCGCGCTGCAAAGTATTATTTTTTGCATGGACTTAAACTAGCTGCAATTACAATCGGTAGTATTCTGTGTGCCGGATTTGTGTGGACACTTTCGATGTTTGGAGTAGATGATTGGAATGAGAGGGTTATTAGGATGGTTCTTCAGTTCATGTTCTATATGGTACCTTTCCTCAATTTATGCTACTCGATGTATTCGCCCGGCTGGTATGACAGTCTGACTTTGTCTATGGGCGCAAGGAGAAAAGATATTTTTTATGGAAACATAGTAAGACAGAGTGTTTTTATATTTGCCAATGCTTTGTTCTTTTGTTTATTTGTTCTTATATCCGGACAGACAAGCTTTATCGTACAGGTTTTACCATTGGTTTGTATCTCATTTTTAAGTGGTGCGTTTGGGCTATACATGGGGCATAAGGTGAAAAAACATGGACGAGTAATTCTTTTTTTAGCTACTTTTGTTTTTGTCATTCTTTTTAATGTGACAAGTATTCTTGTTCTTATAAATGACAGATTTATGGCGATATTTAACGCATATAAGCCATTTATGACAGTGGGTGCTGTGATTCTTTTTGTTATACTCGAGGTGCTTGTATACAGGGTAAATAAGAAAAGTATGGTTGTTTTATGACTGGAGGAAATATGATCAAAGATATTAAAAAGATTGTTTGTCTGAAAAAAGCGAGTGAGTTACTTATTCTGCTTCTTGTTGCTTTCGTCATAACGCTTGTGAATGTTGTTGCATTTCTTTCGGGGGTAAATGATGACGTAACGATATTTATTGCATTTATATCGGGTATCTTTTCTTATGTGGGATTTGCAGTTTTTTTTAAGCCAATGATGATACCGATTGAAGTTCCGAGAGGTTTGGGTTTTGGGATGACAAGACATAAACTGTTTTTCTGGAGCAGAATTATGGACTTTGCGGAGTTGTTTGTCTTATTTCTTCCACTGATTTTTATTCCGGACTTCGGTGTGGCAGTATATTTAAAACTTCTGATCTTGTGCTTTGGCGTGATCATGTGGGTAGAGGGATTAGCGGCAAACAGTATCCTAAGATTCGGAAAAGCTGCTTATTTTGTATATTACTTTGCGTTTATAGCTCTTGTTATGGCAATTTCGAGAGTTTATGACAAAATTCCGGGGTTCAGTGAACAGATGGGAAAAATATTTACGGCAACACTTGATACCAATCTTGCCAATTTCAACATATTGGTTGTTTTTCTTTTATTTACTGTTGCAGGACTTATCGTTAACTGGATGACTTTTAGGAATGTGTCGGTTGATCATACAGCATAAATCTCATGAACAAAATGGGAAATATTTACAGCAAATGTCCGTACATCGCGGACATTTGTTTTTTTATACAATAAATCAACTTAAACCAATTAAGATTTGAGCAATATTTTACATTGTTTTTGAAAGTCTCTTATGTTAAGTTGTGATTATAATTTTTTGTACTTTACTATGAAAAAGTGGGAAGGATAAATAAATATGGCACAGCTTTGGGGAGGCAGATTCACCGGCAGCATAAATGAACTGGCTTGGAATTTTAATGCATCCATCAGTTTTGACAAGAGATTTTTGGAACAGGATGTCAGAGGCAGCAAGGCACATGCGACTATGCTTGCCAAGCAGAACATCATTTCCGAAGAAGAGAAGAAACTCATAACTGAGGGACTTGATTCTATTTTAGAGGACGTTAAGGCCGGAAAACTTGAGATAACAAGCAAATATGAGGATATTCACAGTTTCCTTGAGGCTAATCTTATAGACAGAGTCGGAGATGCGGGAAAGAAGGTTCATACCGGACGAAGCAGAAACGATCAGGTCGCTCTTGATATGAGACTTTATGCAAGAGGCGAAGTTGAGCACATGGCAGATCTTTTGAACAATATGCTCGTTATGCTTCTTGATATTATGAAAGCGAATACCGAGACCTATATGCCCGGTTTTACGCATCTTCAGAAAGCACAACCCGTTACACTTGCACATCATGTTGGTGCATATTTTGAGATGTTTAAAAGAGATCTTCTGAGAATGAAGGATATACGAGAGAGGATGAACTATTGTCCACTCGGAGCGGGAGCGCTTGCGGGAACGACATATCCGCTTGACAGAGATTATACTGCACAGCTCCTTGATTTTTACGGACCGACACTTAACAGTATGGATTCCGTATCAGACAGAGATTATCTTATTGAGTTCCTTGCAGCTCTTTCGACTGTAATGATGCACCTTTCAAGATTCAGCGAAGAGATCATCATTTGGAACTCTAACGAATACAGATTTGTTGACATTGATGATGCATATTCTACGGGAAGCAGCATTATGCCACAGAAGAAGAACCCCGACATCGCTGAGCTTGTAAGAGGTAAGACCGGTAGAGTATACGGAGATCTCATGTCGCTTCTTACAACAATGAAGGGAATTCCGCTTGCATACAACAAGGATATGCAGGAGGACAAGGAAGCGGCGTTTGATGCCATCGATACGGCTTCAAATTGCCTGACTCTTTTTACCGACATGTTAAGGACACTTAAGTTCAACAAAGAGAACATGGAAAAGAGTGCGATGATGGGATTTACAAATGCCACCGATGCGGCAGATTATCTTGTTGTTAAGGGTATGCCTTTCAGAGATGCACATTCCGTTATCGGAAGACTTGTTCTTCATTGCATAGATAAAAAGTGTGCGATTGACGATCTTAAGATAGATGAGCTTAAGAGCTTTTCGGAGCTTTTTGACGAAGATATTTATGATGCGATCAGTCTTGAGACTTGTGTAAACAAGAGGCTTACGGTCGGAGCACCGAGCCCTGTTGTAATGAAAAAAGTAATTGATGTTAATGAAGCTTTTTTAAAAGAATTTAAGCTTTAATATATGATAACTAGGAGGACATTATGAGCGAGAAATTGAAGGTTGCGGTACTTGGCGGAACAGGAATGGTAGGACAGAGATTTATTGATATTATCAAGGATCATCCCTGGTTTGAAGTTACAACAATTGCTGCAAGCCCAAGAAGTGCAGGACAGACATACGAAGAGGCTGTAGGAAACAGATGGAAGATGGACGGACCTATTCCCGATTCCGTTAAGAACATCGTTATCAAGGACGTTACAGATGTAAAGGGCGTTTCAGAGGATGTTGACTTTGTTCTTTCTGCAGTAAATATGTCAAAGGATGAGATCAAGGCTATCGAGGAAGAGTATGCCAAGACAGAGACTCCTGTAGTTTCAAATAACAGCGCACACAGATGGACTCCCGATGTTCCTATGATCATCCCTGAGATCAACCCTGAGCACATGGATGTTATCGAGTTCCAGAAAAAGAGACTCGGAACAACAAAGGGATTCATCGCAGTTAAGCCCAACTGCTCAATCCAGAGCTACACACCCGCTCTTACAGCATGGAAAGAGTTTGAGCCTTACGAGGTAGTTGCTACAACATATCAGGCTATTTCAGGTGCGGGCAAGAACTTTGACGAGTGGCCGGAGATGGTTGGAAACGTTATTCCTTTCATTTCAGGTGAAGAAGAGAAGTCAGAGAAAGAGCCTCTCAGAATCTGGGGTAAGGTTGAGAACGGTGTTATCGTTCCTGCCGATGATGTTAAGATTACATGCCAGTGCATCAGAATCCCTGTACTTTACGGCCATACAGCTGCTGCTTTCGTTAAGTTCAAGAAGAATCCTACAAAGGAACAGCTTATCGAGAAGCTTGAGAAGTTCTCGGGACTTCCTCAGGAACTTAAGCTTCCCAGCGCTCCTAAGCAGTTTATTCAGTATATGCAGGAAGATAACAGACCTCAGATCACACTTGATGTTAACTACGAGAATGGCATGGGTGTAAGTATCGGACGTATCCGTGAGGATTCTGTTTATGATTGGAAATTTGTGGGTCTTTCACATAATACACTTCGCGGTGCTGCAGGCGGAGCTGTAGAATGTGCAGAGCTCTTGAAGGCAAGCGGATTTATTAACAAAAAGTGATAAAGATAAAGTAAAGTATGGAAGAGCAGAGACAGGACGATTTAAGTTTTTTAAACAGATATTATGAGAGTGGTTTGTCCAATATTCTTGTTGTCTACGGACACAGAAATATTGAACAGGATGCTTTTCTTATGAAATTCATGGAAAACAGAAAGAGCTTTTTCTATTCGGCGCGTTCCGCGTCGGGTAGAGAACAGCTCAGGCTGTGGACCGAAGAGTTAAAAAACGACGGGATTGTTGCGGATAAAATAGACAGCTATTACGATCTGTTTGGTATTTGCGCCGATTCTGTCGGAAGAGTTCCTGTTGTTTTTGTGATCAGAAATTTTGAGAACATTTTAAAGACAGATCAGACATTTATGAGTCAGTTGACAGATTACATTGAAAAGAACGGCAAGTTCAAGCAGATACTTGTTCTTCTTGTAAGTTGCGATGTCAACTGGGTTGAAAACAGTATGGTGGCAAGTCTTGGGAATCTTGCGGCAAATATCGCGGGATTTAGGAAGATAAAGCCACTTCCGTTTTCTGACCTCAGATCTTTTTATCCCGGAATGTCCTATAAGGATGCGGTGATGACGTATTCGGTGCTCGGAGGACAGACCGGACTGTGGAAATATTTTGACGATTCGCTTTCTTTTAAAGAGAACGTTTGTAAGAATATTTTGAATAAGGATTCTTTTCTCTATGGTGAGGCGCAGAGGCTCACATCGGAGAATCTTAGGGAGACTTCTGTTTATCACACAATCCTTTCCGTGATGGCAAGAGGCATCAATAAGCTCAATGATATATATCATGAGACGGGGTTCTCGAGAGCAAAGATTTCTGTTTATCTCAAGACTTTGATAAATCATGATTTTGCCTATAAAGCATATTCGTTTGGAAATGTGGGAAGAGAAAATGTTGTTAAGGGTGTGTACAAGATAGCCGATCCCCTTATGGATTTCTACTTCAGTTTTATCTTCCCGAATGAAAGTAATCTTATGCGGATGCCTGCCGAAAGATTTTATGATATATTTATATCTGCAGGAATTCAAAATTATGCTGCGGAGCATTTTAAGTCTGTTTGCCGTGAATATATCTTGCACTGCGACGAGAAAGGTCTTTTTCCTTTTGAGATAGAGGAAGAAGGAGAGTGGCTCGGTAAAGAGGGCAGTCTTGATATCATCGTCCAGAGCGATGTCGGAGATACGGCGATCGGAATGTGCTGTTGGCAGAGACAGGCTACACATGATGACCTTATAAGCATAGAGTCCTGCGCAAAAAAAGCAAGACTTGAGGGAGATTATTACTATTTCTTTTCAACTGTGGGATTCGATGCGTGGCTGCAGGATGCCGCCATGAAGCCCGAAAGTAAGATAAAGTTGATCGGGATAGACGAACTTACGAATGGCTAAACAGGTTTATATAGCGGAAAAACCAAGTGTTGCTCAGGCATTTGCCTCGGCGATGAAAATAAATTTTACCAGGAGAGACGGTTACCTTGAGTCGGACACCGCCATTGTTACGTGGTGTGTCGGGCACTTGGTGACCATGAGCTATCCTGAGGTCTATGACGAAAAATATAAAAGGTGGTCTTTGGACACACTTCCTTTTATTCCGGAAACTTTCAAATACGAGGTTATCGGAAATGTCTCAAAACAATTCAAGATAGTAAAAGAACTGCTTAACAGAGAAGATGTTGACACGATTTATATATGTACCGACTCGGGACGCGAGGGTGAGTATATATATCGTCTTGTTGACATGCAGGCAAATGTAAAAGACAAGAAGCGAAAAAGAGTGTGGATCGACTCGCAGACGGAAGATGAGATTCTGCGCGGAATCAGAGAAGCGAAGGATGACAGCGAGTATGACAATCTCGGAGCGTCCGCGTTCCTCAGGGCAAAAGAGGATTACCTCATGGGTATCAATTTTTCCAGAGCCCTTACTTTGAAATATGCCTACTCCATCAAGAACTATCTCAATATAGAAAAATGTGTTGTTTCGGTCGGACGAGTAATGACCTGCGTTTTGGGAATTGTCGTTGAGAGGGAGAGGGAGATAAGAGAATTCGTTAAGACTCCTTTTTACCGTGTTATTTCCAAGGTCGATATAGCGGGCAAAAAATGTGATGCAGAGTGGAGAGTTACGGACGATTCCAAGTACAATGGCTCTTTTGATCTGTACAGTGAAAAGGGCTTTAAGACAAAAGAGGGTGCAGAGAAGCTGATAAAAGCGCTCGGAGAGACTCCTGTCAGTGCATCGGTACTTAAGTGTGAGAAGAAAAAAGAAGCCAAAAATCCGCCTCTTTTGTACAATCTTGCGGAGCTTCAAAATGACTGCTCGAGATTTTTTAAGATAAGTCCTGACGAAACGCTTGCCGTGGCTCAGGAACTCTACGAGAAGAAGCTCACGACGTATCCCAGAACGGATGCAAGAGTTATGTCATCTGCGATTGCCAAAGTGATAGATAAGAATATCGGCGGACTTTTTGCATATGAACCGTGTGCGATATTTGCAAAGTCGATATTACAGCACGAAGCGCACAAGGGCATTGAGAAGACCAGATACGTAAACGATAAGGCTATAACCGACCACTATGCGATAATACCGACAGGTCAGGGATTATCGGCGCTTCAGGGACTTAGCCCGACATCGGCTAAGGTCTATGAGATAATAGTAAGAAGGTTTCTGGCTGTTTTTTACCCACCTGCGAATTATCAGAAGGTTGCGCTTGAGCTTGCGATGGACAATAAGGAAGAAGAGGGCAAGAAAGAACATTTTTTTGCAAACTTCAAGATACTTACGCAGAAGGGCTATCTTCACGTGATGGATTATTCTTTTTTCAAGGATAAAGATAAGAATAAAAAAGCGGACGATGAAAAAGAAAACGAGAGCGAAGACGAGACCGTAACGGATGAGGAGCTCTTTGAACATCTTCAGAAGCTTAAGAAGAACGATGTTCTTAATGCTGAATCTTTTGAACTTAAGGAAGGTGAGACAACACCGCCAAAGCGCTATAACTCTGGTACGATGATCCTTACGATGGAGAATGCGGGACAGTTTATCGAAGATGAGGAGCTTAGAGCGCAGATAAAGGGTTCGGGAATAGGTACGAGCGCTACGAGAGCGGGAATACTCACGAAACTTGTAAATATTAAGTATCTTAATCTGAATAAAAAGACGCAGATAATAACGCCTACGCAGCTTGGTGAGATGATATATGAGACTGTTGCGTGTTCCATGAAGCCTATGCTGAATCCGGCACTTACGGCAAGCTGGGAAAAGGGACTTACAGGCGTTGCGGAAGGTACGATTTCTGAAAAAGAATATATGGAAAAGCTTGATGATTTTGTGAGCAAGCGAACGAATCTTGTAAAGCAAAATGATTACAGAAGGCTGTTGCTTTCGAGATTTGATTATGTTTCGACCAATTATAAAAAGGCTGAGCAAAAGAAAGGTTCAGCCAAGAAAAGTACTAAAAAGAAAAATACGGTAACGGAGGCGTGAAATGGAAGAATTTAAGATTTCAAACATGTACGATCTTAACGAGACAATAGCGGCAGATTATATGAAGACTAAGGAGTATCCGTGGGAGCTTCTTGCGGGAATCAAGGACTATATCATAGAGCTTGGAAATAAGCTTCCCGCAGATAAGTTTGAGAAGCGCGGAGAAAATGTATGGGTCGCAAAGAGCGCAAAGGTGTTTGATTCAGCATACATCGGCGGTCCCTGCATCATCGATGAAGATGCGGAAGTAAGACAATGCGCATTCATCAGAGGAAGTGCAATTGTCGGAAAGGGCGCTGTAGTAGGAAATTCAACAGAGCTTAAGAATGTAATTCTTTTTAATAAAGTTCAGGTTCCTCATTACAACTATGTGGGTGATTCAATCCTCGGATTTAAGTCTCACATGGGCGCAGGTTCCATCACATCTAATGTTAAGAGCGACAAGAAGCTCATCGTTGTAAAGAACGGTGCGGATGATCAGGTTGAAACAGGTCTTAAGAAGATGGGAGCAATGCTTGGAGATAACGTTGAGGTCGGATGTAATTCTGTTCTTAATCCCGGAACGGTTATCGGCAGATGGTGCAATGTTTATCCGCTTTCATCAGTAAGAGGGTGCATTCCCGAGTATCACATTTTCAAAGATAAGGACCATATTGTTAAAAAGGAAGAAGATTGAAGCGGATTGGTGATTAATACGTTAAAAATATAACATTACCATTGAAATATACGCTGATTTATGTAAAAATATTTGTTGGCGAATATATGTGATTCGGTTGTTTTACCGATATATATTTTTGCCGTCTGTGACCGTGCTTGGCAGGCACATTTTTGGTCATTCTGTTTTACAGGTAGTTAGTAAGTAATGGTTCATTACTTTACAATATGAAAGGAGATTTTCACATGATTTACTCAACAGAGGTAAAGAATATGTGTCCCGTAACACAAGGGGTACATCATGGCGCTGCGCCCATTCCTGAAGAGGCTAAGTGGGTTCAGTCCAAAGAGATTAAGGACATTTCCGGCTATACACACGGTATTGGTTGGTGTGCACCTCAGCAGGGTTGCTGCAAGCTTTCACTTAACGTTAAGGAAGGTATCATTCAGGAGGCACTCGTAGAAACTATCGGATGCTCAGGAATGACTCATTCAGCAGCTATGGCTTCTGAGATTCTTCCCGGACTTACAGTTCTTGAAGCACTTAACACAGACCTTGTTTGTGATGCTATCAATACTGCTATGAGAGAGCTCTTCCTTCAGATCGTTTACGGAAGAACACAGTCTGCATTCTCAGAGGACGGACTTCAGATCGGTGCAGGTCTTGAGGATCTTGGTAAGGGTACTCGCTCAATGGTTGGTACAACTTACGGAACACTTGACAAGGGACCTCGTTATCTTGAGCTTACTGACGGTTACATCACAGAGGTTGCTCTTGATGAGAACGACGAGATTATCGGATACAAGTATGTTAACTTCGGAAAGATGATGGACTTCATCAAGGCCGGTGATGACGCTAACACAGCAATGGAGAAGGCTAAGGGTCAGTACGGACGTGTTGCTGATGCTGCTAGATTCATTGATCCCAGAAAAGAGTAATTAAGGTAAGGAGGAATTTAAAATGGCTTTATTTGAATCATATGAAAGAAGAGAGCCCCAGATCCTGGCTTGCCTTAAGGAGTATGGGATTTCTTCAATAGAAGAGTGTAAAGATATTACAATGGCAGCAGGCATCGATGTTTACAGCCTTATCGAAGGCATCCAGCCTATCTGCTTTGAGAACGCTAAGTGGGCTTACACAGTAGGTGCTGCTATCGCAATCAAGAAGGGATGCCGC
>Ga0247609_10007807_pt1 | contig 10157 bp, 5 predicted proteins | sample 172DNAGHGlowgp2_FD_193487 | JGI IMG/M metagenome (GOLD analysis project Ga0247609, IMG submission 193487) | Sheep rumen microbial communities from Palmerston North, Manawatu-Wanganui, New Zealand - 1728 DNA GHGlow gp2 | ecosystem: Host-associated > Mammals > Digestive system > Stomach > Rumen ...
AGACCCACGAATGTCTCGCGGTCGGTGTCGAAGCCCTGAATGTCTGTGTTTACATGATAGAAAGCATAGTGGTTACGGCGCTCGCGATACTCGGTCTTGTGATAGATCGTGCTACCCTCAATCTTCGAACTATTGTTCGAAGTTGAGATGCCGAGATTCGGCACCTCGACTTCCACCTCACCTGTAGAGAAGTTACGCTGGAAGTTCTCCATGTCAGTAGCAGCATTCCAAAGACACCACTCCTCGAACGAGAAGAGTTTGAGAGACTTGGTCTCGCTGGATTCGTTCTTCAGTGTCAGTTTCTGTACCTCGCACCATTTCTTCAGGGGTACAAAGAACAATACGCTGGCCTCGACGCCATTCTTCTTACCCGTGATGCGGGTGTAGCTCATGCCATGACGGCACTCGTAGAAATCGAGTGGGGTCTTGCAAGGTTTCCAACCTGGATTCCAAACCGTGTCACCATCCTTGATATAGAAGTAGCGTCCACCGTTGTCCATGGGTACGTTGTTGTAACGATAGCGGGTAATGCGGCGGAACTTGGCATCTTTGTAGAAGCTGTAGCCACCGGCTGTGTTAGAAATCAGTGAGAAGAAATCTTCGTTGCCCAGATAGTTGATCCAGGGCCATGGTGTCTGCGGGTCTGTGATGACATACTCGCGATGCTGGTCGTCGAAATGACCGTAACGTTTTTGCTGTTCCATTTTATTTTCGATGGGGTTAGTTATTTCGCTGCAAAGTTAGTTTGTTTTCATGATTCATCCAAGAAATAATTCCAAAAACTAAGGAATGCGAAAAGAAAGTGTTAGAGAATGGAAAAAGAAGACAAGTTGAGTCGGATGCTGCGACCTAAAAAAATCCCCCGCCGGTCATTGGCGAGGGATTAAATATGTTATAATGATGACGATTAGTTGATGTCAGCATTATAGTCGCTTTCCTTGTTAGGAATAGCCCATGTCCAGTTGTTACCATCCTCAGGTTTGATGGTAATGGCAAATGTAGAGTGGAAGCTACCGCCATTAGCATAGGTCTTACGTACAATTGGCTCACCCCAACGCTTATAATCGAAGTAGTTGTGGCCTTCACCCCACAGGTCGAAGCGACGATACAACTTCACTTCTTCCAACAGGTCGTTGCCTGTCTTTGTAGATTTTGTGTAAGCCTTATCATAGATGCTTGTTACATCATAAAGCAATTGCTGGGCAGCTGCATCCTGATTCAGATGGCAATCAGCCTCTGCCTCGATGTAATACATCTCAGCTGAACGGAAGATGCAGAATGGACCACCGCCAGGTGTGAATGTGCAGAGGAACTTGAAGTGCATGTAAGGATAAACCTGTGATGTAGAGTAGAGGCGACTGCCATTCTCACTAAAGGCGCGTTTGCGAAGGCTTCCAGGTGAACTTGTGTCCTTGTTGCTGGCAGCAGAAGCACGTGGGTTACCATTGGCAGCGAAACCATCAGAGAACTCACCATCGTTCTGTGGAACCAAGAAGAGGCTGCGACGTGTATCTGTCTCAGGAATCTGATCAATCAACTCGCGGCTGATGCAGAGTGGGTAAGTACGCTGCATACTTGAGCTGGCATTCGATGCAAGGTAAGCATACATACTGTAGTAGTACAGTGTCTGGTCTGAAGCCTCGTATACGCCCCAAATCCACTCAGAGTTTTGAGAAGAGAAACCGTCAAAATAGTCGCTTGCTGACATCAGTTTATAACCCTGACGAGCCAGGGCAGCATACTTGGCAGCATTCTGCCAGTCCTCACGGGTCAAAGCAGCACGTGCATAAACAGCGTAAGCTACATTGATATTGGGCTTGTAGAATTCGTTCTTATCACGATCCATACCACATACAGAGTAGAGGGCGATAGCCTCGTCGAGGTCCTTGTAAATCTGAGCATAGGTTTCTGCCAGTGTAGACAGAGGCTGGTCGCCTGTGCTCTGGTCTATGCGGAGTACGATACCAGGAGTGTTACCCTGCGTATCCTTCCAGCGGAAACAATAGAGTTCTGCCAGACGGAAGAAAGAGTAGGCACGGAAGGTCAGCGCCTGAGCTTTCAGGAAAGCCTTCTCGCTTTCAGTTCCTGATGCATTGTCGATGTTACAGATGATACCGTTGGCGTTACCTATCAGCTTATAATAGTAGAACCAAGGATAATAGAGATAGATGCTGCTCTTCTGCAGATGATACTGTGAATTCCATAATGGAGCCCAACCAGTCTGGTTGCAGCGCTGCATATCATTGCCCGTTACGTCGGCATACCATACATTGATGGTACCCTCACCGTTCAAGCCCTGGGTGCTCAGATACTGATTAGTCATGGCCTTGCAGATACCGTTGATCGAGAGGGCGGCGTTATCTGTGCTGCTCAAAACGGTAGTGGTACCCATCATGTCCTCAGGTGCTGTGTCCAGATAATCGCTCTTGCAGGCTGTCAGCCCTAACAGGGCGATGCTAAATAATACAATATATTTCTTCATAATTATATTCCTTTATATATGATTAGAACTTAACATTAAGACCTACAGTGAATACGCGAGGTGTTACGAACGTGTTCGACTGTGTACCATTATAAGTCTCCTGTGGGTTCATACCCTTGCGGGCTGTTGCTGAGAAGAGGTTCTCGCAAGCGAGGGTTACAGCCACGTTTTCGAGGTCGATTTTACGAACGAGGTTCTTTGGCAGGCTGTAGCTCAGGTTGAGGTTCTTCAGAATCAGGTAGCTGGCGCTAGTCAACCAACGAGAAGAAGTGCTGTTCAGGTCGGCCTGAAGGCTGGTTCCTGGAATCAGCGCTGCATTATTCAGCTGAGGAATACCGTTAGGATCAACGGCATCTGTAGCAGTAGCCTGTTCGTATGTCCAACCCTTGGCAGCATCCTTGTGCAGTGAGTAAGGTGTACCAGAAGCACTCATCAGAGAAGAGTAGTTGCTATCCATGATCTTGCCGCCCAGCTGATAGGTGAACAGGGTGTAGAGACTCAGGCCCTTCCAGCTTACTGTAAAGTGGAAACCACCGTATGCTGAAGGAATTGATGTGCCGTGGAACTCTTTCTTACCATAGGTAGTGAGATAAGAGTAAGGTACACCGTTAATCACAACAATTGCTTTCAGGTTATCACCTTTAATCTCAGAACCCTCTGCGTTACCATAGGTCTGACCGTCCTTGCTGAAGAAGTAGTCCTCATCGTTGAACTTGTACAGTGAGAGACCATTGGCGGTGTTGATACCCTCCCATGTGTAGGTAAAGAACTCATAGCGGCTCTTGCCCTCTACGATCTTCTTGGTACCATCGATGATACCGTCCTTGTTCTGCTCAGGCAGTGTAACCACCTTATTCTTGAGGAAAGTAATATCGGCACCTACGTTGATGCGCCAATCCTTGTTCTTGAATACGTCGATGTCGGCAGAGATTTCCCAACCGCGGTTAGAAATGATACCGAGGTTCTTCGTAATGGTTGACTCCGCGCTTGATGTGCTGGTAGCACCGGCTGACAGTGGGTTGTAAACGTTGAAGAGCAAGTCCTTGTTGCGCTTGTCGAAGTACTCAATGCTGAAGTTCAGCTTGTTGAACAGGCGACCGTCAAGACCGATACCCCAAGACTGACCAGTCTCCCACTTCAGGTCGAGGTTCTGAAGCTGGTCAATCCAGAAGGCACCTACGTTAGCGTTCTGAGTAGAGTTGTAAAGCGCCATGTAGCCATAGTAGCTGGAACCGGCATCGTTACCTACCTCACCGTAGTCAGCACGCAGCTTCAAGTAGTTCACCCAGTCGGCCTTCTTCATGAATGCCTCGTTAGAGATCACCCAGTTAGCACCAATACTCCAGAAGTTACCCCAGCGGGCATCCTTGTGGAACTTAGAGCTACCGTCACGACGGAAGCTGGCCTCTACGTTGTAACGGTTGTCGAAACCATAGCGTACACGACCCAGGTAAGACTCTGTACGATACTCATCGTTGTAGTCATACAGACTGGTGATATCTGTGAAGTTGTTCAAGTTGTTGATACCAGGTACTACCTGAGTAGTCTTGTAACCATACAGGTAGTTGCGCTCCCAACTGTAATTCTCATGACCGATCAGAGCGTCAACAGAGTGCTGGCCATACTCATGGCTCCAGTGCAACTGCTGCTGGAATGTCCAGTCTTTATAGCGATAGTCTTCACGCTTACCACGACCGTTGTTACCCTTACCGTCACCGATGACAGCTGAGTCGTAGCTGTTCTCTTCTGAATGACGGGTGTTCAGGTTACCCTTCAGGGTGATGGTGAAGTTGTAAGGCAGATAGAAGTCAGCGTAAGCAATGGCGTTCATGGTGTTACGGATGGTCTTATCCTTGTTCAGCTCGCTCTCCCACATGAGGTGACGGTCAACGAACTGGTTACGGGTGTTTACAATATTGCCGTTGGCATCGATATAAGAACCACCGTCGTACTGCTTCTGTCCGAAATCATCGAGAATATACTGACCAGTGTTGATGTCGTGCAGGTGAACAGGATAGATAGGAGAAATGTTACGGCAGTACATCCAAGGGTTGGCGTATGCACTTGAACTTGTGCTATAGCGGGTATCGAAGGTCTGGTGTGTAGCATTTACATTGAAACCAGTCTTGAACCACTTCACGGGCTGTACGTTTACAGCAGCACGACCAGAAAGACGGTCGAAGCCAGAGGTCTTGATGTAACCGTCCTCTTTCAGATAACCTACAGAGAAGAGGTAGTCAACCTTGTCGGTAGCACCGTTGGCATTGATGTTGTACTCCTGACGGAAACCGCTGCGGATAGCCTGGTCGAACCAGTCGAGGTCCTCAGCATAAGTACCCTTCTTAGAAGTTGTGGTCAACTTACCGTCAGCAGTAAACAGCGCATTGTCTGCAGCATTGTAGATATTCAGATACAAGCGGTCGGCAATCAGGTTTTCAGAAGCATAAGCGGCAGCTGCAGCAGCGGTCTCACCAGCTGAGATGCGGTTATTCTTCATGTTCAGCCACTGAGCTTCCATCCACTGGTCGGCCTTCATGATGTCGTATTCGGGAATACCACGGGTGAAAGTACCGAGCTTAACGTCGGCTGTCACATTCAGCTTACCCTGCTTACCCTTCTTAGTGGTGATCAAGATAACACCGTTAGAAGCGCGGTTACCGTAAAGCGCAGCAGAAGCAGCGTCCTTCAGTACTGACATCGACTCGATATCCTGAGGGTTCAGGTCGCTGATGTTACCACCAAAGGGAACACCATCAATTACATAAAGCGGTGATGAGCTACCGTTAACGGTACCGATACCACGAATACGGATAGATGGGTCAGAACCAGGAGCACCGTAAGTGCTGTTTACCTGTACACCGGTTATGGTACCTTCCAGTGCTGCTGCAACTGAAGAAGTAGGACGGAGCAGAATCTCTTCGCTCTTTACCTCCTGGATAGCACCAGTCAGAGAGGTCTTCTTCTGTGTACCGTAGGCTACTACTACCACCTCGTCGAGGTCGTTGGCATCGTTGCGGAGCTGGATGCGGAGTGGTTTGCTACTAACAGCCACTTCCAGTGGCTCCATACCTACATAAGTAATGCGGAGGGTGTTCTTTCCTGCAGGAACCTGCAGAGTGAACGCTCCGTTCGCATCGGTAATGGTACCAATATTGGTTGCACCTACTACTTGGATGCTTGCACCGATAATCGGCTCATTGTCCTCATAGGTTACAACAGTACCCTTGACCGTTGTCTGTGCCATTGCCAATCCCACATACAGGAAAAGGCTGGCTAGAATCATACTGAGTCTTTTCATCATAAAAAGTTTAATAATTAATAGGTCAAAATATAAATTTCTCTTAATATTTGCCCACCTCCCGGCCGGAGGTTTTAAGGGCTATCGGCTGCAAAGATAATTAAAAGAATGCTAAAAAACAAATAAATTCCTAAAAAAGTTAAGAAATTAACGCTTAATCATGCGCAAAAGCAACATTTTCAACGATTTTTCGCCCTTTTTTCGTGTCAATTTGTTATTAAATGTAAACTTTACACCACATTTTTTCGCTTCTTCTTATTTATATTAATAGGTGTACTTCTGGGAAAAGCGATGCTGTAGGCCGTATCGAGCGCATGCAGGTTGATACGATAGTAGCTGATGCCCGTCTGCTTGGCGACGATAGCGCGCAACAGTTCGCGGTGCTTACGCGGATAGAGCGAGGGCGGCTGTAGCTCGTCCCAGCCCGTTTGCTCGCACATTGTGCACACCTCCCAAATAAAATCATCGCTGGCCTCGGTGTCGAACCAGCATTTCAGAATTTCTCTGATACAAAAGCGCTTATAGTGCGCTGCAAGGAGTCGCCTTGTGCGCTCCAGCATACGCCAGAGCAACACAAAGCTTTCCTGATTGTTTCTAATTTCCATTTCGACTTTGACTAAAATGACTTTGACCAAATTGACTAATTCTTGCGGTACTTCCCTTCGTCGGTCAGATAGACCAGTCCCTGTTTGCGCCAGTTCTTCAGCATCTGATACACGCTGTTTTTAGTAACACTGGCTCCCTTCAGCGCCACAGAATACTGCATGGCCTGCTCAAAGGAGAACTGCACGTCGAGCCGTTCATAGATCGAATCGTTCTTACCACGCTTCGTTCGTTCACCACCCTGGATGCCTGCATAATCGCGACTGACAAAGGCGTTCTCGATGCGATGGCGGAAAAAGTAGAGCGCATTATCCATCAGTGAGTCGGCTATCACGTCGTAAGCCTCCAGCAGCTGGGGCGTCTGTGTCTTCAGCAATAGCTCTTTCCAAAGGTTAGGATGCTGTTTGAGCTGAGTTTCCGCACCGTTCAGGCCGTGCTTATGGATCAGGTTCTCGCACACCTTGCAGAGCATCAGGCAACAGGTCATGCGCTGGGTGGTTACGCAGATACGGAAACGCTGACGCGCCATCGTTCGGTCGTCGTTCTTCATCGCCTCCAAGCGAATCTTCTCCAGCCATGCGCGGCCATGTTGCTCCAGCTTTGGCAATACTACTTCACCCTGCATCAAAGGCAACAGATGAGCTATCTGCTGTATGCGCTCCGTCTGTCGGCTGGTCAGTACGTACGGGTTGTCTTCCAGCTGCGCATAGGTATTATCGGGTGTGCGCGCCAGAGCGATACGGCTCTGAAAGCCATCGGTGTAATTGCTCACCACGCGATACAGCGCATCGGGCGTACCGCACATCGTGACGTTCCACAGCAGATGGTCGATATGTACATTCACCGCATCGGCACTGCGCGCTTCGCGATCGTACTTCGAACCATCGTAGCTCTGGCGTAGCATCACCGAAAAATCGCTCATGGTCGATTTCCACTTCTGTGCCACCGTGTCGGCCTCGGGTGTAAACGAAAAGCCGTGTTTTCCCTCGGTATTAGCCAGTCGCTCAGCTAACTGCGCCACCGTACTGTTCAGCGTCAGGAACCGGATGGGCAACTTAGGTTCTTCGGGCTGCTCCTTCTTGTTTTTGGCTGCCCGCTTTCTGGCGCGCCACTCGTCTTCCTGCTGCAGGTACATCTTATCGAGCGCTATCAGTTCGCCCATCCATGCCTCTACTACGGGGTCGATATTGCCCTTACCGCTGGCAAAGTCACCAGCGATGTAGGCAATGAGGTTCAGTCCGCGTTTCTTGCCGTGCACATCGAGCTGTACACCCGTAGCCAGTGCCCCGATACAAGGACAAATGGCCGTAACAGCGGGCATCGCCAAGTCAGGTCCCACGGCGTCGATACTCTCTTTCACCCCCTGCGGCATCTTCGGCAGTCGCAAATCTAAGGCGTTATTATTGTCTTCTCCTTTACTCCCGATCTCCTTAGACAAAACCCCATCCGTAGAAAGAATATCAAGAACCCTCCTTAGCCTCATGGGGAAGCCGTTATACTCCGAAGCCAACGCGTTCTTAATCTTCTCGCGCTTCTGCTCTATAGGGAACCCGTCGTAGCAGGGTATCACCTGGTCGAGCCACGCAAAGTTCTTGCCGCAGATATGCCTGAGATCGCAAGCCAACTGGTAGGTCAACGTGTCGCGGTCACCCTCAGTGGGTTCGTAGCCGTTATTGTTTACCTCCCAGTACTTCTTGATAATGTCCGCGAAGGGAATCCCGTGATACTCGCTCGGGAATTCTTTCCCCTCGTTAGGGGTGGTTTGATTCATAAAGGTCTTAACCTTTTCTTCCGCCTCTACATTTTCAAAGATCGCGTCGTCAAGGTAAATCAGTTCGCTTTCAGTGGTCGTATAGAACACCCTCGTAATGTCCTTAGCCCCACGGTCGTATTCGACTTCCAGCAGATCGGAAGCCCACTTTAGGTTTTCTTCCTGCGAAAGTTCGGGTCGACGCTGAAACACGAGGTGATAGCCACCACCGCGGGCACTCTCTTCCATCATCAGCAGTCCTAATTCCTCTTTCTTGCTCAATATGCGCTCACGAACGGCCTGCATCTCGTCCTTGGAAATATGGTCGATGTCCATGCCTACCGTGGTGCTCATGCGTTTAGCGCCCTTCAGCGACCCGTCGTCGTTAGGCAGACAGGAGTAGTTCATCTGCACCAATTCCGACTTCAGCCGTTCCTCTCCCGCGCGTATGCGTTTTAGATAAGGTATCTGATTGCCGCCGTTGCGCAGTGCGAGGTATTCCTCGCGATTGTGGACGGGGCGCATCATTTTCACCCCGTCCTTCATGTAAATTGTGTGTGTACTCATTGTGATTAAACTCTGTTTATAATTTCTTCGTCGGTAGGATAGCTGGGGGCAAAGAAATGGCTGGCCTCCCACTCACGACGCTTTACCAGTCCGCTGAGTTTCCGTCCACCGGCATATACCCAACGCTTGAACTCGCGCTGAATAGCCTGCTTGGAACCGCCAGCCTGCACCCCTCCATCTCCATCAACTTCTCCAGGAAAATATCCGAAACCTTCATAACACTAAAGATTTGGATAACCAAGTTTTGAGTTCAGGTACTTCAGTCCGGCCATGGTCCACGTCATGTACACCTTTACCTTCTTCTTGCCTTTCAACGAATAAGAAACATGGGTGCGCATGGCCGTGTAGTCGCGACCTTGCAGGTCGTCGCTCAGATTCCAATGTCCATCGCGGTAATACTGTATGCCCAAGTTGTTCAGCTCAGCGTTGAAGTCGAGCGTCGTCATGTTAAACGTCTTGGCCACCTGTGTTGCTGTGAGCGTATCCTCTGCCGCCTCGTTCAGCATCTTCAGCCCCTCGCCGATAATTTCGTCGGCCGCAGCCAGGATTCTTTTCGGACTCGGCAGAGCAGCCATTTGCTGCTGCTCAGCCATTCGCTCCCGCTCCAAAAATTCCCATCTCAACACCAATTTCGCTCTCGCCTCGTCGTTAAACTTCGTGGCGATGTAGAGTGTCTCGGTCTTAGTGAGTACGTAGCAGGGGACTTCACGGGTTCCGCCGTTAGGCTGAACGATAGTTCGGGATGTCAGCGCAAATTTGCGCCCACATACTTTTTCCCATGAAGATTCCATGTTTCGGATAGCCTTCATTACGTCTTTGTGTTGCTTACCTGTCAGCTCGGCAATTTCGAGCGACGTCATTGTCTGCACGTTGCCGTGCATGTTCTTTTTTAATAATGTTATTTCTTTCATAATTTTGTTGAATTTACGAGCCTTGGAAAAGCGAAGACTGTTTGAGCTCATTTCATCCGGATACTTCTCCGCTCGTCTTTCAACTCTGGGTTAATACTAAATTTTATGTCTCACATTGTATCAATAAGTCAATGATCACTTGAGCTGAATGCAGAGCCGAACTTGTTCGAGCTTTGCTGAGGCGATGGTGATTATCGAGGCAAAGCCTCAAAAATCACTTGTCGTTCGTCGACGCTGCAAAATTAGACATAAAAAAACGTCCCAGATTATCTGGAACGTTTTGGGAAGGATTTGGGAAGGATTTGGGAAAATCACCCCGTCTGAAGGTATGTTTTTCCAAGTTCTTCTGCCAATTTCAGCGCCACTTCACGGCATTGAGCAAACGTCTCTTGATCATACTTACTCGCTTTTACCGAATCCATCTTGGTAGCATCATATTCCATAAACGAAAGCTTGCATATCTTCCTGATGCTTTCATAGGAGCATTCACAATTCTCAGGAAGCATCATTTTCAGCGCAGCTATTTTCTCGCAGAACTTCTGCGGG
>Ga0247609_10007808_pt1 | contig 10157 bp, 9 predicted proteins | sample 172DNAGHGlowgp2_FD_193487 | JGI IMG/M metagenome (GOLD analysis project Ga0247609, IMG submission 193487) | Sheep rumen microbial communities from Palmerston North, Manawatu-Wanganui, New Zealand - 1728 DNA GHGlow gp2 | ecosystem: Host-associated > Mammals > Digestive system > Stomach > Rumen ...
TATCCCCCTTCCCACCCACAAGCGTATCTACACCGTCAACCGCTCTACCTTCGTCAACAAGAAGGCTCGTGAGCAGTTCCAGCTCAGCGACTACAAGCGCCTGATTGACATCTATTCGTCAACCGCCAAGACTGTAGACGCCCTGATGAAGCTCGAACTCCCCAGCGGTGTCGAGGTTGAGATCAAGGTATAGTACCTGTTCGCTCAACAGATAGTCAATAGCAGCGTACCTCCCAGTGAGGTACGCTGTTTTTTTCTCTATGTGCAATCCTTGAGTACGTCAATAAGTTAAAAAGTGGTAATTACTTGACGGATTGTTCCCATATTCGGGAATTGTTCATTATATTTGCAACGTCATTGCTGCATTAAGATGAAAATAGTCTTTGAAGATACGGACTTGGAAGATGGAAACAAAAAATGAGACCCCTGCACCCTTTATGGCAGTGCATCCTGGTATGATGATAAAACCGGAATTGGAGGAACGTGGAATCAGTCAGAAATAGTTCGCAGGTTTGGTTGGGTTGGGGTGTTCTGATGTCTTTTTTGTATTTATGGCACAGAGATACGCATTATTCTTCGATATCGACGGTACGCTCGTGAGTTTCAAGACCCACGAGATACCACCATCGGCCATCCTCGCCCTGACACAGGCCAACGCCAACGGCTCGCGCGTCTACATCGCTACGGGCCGTCCGCCGGTTATCATCACCAACCTCGGGGCCATAGAGCACCTCATAGATGGCTATATCACCACCAACGGCGCGTTATGCTACGTCGGCGACGAGATGGTGTGCTGCCAGCCCATCGCCAAGAACGATGTCATGACGTGTGTGGACGACGCTCGTGAGAAGGGCTACAGTCTCATCGTCGTAGGACGGAAGGACGTGGCCGTGCTCGACCCCACGGGCGACGTCGACCGCATCTTCCGCCAGATGCTGGCCGTGAAGAACCTCGACAAGGCATCGCCCCTGGACGTCGTGTTGCAGCAGGACATCCTGCAGCTGACGCCTTTCTTCCCCGCCGGCTACGAGCCGCAGCTGATGGCACGCCTGCCGCAGTGCGTATCGGGACGTTGGCATCCGGAGTTCACCGACATCACTGCCAACGGTGCCGACAAGGGGAAGGGCATCCTCGCCATGGCCCGTCATGAGGGCTTCGACGTCAGCCGCACCATGGCCTTCGGCGACGGCGGCAACGACACCTCGATGATACTGCAGGCGGGCATCGGCGTCGCCATGGGCAACGCTATCGACGAGCTGAAGCGTCAGGCCGACTACGTCACGACGTCGGTCGACGATGATGGGGTGCTCCATGCCCTCCGCCACTTCGGGGTAGTATAGTCTTATAATGGTAAACCATGAATCAGATAGCAAGAATCAAAAAGATGGAACAGCATCTGGAACCTGCTCGAAGACGACCGCGAACTGACGGAAAGGCTGCGTACCACAGCGAGTCGCCATCTACTTGCCTAAAAACTCTTTTGCTATGCGTGTGAGTTCATCGGTGTCTATCGCTTCCAGTGTCACATCTTCTGGCTCAAAATCTTTTAAATCTTCAAATCTTTGTTAGGGTAACAGAAGGGGACAGGTTTATGGATGACTTGTCTGAACTTGAGATGGAAGGGCTTGTACAACGCTTTGAATATACCTTCGAGTTAGCATGGAAAGTACTGCAAGATTTGCTTGTCTATAAAGGTTATGAATTCATGTTAGGACCTAATGGAACCATGAAGATGGCTTTTGAGGACGGTTTAATTACCAATCATGACGGTTGGCGCAAGATGGCAAAGTCTCGTAATACTCTGAGTCATGTTTACGATGAAGAGGAGGTGCTTCCAATTGTTCGACTGATATATAGTGACTACGCTCCGTTACTGAAGCAGTTAGACAAATCATTAGAATTGCTGTCACAAAAACAAGAATATAGGCAATAATGAAATTCGGATTGAGTGATACGGTTATCAAGGAACTTCAAGATGTATTCCGTCGTCATGCAAACATCAAGAAAGTTTTGATTTTTGGCTCAAGGTCAAAAGGCAATTACCGTGCTGGATCTGATATTGACTTAGCCGTCATCGGTAGTAATATTGAGTATAGTCAACTTCTCAATATTCTTTGTGAAATCGATGACTTGGAACTTCTTTATTCTGTTGACTTGTTGGACTATCAGAAGAAAAAGGGGACTCCCATTGGGGATCATATAGACCGTGTAGGCCAAGTCTTCTACGAGGCAGCCTGATTTGCTTTTTTCTGTCTCATTTTCTACCGCAAGAACCGCTACGGAGATTTTTTTGCCCTTTTTCTTGGTGGTTTCAAAACAAATTGCTATCTTTGCGCCATCGCCTGATAGCCCATTCGTGGGCGGCGGGCGGGCTTATATAAACTATTGTAAATATGGAAGAAAAGAGATATCCGGTAATGGAAGAAGAGGACGACTTTGGCTGTATAACGGCTGCTGAGCCTGCTGTTGCTTACGCCACACGGGAGTTTGGCCATTCTGGCATCACTTATGTGGACGAAGAGGCAGAGAAGATAGATCGTATTCCTCTGGGAACATTCGGATTCTACACCGACGACTCGGAGGTGTTCGAGCAGCGGGTGGCCGAGATAGAGGCCGATATGGACGAGGTTGATGCAGGCATTGAAGATCCTGAGAAGTGGATTCAGGTTGATGATTTCTGGGCCGCAATGAGAAAGGAACATTCATGGCTGTAGTAAAATGGAGGGAACCGGCTTGGCGCCTTTTCAACAACTATGTGGAAAATGCGAAGGTCGAATATGGCCAAAAGACTGCTACAAAATGGCTGACAGAAGCATCTGTCATCTATGACAGACTGCAAAAACATCCGATTTCCTATACCTTGGAGCCATTGTTAGCAGGAAAGCGACACCAATATCGGAGTTGTCATATTATGCGTCGTTTCAAGTTGGTCTACTATTATGCCCCTAAATCCGATACCGTTTACATTAGGGATCTCTGGGACACCCGAATGAACCCGGAAACTCTGAAACGAAGAATCCTGTAATAAAATCTCCGCAGCAGTTAGTGCTACGGAGATTTTTTTGCCCTTTTTCTTGGTGGTTTCAAAAATAATGTTTATCTTTGCATCATCGCTTGTCGGCTCACTTGTGGGCGGCGGGCGGTCTTATATATGAGAAAGACGTTTTCGAACGTCTGTCGTTGTGCACCTTGAACTTCGCAACTTCACAGCCACAGCAGACAGATGACAACCGAGACGTCTACGTAGTACGTATCTATATACCTCAATATTATATAGTCCGTACTGGCGTGGGCTGATGAGCGTTGTCTATCCTGTGTGGCGAGGCAATGCGAAGGCCCAAGGTGCCAGGATGGGCAGAAGAACAGACACCTACGCCTTTTTTGTATCATAAGCTGAATCGGGAACAACAATCTGTTAACTGCCGAGTCTGGGGTGTTTGGGAGGCAAAGGATAATGATTATGAAAACGTCCAAAAAAGAATTTTCTGACTATGTTGCTTTATACGGCTTGGAGAATGCCCTAAGTTTCTTTTTCTGTTCTGAAAAAAATAATGATAATATCGTGGAATTTGAGGATGGTACAACTTACGAAACAGTAGAAGAACTAAGGAATTACATTAATGAGAATAAAAAACATGTACAAGATATAATTGAGGGACTAAAACCAGAAGACTTTAAGTTATAAGTCGCGTTCTATCTCAACTTCATTTTTACAAACAAAACAACAATATAATGTTTATGAAACGACTATTAACTTCGTTGGCAGTGTTGCTAAGCTCACTGCTGACAACATTCGCTCAGTACAGCGGTTCGGGAAACGGAACGGAGGATGACCCGTATCTGATATACAACGAGAACCAGCTGTCGCAGGTATCGAATTTCCTCAATCAAGAGGGAGTGGTGTTTAAACTGATGAAGGACTTGAACCTCACCAACTGGATTGCAGAGAACAATCCCAGTCAGGGATGGCTTCCCATTGGTGTGGAATCAGCCCCTTTCAAGGGTAAGTTCTATGGCAACAATCACAAAATCACAGGTCTAACAATCAACCGCACGTCCACCAATAACGTTGGGTTCTTTGGCTATGTGGCTAATGCAACCATCAGCGATCTGACCATCGAGGGCACAACAGTTTCTGGTTCTGATAATGTTGGAGTTCTTTTTGGTTATATCAGTGGTTCTACTGTGACTAATTGCCATGTGTTAATGACCGGAAACACTGGCGCATCGGGAAAGACATTTGTTGGTGGTTTCGCAGGTTATTCTAACAATACAAATTATTCGACATTTAGCGTAAACGCCTCAGTTACATCTTCAGCAGGACTTGTCGGAGGTTTTATCGGCAAAGTGGAAGGAGGCGAATTTATAAATGGCAACGCTTCGGGTGCTGTTTCCGTTACAGGAGGAGGCTATGCAGGCGGACTATTTGGTAAAGCTACTGGGTTTACACTGAATACCATGATTGTAAATAGTGATGTCACTGGACGTGATTATACTGGCGGCATTTCTGGCTACAGTGCCACAGGGAGTTTGACGAATTGCACGTACGAGGGATCCATTTCTGGTAATCGGTATGTTGGCGGAATTGTTGGCTCACTTGAGACAACCACCAGTAGTTTTGAATCTTGTTTCTCCAAAGGCGAGATAACGGCTACAGGCGATTACTGTGGTGGCATCATAGGCGTCAGCCAAGGCGCTTGTATTGAAGAAATGGAGAGTTGCAGCCACTTTGGAGACATTAGCGGCCAGTCGTATGTTGGAGGTTTGGTAGGCGCCGTATTAAACACTGTGGAGGCCCCCACTTTGCACACTTATGAAACAAGGAACAGTAGTTATTATTCAAGCGGTTCACACAGTAATTGGTATTATGAAACAATCAGCACAGGTAGCAGTGTTACCAAAAAGCTGAACAACTGTACTGCCATTGGTAATATCACTGGTAGTACATTTGTTGGTGGACTGATAGGAAGTGAAATTTCAGCTAAGGGATACACTCCAAGTTTACATGAGACAGAATATTATTATGATTATGTATTTGAGGGTACTACATGTATAAATTACGGTAAACAAACATATTACACTTACACTCGAAATACCATTAGCCTATCGTTGACCAACAACTACTTTAGTGGTACGTTGCAGGGAACCGAAAATGTTGGCGGCTTAGTTGGTTACAAAAGTGGAGGTGTTGTCCAAAACAACTATGCATACGCAAACATCTTTGGAACATCAAAGGTGGGTGGCATCGTTGGGCAAATATCTGCAGACAAAATAAGTAATTCATACAATACCACAATGCTAAAGTCAAATGTCGCCATCAATGGTACTGTCTCAGCAACGGCTTCCGCTGTTGGTCGCATTTATGGCAGCACAGACAATATGGACTATACTGTTATTGGTGCTCTTGGTTCAGCTGAAGGCAACCGTGCCTTGACACAGACCAAGGTGATACTACAGGGTGTGGTGCAGGAAGTAGGGGACGACCTGCAGAATGGCACCAGTATTGGTCCGTCGCTGCTGCGACTGAAAGCCACCTACGTGTCGATGGGTTGGAATTTTGATGACAACTGGAATAGTTTGGAGACGGAATGCTACCCCTACAAAAAATATCAGGCTGCACCACCGATTATCAAGAGCGACCTTGTTTCGCAAGCTACGAGCATCAGCGGACAGAGTCTTAATGGGGGAACCGTTTACCTTTACTATAAAGACCGCGATGCAGTTTCAATGGTATGCGACGGATATAACTGGACGTTTGATACAGAGGCCCTGCAGAGCGGTGCCCCCGTGCAGATATATGCCGATGTGGAGGGCATGACCCCCTCCTACTTTACTTCTGCCACCGTCGGCTATCCTGGTAGTGGCACAGAAGATGACCCCTACCGCATTTATACGGCAGAAGACCTGCAAGGTGCCTCGAACCGTGGCTACTACAAGCTGATGAACGACATCGACCTGACACAGTGGATCAACGAGAACAGCCCCACAGAGGGCTGGCCCGCCATTGGGCGCAACAGCGGCGAGGCCACGTATATCGACGGCGACGGCCACAAGGTGACTGGCCTCTGGATGAACACCACACAGAACTACAACGGCCTGTTCTCGAACTTCTCTGCCGGACAAATCAAAAACCTCACGGTGGAAGTGGCCACAGGCAAGAAGGTGAAGGGCGGCGACTATACAGGCATCCTGATAGGTCGCAATGCCAACGGACGACTGGTGAACTGCTCGGTAAAGGGAGCCGTGGAAGGCACTGGCCATGTGGGCGGTGTGGTAGGCTATGTTGAGAACACCACCATCAGCGCTATCACGGCAGATGCCGACATCACTGGCACGTCATACGTAGGCGGTGTGGCGGGTCAGGCCATGAATTGCACCATGACCACTTGCAATGCAGTCACTACGATTGTCAGCAGTGGTGCGAACAGCAACGTGGGCGGCCTCGTAGGCTATGCCAAAGGCGGCTCCATCAGCAAGTGCTCAGCGCAGAACAACCTTACAGCAGCTAACGAGTCCAACAGTGTGGGTGGCCTTGTCGGCTACTCCGAAACGCCTGTCAGCCTCTCGTTCTCAACGGGCAGCGTGGCAGCCACCGGCAGCGACTCCTATTCAGGCGGTCTGGTAGGCTATGCCTTGTCACCCATTGAGAATAGCTATAGCACTGCCAATGCCGGCGGCACACAGTTTACGGCGGGCCTCGTGGGCTATACCTTCAGCAGCATTGACAAGTGCTACGCCAAGGGTGATGTCAACGGCGTGATGTATGGTGGCGGTGTTGCCGGCGAGCTGGATGGCTTGGCAGCCTCCATCAGCAACAGCATCGCCTGCTGCAACACGCTGTCACTGACGGCACAGTCATCGTGGGGAAGCCGCGTCATTGGTGGCTTTAAAAATGGTGCCACAGAACCCGGCAACAACAACTATGCCCTGAGCACCATGCAGGTGTCGTTGAACAATGTGCCCCAGACAAAGACCGACGACTCAGTGGAAGGCATTGCCAAGACTGGGGCCGAGTTGATGCTTGCCAATACTTATATAGGCATAGGCTGGGACTTCTCAGAGGTGTGGGGCATCGACGAAGGTCAGATGTACCCCTACCTGCTATGGGAGATAGATATCAACCCCGTGGCTGACGTGTCATTCGACAAGACCACTCTGCTTCTGGCCGTGGGCAAGAGCGAGACCATCAACGCCAGCGTGCTGCCGCTCGGTGCCACCAATAAACGCCTGGAATGGACAAGCAGCAACACAGCAGTAGCCACGGTGGCTGACGGTGTCGTGACCGCCGTAGCCGTTGGCACGGCCACAATAACTGCCACCTCGACTGACGGCAGCAACATCAGCGCCACCTGCGCCGTGACAGTGACCGCCAACCACGATGCTGCCATTGCTGCACTACAGACTATCGTTGACCGTGCCCAGTCACTCTATGACAACAGCGCCGAGGGCGAGAATATCGGCCAGTATGCAGCAGGCGCACGTGCCCAGCTGTTATCTGCCATCAATAGCGTGAATGGTCGAATCACGAGTACTATGAGCGACGATGTCATAGCTCAGTGTACTAACGAGATAAATGCTGCTGTTGAGCTATTCCAAAGCAAGAAAGTTACTGCAGGAGATGATACAGACATCAGCCAGATAGCTAATACCATCTATATTGAGCGAATTGAAGCTTCATCCGGCTCACAGATTCAACTCTCGGTAAAGATGAAGAATACGGTGGCAGTACAGGGTTATCAGTTTGATTTATATCTTCCTAAAGGTGTTACTGTTGCAAATGACGAAGATGGCTTTGCGATGGCAGAACTGAGTACTGACCGTACAACGGTGAATAAAACAAACTATTTCGATACTGCTCCTACCAGTGACGGCGGTTTCCGTGTGCTTTGCGGCTCATCGAAGGGATACACTTTCAGCGACAATGATGGCGAGGTGGCCATTATCACACTGAATATCTCACAGGATATGGAAGAAGGCGAGCATGCCATCGTCCTTAAAAACATCAAACTAAGTGATAATAGCGGAACGCCTTATAGTACTGAATACTTGAAGTCAACAATTGTGATTTCGTCCTATACACTTGGCGATGTGAACAACGATGGCTCTATTGACGTAGCCGACTTCATTGCTGTGGCAAACCACATTCTGGGAAAGGGCGTTAATGGTTTCGTAGCGAAGGCTGCCGATGCCAATGAAGATGGTTTCATTGATGTTGCTGACTTCATTGCTATAGCAAATATGATTCTGCACCAGCAGGTGGCAGGAAGTCGGCAAATGAGAGCCGAGGTACGTGCGTCACGTAAATCGCCTACAGATCTGAGTACGCTCGAAAATGCTATATATGTAGAACCCATTACAGCATCGCCAGGTACACAGCAGGTCTTATCTGTCCGAATGAAGAATGTTTCAGAAGTTGCCGGTTTTGAATTTGACTTGCAATTGCCGGAAGGAGTTACTGTAGCCACTGATGAAGATCATATGAACATGGCTGAATTGAGTACGAATCGTACAACTGCTAAGCGAACTAACTATTTTGACACATCATTAAAGAATGACGGGACACTAAAAGTGCTTTGTGGAACGTCTGTTGAAAATCCGACCACGGGTAAACTCTATACTTTCAGTGGTAACGATGGTGAGGTGGCGCGTATCACAGTGAACGTGGCTGCTGGTATGACGTCGGGTGTATATCCTGTGATTGTTAAAGATGCCATTTTGTCGGATCCTAGTGCTCAGAAGACAAATATTCCTGTATCTGTAGAAACAAGCATCTCAATAGGTGATGACATAATCGTACTCGACGAGACGTCAACCACGGCTCCTGACGTCGCCAACGGCGTCGACGTCCGCGTGAAGCGCACCATTAACGCCGGCGAGTGGTCTACCATCTGTCTGCCGTTTGCCATGACTGCGGCACAGTGCCAGGCTGCGTTTGGCAGCGACGTGGAGATTGGCGACTTCAAAGGCTATACATACGATAGCGATGAAGACAAGATCACGGTGAACTTCAGCAGCGTGACGGCTATTGAGGCTAACCACCCGTATATCATTAAGGTGTCGGCAGCGGTAACGGAGTTCTCGGTCGACGGCGTGGACGTGAATCCTGCTGATGACCCGAGGGTGACGTTCAGGGCCAGCAACAAGAAGCTGAAGGACTTCGTGGGTACCTACGTCGCCGACTTCGACTTCTACAATGACGCGAAGCACACACCGCTGTTCCTCAGCGGCAACAAGTTCTGGTACGCCACGGAGTCAACGAAGCACATGAAGGCTTTCCGTGCTTACTTTGATTTCGTCGACATGCTGTCGGAGGTGGATGCCGCTCGCGTCGCCATCGCCTTTGACGAAGCAACAGTCATCAATGATGTGAGAACCTGCAGCGACGACCGCTACTACAACCTCAGCGGTCAGCAGGTGGAGACACCAACAAAGGGCGTCTATGTGAAGAACGGCAAAAAGGTTATCGTCAAATAAAGAAAGGAGGAACAGAAAATGAAAAAGACATATATGGCTCCCGTGACGGAGATGATAGACGTTGAGGTTAAGGAACAGCTGCTGACGGTCAGCGGCGGCGATACCGGCATCGGCTACGGTGGCGTGGACGAAAGCGGCTCGCTGGACCCTGCCGACCGCGACGATGCTGACGACTTGTAGGATTGACGCATCCCGCTATAAAACTCATAAGGCGGTTAAAGGCCCGACCTTTGCTTACGGCAAACCCGGGATTCCTAGTAAGGGAACTCCGGGTTTACCGTAAGCAAAGTTGAAGGCAGGTTGTTGTATTAAAAAAGATTAAATATTGCAAAGAAAGGTGGAATAGGGGTTGCGTATTTCAATAATAATGTGTACCTTTGCAGCCGCTAAAGTGATTATTGCGCTGGCTAATAGCTAACAATACACTGAAAAAGAGCAGTTTAGCTTTCGAAAGAGGGCGGTGGGCTGTTTCTTCTTTTTGTGTGCATATAGGCCGAAGCGCTACGATGACAAGGCAAAAAACGAATAACATTTATACAATTAAACATTAAACAATTTAAAACTGAAATGCCAGGATTATTAGGAAGAAAAATCGGAATGACATCCGTTTTCAGTGCCGACGGCAAGAACGTGCCGTGCACTGTTATCGAAGCTGGTCCTTGCGTTGTGACACAGGTAAAGTC
>Ga0247609_10007809_pt1 | contig 10154 bp, 17 predicted proteins | sample 172DNAGHGlowgp2_FD_193487 | JGI IMG/M metagenome (GOLD analysis project Ga0247609, IMG submission 193487) | Sheep rumen microbial communities from Palmerston North, Manawatu-Wanganui, New Zealand - 1728 DNA GHGlow gp2 | ecosystem: Host-associated > Mammals > Digestive system > Stomach > Rumen ...
CATTAACCAAGCCTGGCAATATTAAATTCCATGGAACTTTTGGTTAGCCTCATTTCTATTTTGAATACATGAGCCCCAATGGTATTATTGTTCGTTCTGATATGATTGATGGTGGCATGAATCATAGTGTCAAGGCTTATTTTACAGATGCAGCCAAGCTTGGTAGACAAACCAAAGGTACTGTGATTGTTGCTGATAGTACCTTGTTAAATAACGGTCATATTATTAACGGACAAGATTACCTTGTCAATATTCGTATCATGCAGTATTATTTCAAGAGTGATTTACATTATGAATGGAAGCATGGTGTTGTTCATGGTGCTGGTAATATGTCTGTGAGTGATTTTTATGCTCGTATGGCTATGTCTTTATTTAGCAACTTCTCTCGTGAACCATGGCCTATCCTTAAATTTGGCTTAACACAAACAGTTCTAAGTTCACCAGATCAATATGATATTACTGCCGACTCCGCTCACATTACTTGGATTAACAAATCCACTAAACTTGACACGTTACTCGGTCAAAGCTATACAGGTATTGTAATTGACGAAGAACCACAGGATTGGCATCTTGGTAAAATGGAAATGGAACCTGTGATTTATGATGTCCATTGCGATTATATTGTTTATTCTGGCGATGAAATGCTTTGGGGTTCTGCTACAGAAGTTCCTGGTGGTACATTTGTTACCAATAGTCGTGAAATTGCTGACATGGAATGGTTCTATCATGGTGAACGTGGTGATATCTATCGTGAATATGCATATCCTTCGAATATTGACTTCATGCCAGTGGCAAATCCAAACTTGGCATCTGGTTACAGTACAGTTGATATTCACTATTACTGGCAGGGTGCTAATCATGCAATCTAGAAATCTGAAAAGGATATTACACTGGCATTTCCTGGTAGCGTTACTGATACCGTTGGTACAGCACTTACCGCGGTATTTACTGAACCAGAATCTGATGATGACGAGCAGCAGGGTGGTGGTAAATCCCAAAATGCAGAGGCACCAAGCGATCCAACATATCCTGACAAAGACCGTTCAAAATAATTAATCTAATAACAAATTATATAAGGAGGTAGGGGGATACTCTGCCTCCTTATTTTATTTTAATGAGTATGAATATAATAACTAATATCACAAGTGATAAAGTCTTACATATTGAGGTTGATACTGGGTGTTCTGAAGTTTATGTAGAATAGATAAATATATATACATGCGAATCATTACAGTCAAATGAAGCTATATATACAGAAAAGGTTGGTGACAAAGAATCTTATGTTTCATTGCATTTAAATGAGAATTGCATAAATGCATGGAAAGAGGCACATTTTGCTAACAGAACAACAATATATAAGAATATCGATTTATTAAATGATTTGGTTATCATTGAAGTCAAGTTAACATCAACCTTACAACATCAGATAAATTGTCCTTGTGACTAGAATTAGACTTGTTATATAACTGCAACATACTATAAATGTAGAATATATGATCGTATCATGAATGCACTTCAATCGGTTGAAGACGATTGTGTAAATCTTAATAATTCACAATTTGTTGATGAAGTCCTTAAGAAGAAAATGATTGATACATGTATTGAAGCAAAATAGTTACGTAAGGCCTGTAAGTTATGGAGTAGATTTTATTCTACTGGCAAGACTGTTTCAAAAGGAGGATGTGGTTGTGGAAGTTAATGTAAACAATGTTCTTGAACGATATTTTAATCGTTTGCAAAGCACGGGACATTCCAATGAAGCCTTAAAGGTATTTATAATGTCATGCATGTGTGATTGGAAGGATGAAATCATGGAATGTTTTGAGTGTGCCGACAAAGAATTGAATAAATTATGTGAATGTCTTAACGGTAGTTCATGTATATTCAAATATGATCAAAATTGTTAAATAAAAATTTAAGGTCTCTGTAAGGATAATATTTATTTATTATTTTTGCAGAGACTTTTAATTTATACAAATATGAAAACTAAAGAGATTGTATATATGATCATGGATCTTCTGAAGAATGCATCAGAAGATTCATATTTTACAGAAGATCATGTATTGTTCTTGATAAAACATCATAGGTCTCTATTGTTAAAACAAGAAGAGGAACGTAAGAAATATCTTGACAATACATTCAATATGCAGACAATATGTGTTGATGTTGAACCGTATCAGCCAGATGAATGTGGTGATGTTTATTTGAGATCTGTACAAGAGATTCCTGAAACAATCGGTAAATAGAATCCAATCGTCTCGTTAATGGATTATTACGGTGATTATCGTATAGCTTTTGTGACTCCATAGAAAATGAAGTATGTGAATAATAATAGATTCATGAATGCTATCATCTATTGTTCTATTGGACCTGATAAGCATTTATATTTTAAGTCTTCTAATCCATAGTTCTTATATCTTGAACAATTATAGATGCAAGCAGTATTTGATGATGTTGATGAAGCAGATAAACTGTCATGTGATAATACTAGTTCAAATGAATCGTCATGTGATTTCTTGGATAAAGAATTTCCTATAGATTCACATCTTGTTCCTTATTTAATTGATTCTGTATTAAAGGAATTACTTGGTGCTAGCTATAGGGGATAGGATAAATTCAATAATGCTAATGATGATACTTCTGATATTGCACAATTTATAAATAGATATTTAAAGAATAATAATTTAAAACAAAGTATTAATAATGAAGACTAAAAAATTTTGCGTATATAGACATACGAGTCCGTCTGGAAAGTGTTATGTCGGAATTACATGCTAGAAACCAGAGACTAGATTTGGTGTCAATGGGGAAAATTATTTATATAATGAAGGTAATGAGTGAGTTTATAGATTAGATTAAAAAAGTTCATGAAAAACGTACTCCATCTTGTAGTGGAACATTAACCGTTTAGTCTGTGTATAGAGCTCTTAAAAAGGATAAAAAGATTAAGGATATAGATATATAGACTTTCAGAAAGATAGTGCGTACAATGGGCTAGAATTTAGCCAAATAGATTATGGATGGTTACATTGTAAAACTTCCATTACAGATGGGACATTTTGTTGTCATTGAAAAGAAACCATTTGTTAAATTCATAAATGGAAAGGTGTATCACAACCATAAAGTTGATTGGAATGGCACAATAAGATTATGGGAAGAAGATGCTGAGGCTCGTAGGGATAAGACTGTTGTTTATTTCAACACAGACAAATTGTTATTCATAAGATACTATAGACGTCTTGCAAAATTCAAGAACAAGTATTTTTTTGAAGTACGTGCTACATCTGCAATAAAACGTAATATACACAAATACGCTGATGAGAATAAAATAAATTATCATATAGATAGGTATTATGACAAATGAGATAAATTTTATCACTCTTAAAGAAGTGATGGCTGGATTACTTGATCATCCAATGTTACAAGATGTAACTTTTGAACAATGCGTTCGTTATGCTCTTGAATTCATAAATAAGATAGGTTTTCCAGATATATATAAGAATAAACTTGTTGATATAGATATCAAAGACCACAGAGGTATGCTTCCATGTGATTGTGTATAGGTTGTGCAAGTTATGGACGAACATAAGGAATGCATGAAACTGATGACAGATAATTTTAACCAGTACGATGAATAGATTCCATCGTATAAAATATAGGGTAGGATTATATTCACAACATATAAAGATTGTACTGTCAAAGTGTCTTATAAGGCAATTCCAGTAGATGCAGATAATTTTCCAATGGTACCAGATATTCCGTTGTTCCTTAATGCACTTGAATTATATATAAAGAAGAAGATATTTACAATCAAGTTTGACATGCAGGAGATTCCCAATGGTGTTCTACGCTAGACACAATAGGATTATGCCTGGGCTGTTGCTCAACTGCATAGTGAACTAACAATTCCTAAAGTTGATGAAATGGCTAATATAACATATATGTTAAATCAATGGATTCCATCACGTCATGAATTCCGTAAAGGATTTGTACATCTTGGAGATCATACACATTTACCTAACGAAAGGAGAAGATAATGCAAAAGAGATAGATTCCCGTAGGTTTGATGGGAATGAATCAAGATGTACGCTCTGCTCAAGTTAATACAAAATAGGCATTTGAGATTAGTAATTTAAGATTAAACTCCACAAAAGACGGTGATGCATTTGAACTTACTAGTGAAAGAGGTACAAAACAAATAAAGATATATCGAGAAGATGGAATAACCGAAATATCGTTTACTAGAATGGATATAGTAGGGTAGGTTGTATTGGGAGAATATCTAGTATTGTTTACACACTATAAAGATAATCAAGATAGACATTTTTCTGAAATAATTACATTAAAAGACATAGGTGATGGAAATCTTGTAATGAATCATGATGATTCTGGAAATATACTTGGATATTATTATGGCGACCTTGGATTTACCAATGATACAAAAATAGATGCAATTGCATATTATGAAAATGAAAATGTATAGAAAGTATATTGGATTGATGGCGAACATCAAACTAGAGTTATTAATATTTGTAAACAATATTCCACTACATTTGCGCAAACAATGAATTATGATCCATTTGCATTTATGTAGGAAATAGATAATATACCAATAATATCAGTTTCAAAAAATTCCATTGGAGGTCTTTTTTATGCAGGAGTTATACAATACGCAGTTTCGTATTATAACAAAAATTCACAAGAAACTCCAATTGTAGCAATCACTCCATTAGAATATATATCATATGCAGACCGTGGAGAACAACCAAATAAGCAAGTTGGATGTAGTTTTGATATAACTATAACATCAGATTCGAGAAAATTCGAATATATGAGGGTTTATTAGATTTATAGAACGTCACTTGATACAACTCCATAGGTAAAAGTAATATACAATTTAAAACTAGATCAAGCACCTGGATAGGTGTTTAAGATTACAGATACAAACCAACAAGGCTGGGATTTTGATGCATATAGACTTATAATACCACAAACACCTGTGATTGTAAATACATTTGCATATAAAGATCAAAAATTGTTTGAAGGTAATTACAAAACAACATATGATCAAATACCATATAATTTGTTTATTAATGGAAATTACCATTTGCAAGTAAGCTGGAAATCTGAAAAACGTATCCAATATAAGAGTCAAGATCCTGTTTTGTATCCATATAAAAACCAATTGTAGTATAACTCTTAGGATATCAGACATTTTAAACAGTAGGAATGGTATAAACTTGGTATACAATTTTAGGATAAATATGGAAATTGGACATAGCCTATTATAATAGGAACATTTAAGAATAATGCAACTATAAGATATGATAATACATATGCATTGTTACCAATTGCAGAAAGTGATTTTTATATAGATTATGTAGTAAGTGCAGCTGGTATAGATGTGGACATATATCCATTTGTAAGACCAGTTGTAAGTTTTCCTACAATATCTGAAAGAAGTGTATTGTGTCAAGGGATTGCTTCTCCAACTGTATTTAATGTAACATCAAGACAAAATGGAAATTGTTATGTTTAGTCTTCTTGGTTTTTCAGACCAACTGGTCTTGCTGGATCTAACGGTGACGTCGGTACTGGTTTTGTTGAATATCATCATAATGAACCATGTTATGGATCTGACAATATTAGAGGAGAGATCCAAAGTATGTATTTTGATAAAGATAAAACCTTCGGAAGCAGAGATATGACAGAAGATGTTTTTCTTCATGGCGATGAAACACATAGTCCGTTTGAAAATAATGATATAGAATATATTGAACAGGGTTTTGATGTAGATGGAACGACATATTATTATAGATATCAAGGAGTATATCCGTTATATATAAAAAGTCACAATAGAAGTACTCGTGAATATATCTTAGCATACATTAATAATGGCAACGAAACAGAGATAAATGTCACTGACAGATCAACGATAACAATAAAAGCGTTACGCCCAAGGAGAAACTATAATTGTGATGAATTCAATCAATATTCATAGTGGGGTGATGATGAATTTAACACATATGCAAATTACTATTATATAGATACACACTATAATACATTGAATTCACCAGACATAGAATTTGATGAAAATATTGCAAATATAGATCTGTCATAGTATGACTTGCATTATGCTGGACATGTTGAATTTGTAAATACAGCAAGTAAATACAATATAATAGCATCGAATCCATTATTTTTAAATTCAAACGGAACAGAGTAGTTATATACAAGATCTGATACATTAGCAACAGGAGCTGTAGATAAATTGTATACAATCAAATTCAATTCAGCAAAAGGTAATGGAAGATTACTTTCTACAAACGCATTATGGCTCGATGATGCATGTGGTTTATTTACAGATGAAAATGGGTTTTCTACTACATGGAATGGAGATTAGGCAGAAATCCCTTATGCTGTATATCCATGGTAGCGTCAATGGCTTAATAATTACTTGAAAACACGTCCTAGCATATATTCCAACACAAACTTGTCAACAGAAGAAGAATGTTCAAAAATAATATCCAAGATATTGTCAAATTTAAGATGGTGCGAAACAAAATATCAGTATGACGATTATGTACCAGTAAGGACATTTGTAAAGTTGTTTAATTACAATGAATCATAGCTGCTAAAGTTAAAAGACGATATATATTATTTGGGAAATGTCGATTAGGTTGTAACATGTAATAGTAAATACACAGGATGGGCAATAACAGCGGGTGTGGAAGATACTACAACAGGAATATTTGTTTAGAATGGTATTTCTGGATACCCTATTATAGTTGACGAACGCAGACTTGTGAGAAAAAAAGATTCTGGATGGTATTATGGTAATAATGATGGTGTACATGATGTATGGTGTCTTGATGGTATATATGATACAAATTACAATATTTTCGATGGTGGCTCTCTTGGAGAGTTTGTACCTAAAAGAATATCAGACGATACAGGTAACTTAATTACTCGAATATCAAAATATCAGGCACCATCTGCATATACAAGTGCAATGGATCCAATCATGATTAGATATAAATCAACTCCTCATATTGTCTTTGATCTCGATACAGCAGCATTGCGTAGGTATCATTCAATGGATTCCAACGAATACGGATGCTGTATGTTGTTTGATGTATATAAAGATATATCACAAAGTCCTTATGTTACAGATGATTCATATTCAACATTAATATCACGACAGTGGTTGCCATGTGGTAATATTCATAAAACAACCGAACATGCAAAGATACAATGGACTGAAGGTGATACGTATTTTCAAAGATATGATTGTCTTAAAACATATCCATTTAGTAAAGATGATTATCAGTCTGTAGTTGAAATAGCGTCATTCATGGTAGAAACACATGTTAATATAGATGGACGCTATGATACAAACAGAGGTCTTGCAGATAACACATTCATTACTAATGAAAATTTTAATTTGTTAAATAATGTATATTCGCAATCAAACAACTTTTTCAATTATTCCATACAAGATCCCGAAAATAATGTTGAATGCTTTGGTAATTCAATAATATGGAGTCTTAACAAGGAGAATGGAGCTGATATAGATGAGTGGACAAGAATCAATACAAGTTCATCATTGGATCTCGATGGAGATAAAGGTAAACTTACAAAACTTGTTCGTTGGAGAAATTATATCTATGCTTTACAGGAAAGTGGCATTAGTCGTATTAAGTATAATGAAAATGTTGCCTTGGCAACTGATAAAGGAGTTCCAATTGAATTAAGCAATTCAGGTGCTGTAACAGGTAAAGAATATCTTAATGATATATATGGAACATAGAATAAATGGACTGTTGCAACATCAAACAATGGTATTTATTTTGTTGATTATTATACACCTGGAATATATCATATTGGAGCAGATTAGTATGGTAATGTTGGTGTGACAAATATTACAAAAAATGTATTATAGAGCTGGATTGAATAGGATGAAAACAAAATATTCAATACATATTATGATGATAATATGAATGAATTATTATTCCAGACTAACAATAAGTCGCTAACATATCAAGATGGTATATTTACATCATTTTATGATTATTTAGGACCAATTGTAAATTATAAAAATCATTCTTTAAATATACATGACCATCAATTGTATTATCTAAGAGAATGTGAAAAATTTAATTGGTTCTATAATTAGAATAAAGATTATTATATTACATTTATTGCCAATGCCACATTGAATGAATAGATGATTAGTGATTGTATATTTGACAATGTTGAATATCAGGGAGATGTATTTAATAATAATAATGTTATTCCAGATACACAAAATACATTAATGCCGTTTAGATTAATTCCATCTGGAGATTGGTATAAGTCATTTAATCAGATAGAATGTTGGAATAGTTATTAGTATTCAGAGAGTACAGATAAATTTATAAAGAAGTTTAGAACATGGAGAGTTCCTATTCCAAGACAGGATAATTCCAGAGCTAGAATGCGTGATAATTGGATAAAGATTAAATTAAGTAATAACTCGCCATCTAATAACAAATTCGTCTTACGTAATATAATTGTAGATGCATTCTATTAAAAAAACAACCCACGGCTTTTAAATAAGTCGTGGGTTTGTTGTTTATAGGATAAAAAATTATCTTCATAAATAAATATAAGAAATGATGATATAATAACCTGGTTATCAAAGTATTATATAAATTTCTACTTATCACCATGATGTATAATGTTTATCACCATGATAAACAATGTGTATAGTGGTGATAAATTTATGAATAAAATAAGTTTGACAGTCAATAATTTTTAGTATCTTTGCATTGTTAATGAAATATATATGTTATGAAAGCTATATTTAATAAAGTAGTTGATCCAACTATCAACTTAGTGCATAATCAAACAGGTGAAATTATTGATGTATTACATACTACGGTTGTTGATACAATAGATGAGTTTGGATTCTTATACGTTAACAATCTTGAATTGATGTATAAATTGTCTAGATTACAGACGAATATATTGTTTTATTGTTGGAAACACATGTCTTTTAGCCAAGGTGATGATGGTAATAAAATCTATAATACCAAGACTTTTAAACAAGGTATTATCAATGATGGAATTACATTAAATCCGTCATCCATAGACGTGGCTATTCATTCTTTGGTTAAGAAGGGATTGTTAATTAGACTGGGAAGAGGTGAATATTTAATGAACCCAAAAGTGTTTTTTAAAGGCAGGCTTGCTGATAAAGCGAAATTGGAACATAGAATTGTATTTAATCCAGATAATTCCGCATCTGGATTAAAATAATACAAACTGATTTTTTAAATGTATTATCAGATTGAGTTATATTTATGTTATATATTTATTAAATATAATCTCTGAATATAAAAAATATATTTATCTTTGCACTCAAATTCATTGCGCAATGAAAAAGAAACAAGAAAAATTTAAAGAACAACCAATAAATAATGAGTAGATGTTCGTAGATCTCATGAATCATAAAACATGGGATGAATCTGTTGAAGAACAAAATACTCAATAGCAGTAGGCTCCGATGTATGAACCTACTGGATTTGATTTATTATCAGATTGGATTATTGGTAAAGACCAATAGAGACAAAACTATGCCTTCGGTGGAAAGAAATTTCAAGGAGACAAGAATTCATGGTTAAACACCGAACATAGTAGTTGGTATGTACCAGGAACTGTTAATCCAGATTAGGGAGCCTGGGAAGGTACTAATGCAATAGCTTCTGGAGTGACGGTATTAAATGGTGTTTTAGGTGGATTAGCTGATATTCAAAATGGATATATGAGAGTTAATGCAGATGATCAAATAGCAGAACGTAATCGTTTGCTTGGATAGAATGCAGGCTTTGGAACAACCACACAACGTTTTAATGATATGTCTAATCTACAATTTGCAAATACTGGATTAACTAGCCAAGATGTTGGTGGAATGTCTACAAGAGAAGGATTATTGGGAATTGGAACAGGATTAACTAGCGGTGCTGCATTAGGTGCATAGGTTGGTGGTGTTCCTGGTGCTATTATTGGCGGTGCACTTGGAGCTATTAAAAGTGGAATTAAATGGGGAGTTAATAATTTTTATGCCAATAAAACAGCATCAGAACAAAACAATTTAAACACAATAGGGAATA
>Ga0247609_10007810_pt1 | contig 10153 bp, 5 predicted proteins | sample 172DNAGHGlowgp2_FD_193487 | JGI IMG/M metagenome (GOLD analysis project Ga0247609, IMG submission 193487) | Sheep rumen microbial communities from Palmerston North, Manawatu-Wanganui, New Zealand - 1728 DNA GHGlow gp2 | ecosystem: Host-associated > Mammals > Digestive system > Stomach > Rumen ...
GCGTTCTGCATAAAGTGACTCCAAATCGTCGCGGGTAAGCCACCGCCCATAATCCCATCAAGGCTGGTGTTGTCGTCATTGCCAATCCACACACTCGCGACAAGGTCAGGCGTGTATCCTACAAACCATGCGTCTTTATAGTCGCTAGTCGTACCAGTCTTGCCCGCCGCCGGTCGTCCAATAGCCGCACCTTTGCCCGTACCCTTAGCGATAACGTCTTCAAGCATACTCGTTAAATCAGCGGCACTTTCAGGACTGATAACTTGTCGTCCTTCAGGGAAGACCTCATGAATCACATTGCCGTTGCGGTCGAGGACTTTTGTAATTGCAACGTGAGGAATGTAGACGCCGTTATTAGCGAAAGTTCCATAAGCCGAAGCGATTTCAAGAGGAGTAACTCCACGAGTCAAACCGCCCAGTGCCGTAGCAAGATTAGTATCGTTCGGGTCGCCGGTAAGTACAAAGGTTGAAATGCCCATCTCTTGCGCGTAGTAAATCGCTTTGTCGATGCCGAGTGCTTGAGCAATCTTGACGGTAGGAACGTTCATTGAGAAAGTCGCAACCGTTCGCAAGGAGACATTGCCGCTGAAACGTCTGCTATCGTTTTGTGGTCGCCAGCCGTCAATATCAATCGGACTGTCCTCGATGACGGTATCGGGTGTGTAACCACTTTCAAGACCGGAAACGAATACAAATGGCTTAAACGAGGAGCCTGGTTGACGTTCTGCCATAGTTGCGCGATTAAATTGATCAGTACCACGTCCGCCGACCATCGCCCGGATATAGCCCGTCTTAGGTTCAATAGCGACAACTGCGCCTTGCGGCTGAACAATCCCGTTAGCGTCGGTGTAATCTTGCGGCAGATAAGTTAGCAATGCCTCTTCCGCCATGCGTTGCATATCTAAATCAATCGTCGTGTAAACTTTTAAGCCTTCCTTATAGACTGCATCGGCTCCGTATCTGTCAACCAAAAGTTGCGTGACGTATTCGATAAAATACATCGCGTCCTTTTGTTTTTCGGGAACATTCTGCGGCGCAAGGACGACTTCAGCATTTTTAGCCGCTACTAGTTCGTTGAAGCTGATATAGTGGAAATTTACCATCTGATCAAGGACGGTGTTGCGGCGTTCAATCGCGGCGTTAATGTTGTTAAAGGGAGAATAATAGTTTGGACTCTTCGGAATACCCGCGAGCATTGCACATTCGGCTAAAGTTAAATCCTCAACGTTCTTTCCAAAGTAAGTCTTCGCTGCTGCTTGAACTCCATAAGCCCCTTGCCCGAAATAAATCTGATTGAGGTAGAGTTCGAGAATTTCTTGTTTGGTGTATTGCTTTTCGAGTTGCAACGCGAGGAATATTTCTTGAATCTTGCGCTTATAAGTCCTGTCTTGCGTGAGATAAGCATTTTTAGCTAGCTGTTGAGTAATTGTCGAGCCGCCCTCCGCAATTTCGCCGCGAATTACGTTTGTATAAGCTGCCCGCGCTAATCCTCTGAAGTCAACGCCCTTGTGCTCGTAAAAGCGATTATCTTCTATCGCAACGAAGGCATTCTGCAGATTAACAGGGATTTGCTCAATCTTGACGGGCACCCGATTTTCCGTTGCGTGTATGATTGCTATCTCGTTGCCCGCCGAATCATACATGTGCGACGACGCCGGCGGCAAAATATCCTTTGACAAGTCCGCCTTGACGTTCATATTTGCCGTAACGAAACCGATACCCACGCCAACCGCCATCACGATTATAAAAATGATTAGTCCTATAAAAATTTTCAGGAACGTTGATGATTTTTTCTTCGGCACAGTCGGCTGAACGTTATCGCCGCGTTCCAAATCTGTCCTGCTCATATTACCCCTCCTAAACGCCGCATATCTTACCACAAATACTTACAGCAAGTCTATAAAGCTTTGATTTTTTCTACGCCTGTGATAAAATTTTATTGGAGAGTGATTTTTATGATTGAAATTATCATCGGGTGTTCGGGAACAGGTAAATCTTTTTATTGTTTGAACCGAGCAAAGGAAATTCTTAAGTCCGAGCCGCTCCAAACTCAAATTATCTTCCTCTTGCCTGCCTATCAGACTTATCGCGCTGAATTGGAGCTTGCTAAACTAACTGGCGGCGCATTCAATACCCGCATGAACAGTTTTAATCGATTTGCACAGCAAATTCTTGACGAAATCGGCGGCGGTTTAACTCCTCGCATATCTGAAATCGGTCGTAGGCTCCTGCTTAGGAAAATTTTGCTCCGACATGATAAAGCGTGCGACTTAAAATACTTCGTAAGAGCCGCTAAGCAACACGGATTCGCCCAAATTCTTTCCGACGAGATTAAAGAGCTTAGAACTTATTCAATCGATGCCGAAAAATTAAATGTAGCCTCTGATAACGTCACTGACGACGAATTAAAGGATAAACTTCATGACTTGGAGATTTTGACGGAAGATTTTAAGGCTATTTTGTCGGATAAATTAACTGATGACGAAAATTTATTAGAGCAAGCGACGGAATTCATGGAACAATCGCCGACAATCGCTAACGCTGAAATTTTTATTGACGGATTTATTTTCTTCGACCCGCAACAACGCAACTTCTTAAACAAACTCTTTGCTTGTGCTAAAAATGTTCATATTACCTTGACGATGGACACTGATTTTAATAATCGCGAAAATGTTCTGGACGTTGGAATTTTCAATCGTTCGTTTAAGACTTTTAAGCTTCTGCGCGGTTTTGCTAAGGATTTAAATATTGATTTTAAGATTACACGCCTTGAAACTCCGCTCAGATTTAAAAATTCTCCGCTTAAAATATTGGAGCAAAGATTATTTGATTACAAACCTAGGAAATTTGACAGCTCAGAAGGCTTAAAAATCGTTGAAGCAGTTAATAAACGTGCAGAAATAGAATTTGTAGCCCGTGAGATTTTAAATTTAGTTAAAGAAGGCTATCGATTACGCGAAATAGGGATATTAGCCCGCGATGAAAGTTATTTTTCGTTAATCAAGCCAGTATTCGAGCTACACGCGATACCTTATTTTGTAGATTTAAAACGACCGGCAACGAATCACCCATTATCAGAATTAATTCGTTCATCATTGGAAGTTTTACGTGGTTGGCGTCGAGAAGCGATATTCCGTTGCCTTAGAACGGGATTTTTCGCCACAACTCAAGAGGAAATAGACTTAATAGAAAATTACGTAGTCGAATTCGGGATAAAAGGCGCGAATAATTGGCAAAGGACATGGGATTATCGGCGAATAAAATTTTTAGATGCTCCAAATAGACCTTCGGAAGGTGTCGAAATTGAATATCTTGAAAGAGTCAACGCGATAAAAAAAATCTGCGCGGAACCGTTAATAAAATTCTCCGAGCGTGTAAAAAATTCGGATAAAGATGTTTTATCAATGACGACGGCAATTTTTAAGCTTTTGGAAGAATTAAACGTGCACGAAAAGCTATTAGAATGGTCGCAAGCAGAAGAGATACGCGGAAATTTAGCGTTATCGCGTGAACATTTAAAGATATGGGACGACGTAATAAACTTATTTGAGCAAGTCGTTGAAGCGCTTGGTGAAGAAATAATAAGTCGTGCAGAATTTGAATCGATAATCGGCGAAGGGCTTGACGCGTTAGAAATGTCGCTAATTCCGCCTGGTTTAGATGAAATTACAGTCGCACAATTCGAGCAAAATTCGTTGCAAAATTCGCGGGCAATATTTGTTTTGGGATTTGATGACGAAAATTTTCCGCGAAAGTCCGGAGAGAAAAATTTATTAAATGATGTGGACAGATTGCGATTAAATGAGTCGGGATTGGAAATTTCGTTAGGCGGCAAGGAAAATTCGTTAGCGGAAAAGTTTTTAATATATCGCGGATTAACTGAGGCAAAAGAACAATTATATTTGTCGTATTCGATAGCCGATTCAGAAGGGAAAAAGGTTTCTGCGTCGTTTTTGCTTGATAAAATAAAAAAAATCTTCCCAAACGTGCCGATTAAACGTGTTGAATTGGATATTTTACAGAATTTAGGTAGTGAAATTGAAATTTTGGCTAGTGAAAAGAAATTATCGGCGGAAACTGCTAAAAAACTCTACGCGCCAAATAAAAAAATGCTTGCAAGTGTCACACGTTTTGAAAGTTTTAATGAATGTCCGTTTAAATACTTTTCGAGATATGGATTGTGCTTGGAAGAACGCGCCGAATATAAAATTCAAGTTCCCGATATTGGAAATATACTTCATGCGGTGCTTAGTCGATTTGGACGCGATTTAAAGGCTGAAAATCGTCTTTGGTCGTCGATTAATGCTGATGAATTAAATAATCGCGTCGAAAAAATTATAAATGAGCTGACTCCGAACGTTCATAATAAAATTTTGTTGAGTACAAAGACTTTGGAACACCGTCGCGAAAGGATAAAAAAAGTTGCTGTGGAAAGTTTAACACGATTAATTGAACTAGATAAAGTGAGCGAATTTCACCCGAATATTTTTGAGGAAGGCTTTCACGAGGATAAAAATTTCGATGACGTGGAAATAAATTTGAGTGGGCGCATTGATAGGATAGATTTAAGCGATGACGGGAAATATTTCTTGATAATCGACTATAAAACGGGTAGAGCTAGCCTTAGTTTGAAAAAAATTTACAGCGGCTTGAGCTTGCAACTCGTGATTTATCTAAACGCGGCGAAAAATATTTTAGGAAGTCGCGATGCCGGTGCGATGTTGTATTGTCTTTTAAAATTATCGAATAAAATTGGGCGCGATGATAAAGACGTTGCGATTAAAGCAAATGACGATTTAAAAATGCAAGGAATGATTCGTGTTGACGAGGAAATAAAAAATGCAGTTGATAGCACTGGCAATTTCGTTAATTTAAAAAAAGATAGTCTCGTAAGCCGCACAGATTTACAGATAATAATTAATTACGCGGAAAAAGTCTTAGAAGATACGGCGGCGAGGATTTTAAGTGGTGATATTGAAGTTAAGCCCGCGAAATTTCCGAATGACGACGACGCTTGTAAAAATTGTGTGTACTCCGCGCTTTGCAACTTTGATAAAGCGAATAACAGCACTTTGACGCCGATTGATGGCAAGACGGCTGAAATTATTTCCAATATGGAGAAGGCAACGTCACCTGGCATTTAACCGCCCTTGAAAAATTTTATGCGCATGTTATAATCAATAAAAAATTTTGGGAGGCGTTGATTATGAAGTGGGTTTGCAACGTTTGCGGCTATGAATATGACGAAGAGCAAGGCGACCCTGATAACGGAATTGAGCCTGGTACTAAAATGGACGAAGATTTTGTTTGTCCGTTGTGCGGCGTCGGCAAGGATGACTTTTCCCCTGTCGAATAAAAATTTTTTCGGCGGCTGTAGTAAATTATCAAGCGTTATGTTAAAATGACTGTAGCAAATTTCATGAGGAGGCAAATTAAATGAAAGTAACTGTAGTTGGTGCAGGAAATGTCGGCGCGACGGTTGCGAACGTCTTAGCGACTAAAGGTTTTGCAAGTGAAGTTGTCCTTATCGACATTAAAGAGGGTCTTTCCGAAGGCAAAGCAATGGACATCATGCAGACGGCGCACATGTTGAACTTTGATACGACTGTGACTGGTGTAACTAACGATTATGCGGCGACGGCAGGCTCGCAAGTCGTAGTTGTAACCAGCGGCATTCCCCGCAAACCCGGCATGACCCGCGAACAACTAATCGGTACCAATGCAAAGATAGTTAAAAGCGTTGTCGATCAAATTCTTGCTCACTCGCCCGAAGCAATCTTGATTATCGTCTCCAATCCTATGGACGCAATGACTTATTTGACGCTCAAGGATACCAAGCTCCCGCGCAATCGTATTATCGGTCAGGGCGGCATGTTAGACAGTAGCAGATTCCGTTATTATCTCGCGCAAGCCCTTCAAGAAGCTGGCTATCCCGCAACCCCAACGGATATTGATGGTATGGTTATCGGTGGTCATGCTGATAAAACGATGGTTCCGCTCGTCAGCCTTGCAACCTATCGCGGCATTCCCGTTACCCAGTTCCTTAGCGAAGAAGCTATCACTAAAGCTGTTGAGGCTACCAAAGTTGGCGGCGCGACTTGCACGAAACTTTTAGGAACGTCAGCTTGGTATGCTCCTGGTGCAGCGGCGGCGGCTCTCGTCGAAGCTATTGCTCTTGACGCTAAAAAACTCATTCCTTGTTGCGTTTACCTTGACGGCGAATACGGCGAAAAAGATCTTTGTATCGGCGTTCCCGTTATTCTCGGCAAAGACGGCGTCGAAAAAATCGTCGAAGTTAAATTCTCTGAAGCGGAGCAAGCTAAGTTTAATGAATCTGTTGCGGCGGCTCGCGAAGTCAACAGCAAGATTGCAGGCGCACTCGAATAATTCAAACTCAACATTGACAATTAAAAGGGAACTCTGCCGTAAGTGGTGGGGTTCCTTTTGACTTAAGGAGATGAAGTCTTTTGACGATAGCATTGTTGAAGGACGCGAACAAAGTTTTTTCAAGGAGGAGATTACGATGTTGGAAAGAGTTGAGAAAATTGCACGGGTTGCTCGCGTCAATGGCGTCGCACACGATAACAAACACCGTTTTAACAGCGGACGCGGACGCCGTGAGGATACGAATACTTTCGCCGAAGAACTGCGGCGCGTGATGAATAAAAAGGCGACACCCGTCAAGAAAACCGAAATCCCTGAAGCTTATGACTTGGAGCTGACAACCTGCGGAACACATTCTTTATTTTATTCAAGCGGCTTAAGTCTGGATATGTTGCTTGCCTAAGGAGGCTGAACGATGACTGATAAAGAATATATGAGCCTTGCGCTAGCGGAGGCGTTCAAGGCTTACAAAGAAAACGAAGTGCCAATCGGAGCCGTTCTCATCGACGAGGACGGCATTTTAATTTGCGGCGAACATAATCGGATTGAACAACTCGGTGACGCTACGGCTCACGCGGAAATTTTAGCGTTGCGGGCGGCAAGCAAAAAATTAACCCGACGGCGATTGTCGGGCTGTACTCTTTATTCTACGGTCGAGCCTTGCGCAATGTGTGCAGGTGCCTTAGTTCTTTGCCGAGTCAAGCGATTAGTTTATGGCACGACGGATTCAAAATTCGGGGCAGCAGAATCTTTGTTTAACGTCGTGAACAATTCAGCACTCAATCATCAACTTAACGTAACTGCCGGCGTCATGGAAGAGGAAAGCCGCGAGCTACTCCGAAAATTTTTTGCCGAACGTCGAAGATAATATCACCTTAAATATTTATTCAAAGTCTCAAGCAGTTTAGGAATATCAAGCGGCTTAGCAAGGTGGTCGTTCATGCCCGCCTTGAGCGCGTTCTCCTTGTCCTCCTCGAAGGCGTTTGCAGTCATGGCGACAATCGGAACTTTATGTGCGTCGGGTCTATCGAGTGCTCTGATTGCCCGTGTCGCCTCGTAACCGTTCATGATCGGCATTTGTACATCCATCAGAATTATATCGTAGTGATTCATCGGGGCATTTTTAACCTTATCCACTGCTTCAGTACCATCGCTTGCGTCCTCGACCTCAAGACCAATCTCGTGCAGAATCGCTTTGGCTATCTCGCGATTGACTTCAATATCCTCGACGAGCAAGACACGCTTACCGCTGAAATTTGTCGCAGATAAATCGTCATGTTTATTAGTGTCTTCATGACCGTGAATAGCCCGCGATAAGGCGTTTTTTAAGTCGCTCATGAATAGCGGCTTCGTGCAGAAAGTTGTAACGCCCGCTTGCTTAGCTTCAAGCTCAATATCGGAATAATCGTAAGCCGTCAAGATTATCACCGGCGCAGTATTTCCTACGACGCGGCGAATTTGTCGGACAGTCTCAATGCCGTTTTGTTCGGGCATAAGCCAATCGATTATATATGCGCTAAACGGATCGTCATCCAATGCTCTGCCTGCGCGGAAGACAGCCTCACGCGGCGAAGTCGTCCACTCTGAACGCATTCCCATTTGCTTAAGCATCGTCGTCACTGATTCGCACGTGTTGAAGTCATCATCGACAATCAAAGCCCGCAAATTGTTCAGCTCGTGAATTGGAATTTGCTTGACGTTCTGTTGAAGTCTCAAATCAAGCGTGACGGTGAACTCGGAGCCTTTATCCTTCTCGCTCTCAACGGAAATATAGCCGCCCATAAGCTCAACCATCTTTTTAGTAATCGACATACCTAAGCCCGTACCTTGAATGCCGCTCTTAGTCGAAGTCTCCTCGCGTTCAAAGGCGTCGAACACGTGCTTAAGAAATTCTTTGCTCATGCCAAGCCCGTTGTCCTTGATTCTGAATTCGTACTTCGCATAGCCTGGAATGTCAGATTCGTATTGCGATATGCGGAAGAAGATTGAGCCTGTCGACGGCGTGTACTTAACGGCATTGCTAAGGATATTAATCAGCACTTGATTAATTTTAAGTTGGTCGGCGTAAACGTCTTCGTTCTTGACCTTGAAGGCGTCGATTTGGAATTTCTGTTGCTTAGCAGTGACTTGCGGCTGGATAATGTGAATCAAATTGTGGATAAGGTCGGAAAGGTTGCACTCTTGCTCAGCGACTTCGACGCGCCCGGACTCAATGCGACTCATGTCGAGTATATCATTTATCAAGCCGAGCAGATGATTGCTTGACGTTAAAACTTTTTCCAAAGAGTCCCTGACTTGGCTACGGTTTTCAAAGTGACGCAATGCCAAATTAGTAAAGCCAATGATAGCATTCATGGGCGTGCGTATATCGTGGCTCATGTTCGAGAGGAAAATAGTTTTGGAGGCATTAGCGTGTTGAGCTTGAGCAAGTGCTTCGGCAAGTTCCTGGTTACGGGCTAAAGATTCCCGCGTTTGCTCGTCGACGTTCGCAAATCCGACGCCTACCGCGTGAAGCCCTTCATCAATCCTTGCAACTCGGAGCATCATGAAATGTTCCACACCATAGCGCAACATCAGGTAGCGGTGCGAAATAATTTCCTCGTTGGCAAGCCGCGCACGTAAATTTTCTGGCTTAACAAAGTTCAAAAGGTCTTCCCGGTCATTAGGTGCGACGTAATCCCGCACGTAATTTTTCATCGCCGCCTGAAATTTTACAACGTCACTTTGCTTGCGATTAAGTTCCGTGCTTAACGTCGGGTCAATGCGATAACAAACTGCCTCGTCCGAATCTAAATTCAAATGATAGACAAGCCGATAATCCACCGTCAAAGCTTGAATCATTTCACTTTGCCGCCGCCGCCTTCGTTCTTCGGAAAGCAGTTGCGTCTGCAAGCGTAATTTCTCTTCCATTTCCTCATGCTTGATTCGGTTTTCTGCTTCGGCTAAATTTTTTTGATGGAGGAGCTTTGAACTCTTGCGAACCTGTGAAATTATCAGCGTAAAGACGGCAATCATTGCGGCAACGGTCAAGAGGATCTGCAGTATTGAACGGTTGCGCATGTCGGCGTTGACGGCGGTAAGTTCATCTTCAATTTTATTTTTCCGAATCAGATATGACAGCATCCAATTTGTATTTTCAACAGGGCGATAGAAAAGCATTTCATTAACCCCTTTGAACGTAAACGATGCCATACCTCCACGAGAATTCTTAAAGTCAAAGGCGACTTGTTCCCTTGAATAGCCCACGTCGAAGGTTGCTTCTTTGAGTGCTTCGAGGAGATTGGAGCCGCTATCTAAACCACCCAAGACCGCGTCGGTGAGTGATTCGCCGTCTTTGTGATAGAGATTAAAGAAGGTCATTTCGTTAGCGGTCGTGTGAACTAAAATACCTTCAAGGAATTTCGACATGGAAAGCTGGATAAAACAAATTTTAATCGGCACGCCTTGAAAGGTCACGCCTTCGACGGGCACGACAACTGAAACAGTTTTATTCGTCTCGGAGATGTCAAGGGTAAAAATTTTCGGCTCAGTGATTGGCTCGTTAATAAAAAAGTAATCAGCTGAATTGGGCGCGATACCTTCGGGCGTGAAGACGACTCCATTGGCATTGGCAAAAGCAAACTGATCTACGCCACAAAAAATTTTCATCTTGCCAAGAAACGCGCTCAAAGTCTCGACGCTGAGTAAGTCATTTGGCGACAGAATTTTAATTGCGGCTTTCATGTTGTCGACTCGGACATTTATTCGGGCGGTGATGACTTGTTCGCGG
>Ga0247609_10007812_pt1 | contig 10152 bp, 15 predicted proteins | sample 172DNAGHGlowgp2_FD_193487 | JGI IMG/M metagenome (GOLD analysis project Ga0247609, IMG submission 193487) | Sheep rumen microbial communities from Palmerston North, Manawatu-Wanganui, New Zealand - 1728 DNA GHGlow gp2 | ecosystem: Host-associated > Mammals > Digestive system > Stomach > Rumen ...
TAGTCGAAGAACGTGTAGTCATTGATGCGGCGTGCGAGTTGTGTGCCGTAGAGCAGATCGGGATGGAACAGTAGTCCGCGCGAGGGCGGCATGGGGCGGCTCTCGTCCCATTCAACCTCGACCACCTGTCCGGGTTTGAAGCTCACCACGGTGCCCTCCTGATAGTCGTATTTCTCGCGTCCGTAGCGTATCGAGCAGCCGTCGCCCTGCTTCAGGAACAGCGCATACAGGCCGTAGTTCTGTCGCGAGTGGTTCAAGTCGCTGGCCATTGGATTGGCATGGTTTACCACCGTCACCAGCGGATGCAGCGTCTCCCATCCGTACAGCTTATTGTACGCATCCACGCTGTCTATCTGGATAATTCTTTCTGCCATATTACTTCAGATTTGCCTTAAAGTTCTTCGACGAGCGAAGCGACTTTGTCGATTACCGAACTTATTCGCCTAAGCACCTATTAACGAAGATACTGAGCGAAGAATTTCTCCACCTTGTCGTATGGAATCTTCCCGTTCTTGTCGTCGTAAAGGTCGGTGTGGACGGCATCGGGAATAATCATCAGTTCCTTATTTCCGATGGTCATGCTCTTGCCGTCTGGATTCTTGCCCGTCATCTTCTCAAAAGCGTACTCAGAGAAGTAGCGGCTGTGGGCCTTCTCGCCGTGGATGAGTAGTACGGGCGATTCTATCTCGTGCGCCCATGCCAGCAGGGGCTGATTGAGGAACGACTGACAGCCGATGACGTTCCAACCATCGGTGGAGTTGCCGCTGCGCTCGTGGTAGCCACGCGGAGTCTTGTAGTAGTCATAGTAGTCCTTCACGAAGAACGGTGCATCTTCGGGCAGCGGGTCGATGACACCACCTGCACGCTTGTATGTACCGCTCTTGAAGTCCTCGGTACGCTGCAGGGCGATAGCTTTGCGTTTCTCCATGCGCTGTGTCTGGGTGTCCTCGCTCTTAAAGTAGCCTTCCACATTCACCTTGCTCATGTCGTACATCGTCGAAGCAACGGTGGCCTTGATGCGTGGATCGATGGCGGCGGCATTCACAGCCATTCCACCAAAACCGCAGATGCCGATGATGCCAATTCTTTCAGCATCCACATTTTCCTGATTGCTCAAGAAATCGACGGCAGCGAGGAAATCCTCTGTGTTGATGTCAGGCGAAGCCATACGTCGAGGCTCGCCAGCACTCTCGCCAGTGAATGAGGGATCGAAGGCAATCGTCAGGAAACCACGCTCGGCCATGTGTTGAGCATAGAGACCGCTCGTCTGTTCCTTCACAGCTCCAAACGGTCCGCTGACGGCGATGGCCGCAAACTTCCCTCCTTTGGGGGTATTGAGGGGGGTATACATATCGGCAGCCAATTCGATGCCGTAGCGGTTCTTGAACGTGACCTTCTTGTGGTTCACCTTATCGCTCTTGGGGAACACCTTGTCCCATTCCTGAGTTAGTTGCAATGTCGTATTCATACCTTCTTCGTTTTGATTGTTTTCACTCTTCTGATTGCAGCCTGTGAGCATCAAGCCCATCAGCACTGCGGCTAATATTGATTTTCTCATAAGATTACCTTTTTCCCATTTTTAATATATATGCCATGTGTTGGATTATCGATGAGCTGTCCGCTGAGGGTGTATATACTCCCCTCTCCCCTGCGAGAGGGGTCGGGGGTGAGGCTCTTGATAGCAGTTGTTCCGTTTGCAAAGTTCAGCGATGGCAGCCAATCTTGAATTAGCGAAGCGCGATTGCCGTGATTGCTGGCATTGATCCATAGCGCATCGCCCATCCAAGTGACATTGTTCACCAAGCGCTCTGCATCGGCCACCACACCACTGATACCGCTGCTGTGACTCGATACAATCAACGCTACGTGCTTACCCGCCATCTGTGCACCATAATTAAAGAGGTACGTCTGCATGATGGCAGCCATCTGGCTCCACCACAGTGGTGTCACGATGATGATGTTCTGGTACTGCGAGAGGTCGGTGATGCTCACAGGGTCGATAGTGGGATAACTCGCCGCATCGTTGGGCGCAGCCTTGATGGCGTTCAGCAGCGCCGTACCAATGGCATAGTTGTTAGCCTCGTATTTTTGCATCTTATCCGCAGGCTCAATGCGCATCACATCCGCCTGAATCTGACTCGTCAGAGAGGTCACGATCTCGTGACAATTGTTCGTGTAGCTGTAGTACACCACCAGCGTCTTGCCTGTCTCCTGCACGGTGGTGGCTTTTGCCTCGTCGTCCTTCGTGCAGCACACCATCAGGAGCGACATCAAAATCAGTGCAATCTGTTTGAACTTCGTTCGAGATTTTTCACTCTCAGCAAAGCAAACACGTTTGCTCTGCTCTCGCTTAATCAAAATCTTCATTTTCATTACGTTTATATTTCGTCGGCAAAGGTACGACGATTCTGCGGGACAGGCACTACCCGAATCTTGGAAAGAATTACCAATATTACGGAATGTGCTTTCTCATCTCCATGAGCCGCTCCATGCTTACCAACTCTACCTGCTTGCATGAACCGCAATCGGTACAGCCGATGCATTGTTGTTTCCTGACACATTCCAAACAGCGGTGGACGTTGAAGCGGGGAACCATCAGTTTGCCCTCTTCGAGCAGGTGGCCGTCGATAGGATGATAAAGCTTGTGTTTTTGCTTGCAGAAAAGATGGCTCATTCATACTATCATCCGCAGTATCTGTTTCTCGGTTGCATTGGGACATATTCGATGTAGATGCTGGAGAATACGCCCCAGCGATTCGTCGGCAGAGCACTCGCATCGGCAGGCATCGTACCCATATAGTTGTTCGGGCGTGGTAAGCAGCGACCAGCCCCATCCGTATTCGTTGCCATGACGGTCTTGTGGATATACAAAGTCTTCTGTGACGATACGCGTAGCCATCTGCAATCGCGTCACATAGCCGTCAAACTTGCTGCGCATCTTCGGACCGTCAAAACCGCACAAGGCGCGGAGTTCGCGGGTAATCAGACTGCCATGCTCTGCAAGTATCAGCAATATGGTCTCTTCGATACTCCCTTCTGCTGGCGCATGATGCTTACTTCGACGATAGTTGCAGAAATCTGGCCACCATTCGCGACTGATGAATCCTGCCTTACCAGCAAAGAATTTGCCATAGACATGACCGCCATCAGTAATAATCTCACCTTTCCATTTCCATAACGGCCAGTCCCATCCACCATCAGGGAACACCACATAACGGCAGTCCTCGTCCACAATTTCTTCGGCAGAAAAGCCGTTGATGCCACTGTCTAAAAGCGGTAGGAAACCAATATGGTTAATGAATTCTATAAGTTCTGCACTATTATGAATCTCTTTGTTATTCATATCTTTGTTTGCTTATACTTGTCGGGCATTTCCTGCGGGATGAGTTTGCCACCCTCGTAACGGTCATCGTCCTCGGTAATCTCACGCAGCATACTCACGATAGTCTTCAATGTTCATTTTGACAGATAACCAAGTAGGCACCTGTGCTGCCACCAATAACTGCCAGTATCAGCAAGGTTGATTCCGATATGCGCCAGTTGTCTTGCTTGGCCTTCTTGCGTCCCGTTGGTAGCAAGCGACAAACTGCCAGAGTTGATAGTACAACCAAAAGCAGCAATGCAATCATACGCTATTTCCTAATTCAAAGGCTTCCTGTAGCTTGGGATTGCCCTTTATCGCATGAGGCTCATTTACGCCACCGCAGAAGACAGTTCCTGCGAGACGGCTCTCAGGATAACAGGCTATCCATCCTCTCAAACCTGTTTCGGCACGTTTGGGAGTCTGCTCGTCATCATCGGCTGCAGTAGTCAGCAGATAGACATCACGGAACGCATAATCTCTTCCGCACATGGCGTTCATGCGGTCAATGAGGGTCTTCATCTGGCCACTCATCTCATAATAATAGATGGGGGTAGCCCAGCAAACCACGTCGGCCTTGATGACCTTTGACATGATGTCGTTCACGTCATCGTTGATAACACATCGGCCCAATTTGTGACAACCCAGACAGCCCTTACAGAACTGGATATTCTTACCTGCAAGTGTAATCTTCTCTACATCGTTTCCGGCAGCCTTGGCTCCTTCCACGAACTGATCAGCAAGCATGTCGCTGTTCGAGCCATGACGAAGGCTCGCAGATATAACTATTACTTTCTTCATTTCATGAAATAGATTGTATTAAAACTGGGTATAAAGGTACGAAAAACGGAGAATATCTCGAAACTTTATGCCCAATTATTAACATAAGTTGATTCTTTACGAAACTCGGAAGAATCGAAGCAAGCTGCATTTTAATTCTTGTCTATTGTTTTCTGACCCAAATACAACTGCACTATTGCACTTCGTACTATCGTCCACAACTCGAGAAAGCTTTGGCAGCATGGCAAGATTTGTAACCGCTGTCTGAAAAGGATAGGGAGAGGCTTAGCCGCCGCTTCACAGTGGACTTCAACTACAACAGCAATCACATCGAGGGAAATAAGCTGACCTATGGGCAGACGGAAATTCTTCTCTTATTTGGTAAGTTAATTGGGGAAGCTGATGTGAGAGACGTGCAAGAAATGACTGCCAGCAACGTGGGGCTAAAGATGATGTCACTCCATGTGGTGAGGAAGGAAACGCTGGCAGATGGCTCTCAGGCCAGCTATCTTCTCATCGCGGTCAGTCACAATCTCAGCCTTACCGATGGCTGTAGCAGACTTGTACTGCAGCGTAAAGCTCCCATCTTTATTTATGCAGAATTGGCTCAATGTTCATAAAATCATTTAAATCAGAGGGTAAATTTATGAATTATTGCTGACTTTTTATTATATCTGTGGCGTTATATAGGATAGTTTATAAACAACCCCAACAAAACAGAGATTATGAGACTTAACAACGGCTTTGAAATTCCACAAATTGGTGTCGGAACGTGGACGCTACGGGGAGAGACGGCTCGGCAGAACGTACGTCTGGCTTTGCAGGCAGAATTCCGTCATGTTGACAATGCTTCGCCAGCACTTTCAGGAAATGCAAACCAAACAAAAATAAAACGCTTATGAATACTTCATCAGTCAATCTCTACTCGCTGACCTATCGCGAGAGCCGCAGCTACCTCTTTGCGGCATTGTTCATCGTGGGTAACATCGCACTGCCACAGCTCTGTCACCTCGTGCCGCAAGGCGGTCTGACGCTGCTGCCCATCTATTTCTTCACTCTCATCGGAGCCTATAAGTACGGCTGTCAGGTAGGACTGGCCACGGCCATCCTCTCGCCGCTGGTCAATTCGGCCCTCTTTGGGATGCCTCCCGTTGCCGTTCTGCCCGGTATCATGGTGAAGTCTGTACTGCTCGCTCTTTCCGCAGCCTATATTGCCCGCCGCTATCAAGCAGTCAGTATTCCTCCTCTGTTAGCCGTTGTACTGCTTTATCAGGTTGTAGGATCACTCATCGAGTCGGTCATGCTTGGCTCGCTCGAGCGTGGTTTTCAGGATTTCCGTATCGGTATCCCAGGTATGCTGCTCCAGATTATCGGTGGATACCTCGTCATTAAATATCTGCTCAAGAAATAGAACCCTACTCTAAACCATTTCTCGGCATCCATAAGTTTCTGCGACTTTATGGATGCCGAGTTTTTATGACACAAATCCCGTAAAGGTTCGCTTAGCCGCGAAACGGCCGAGTCGCGACGGAACTCGACAAAGTCAAGGCATAGGTTTGAACTTCAAGCCTTTCCTTTAAATGTATATCCGATACCCTCGACCGCTGTGCGTATGGCTTCCTCCGTAGCGGAGCCTTTGATGGTAAGGGTGTTGGCAGAGGCACTGGCCTTGGCTTTCTCTACGCCAGGCACTTCCTCGATGGCACGGACTACAGCGGCCTCGCAATGGCTGCAATGCATATCCTCTACACGATAGGTTGTCACGTCAGGGTCTAACGGCTTTTGAGTGGTAAACTTGCTGAAAAACTTCATCATAAGAGCAAATATAATTAATAATGTTAATACTGTGGCACAAACGATTTTACACGGACTGGGTAGGGCGGATGTGCTCATGCAGCAAGCATCCTGGACAGCGATGGAGAAGTCGATTCCCGTAGCATTGAGCAGCAGGCCGAATAAAACTGCGAAACCAACAATGGTCATCAGATAAATCGATGTAAAGCGACGTCCCATCGACTTGTGAACCACGAGGATAGAAGCAAGGTTGACTGCAGGGCCAGCCATCAGCATAACCAATGCAGCTCCTGGAGATAGGCCTTTCATCATCAGGGCTGCTGCCACGGGGATGCTACCTGTCGAGCAGATATACATCGGCACAGCGATGACCAGTATCACCAGCATCTGTAGCAACGGCTGACTGCCGAAGGAGAGGAAAAAATCATCTGGCACAGCTACCTGAATCAATGCCGCAACAACAAGTCCAATAAGCAGTCGCAGACCGATGTCGCGAAGCATATCATAATAGGCATACTTCAGTACGCGCCAAATCCTGTTTCCGCTTTCTACTTGGCATGAAGTGGACGAATCATCCTTTAAATCATCCTTATGAACCAGACGGTTTACCAACAATCCTCCGCAGACACCTGTGATGAGTGCTGCTGTAGGACGGATAATGGCAAACCCAAGTCCCATCAGCGAGAACGTAGCCAAGATGGAGTCGATGCCCGTCTGTGGCGTGGCGATGAGAAACGAAGCGATAGCGCCTTTTGAAGCTTTCTCGTTTCTGAGTCCGATAGCCGTTGGGATCACGCCGCATGAACAGAGGGGTAGGGGTACACCCAACAGTGCCGCCCAAACAACGGACAGCTTATTGTTACGCGAAAGATAGTTGGCATAGAACTTCTGCGGCACGAATACGTGCAGCACTCCTGCGATGAAGAATCCCAATAGCAGGTAGGGAGCCATCTCACAGATTACGTTCAGAAAGGCTACGGGTAGGCGCGTCAGCGGGAATGGCGATGTGAAGAAACTTTGTATATCCATCGGCTGCAAAGGTACGAAGAATATTTCGCAACTCGGTTGCAAAGAAGCAAAATTTATGCTTTTACGCCAATAATCGTTGCATACGTTGGTTTCTTACGGTAGATTTCCGTTTGGGTGAAACCTGCTTCGTCAAGCAACTTTTTCAAATCCTCCGGCGAATAGGCTGTCATGCCCTCCACAACGCTTGTCCACTTAGAATCGCTATCCACCACTTCTACCAAGATGGCGAACTTACCGCCAGACTTCAGTACACGGCGCACCTCTTGCAGGCAATTAGGCAGATTGGGCCAGAAATAAACGGTCTCTACAGCCGTTACGAGGTCGAACTTCCCATCCTCGTAAGGTAGTTTCTCGGCTGACCCCAGAGTGACAAATACCTGTTTGTCGAGCACCTCTGCATTCACCTTTTTGGCCTTCGCCACACTCTCCTCAGAGATGTCGATGCCGTAAACCTGCGCTCCTTTGACCTTCGGTCGAGCCTGCTCACGCTCGGCAAAGCTCAAACGAGTTTCTTGCGTCCCTTCGGTAGCAAGAGCGTCACCCTTCGGGATGCCGAGCGGAAGGGAGGGGAGAGCGGCGGGTCTCTCCTTTTCTCCTTGACTCCGTAGAATGAACTAAACCGAGAGTATGAATAGCATGTCGAACCCATTAGACGGCGGACGCCCCTCCGCCTGTGCATCGCGGAGCAGTCGGCGAGAGTGAAAAGTTTTTCGGTTGCCCACGGTGCTGGTCACGTCGGAGGTTGTCGGCAACCACCGCTACTCCGTGCCCGAGTTCGCCACGTGGCAGACCATCGTGGAGCAGAACGACAAGGCCTTCGCCGTGGCCACCGACGGGACGAACTGCATCGTCTCGCTCGCCGCGAAGGCCGCGAAAGTCGGCGGCCTGTACCTGACACTGAAAGGCGTGGCCGTGAGGCCCACGGACGCCGTGGACGCGAAGAAGGAGTACACGCTGGCGTACGTCTCGCCGCAGCCGGAGCCTACGCCGGTGACGCCGGAGTAAAGAAACATCTTAGAAAATCTTAAATCCCGAGGCGGAATGACTTCGCTCTCGGGATTTTTTTTCGTTTGGTTCAATAACCTTCACGCCTTAGTATCGATTTCTTACTCCTTCACCGCTCCTACGATGTCGTCGATGGTGGCTACGGTATGGCCGTCGCGGTGGCGGAACAGGTTCAGGATGTCGCGCACGGTCTTCTCCTCTTCCACCTGCTCGTCAATGAACTGGTCTACGAAATTGATGCTTGCACGGTCATGCTCTTCATCAGCCACATCGGCCAACTCGTTGATTTTCTCCGTCACCCACATCTCGTGCTTCAGCGTGTACTCAAAGATACTCTTCGGATCATTGTAGTCTTGTTCGGGCGCGTCGATGGCAGTCACCACGGCCTCACCACCTCGGTCTAATACGAAATTGGCCATCTTCAAGGCATGTTCCTTCTCCTCATTCGAGTGGTCAAACATCCAGGCGGCAAAGCCCTTCCAGCCCTCTTTGCGGAACCAGAAGGCCATTTGGAGATAGAGGTTGGATGAATACAGCTCGGCTGTAATCTGTGCGTTAAACGCATCCTGCATTTTCTTTGAAATGTTCATAATCGTAGTCTTTTATTTAATGAATAATAATCAGTTGCAAAGATACGAAGGATTTGTGAAAAATACAAAAATTTTGACATAAATCTTTATTTCCTACCACCTCCGCTGGATGAAAAGACATCGTAGAGTTTGGCCATATAACATAGAAATACCGTTGAGACGATAAAAAGGATGATGAAAAAAGCCATCCACAGCCAACTCCAGCCATTGATGAATGACAAAGCAAGCAGGATGGCAGGAATCAATGTGGTTGCCGACAAAAGACACAAAAGCCAGGTAGGGATTCGGTTTCCAGAATCTGGCAGAGAATTTGATTTCAATAATACCATATTGTTTCTTGCAATAGATGGCTGACCATCACAGCCAGCCATCTCACTAAACTAAACAAATACTTTATGCGCTCGACCTTTGGTCGCTTTCTTGCGCTCCGTAGGTGCTCAGGCGCTTCGCGGAGGTCTTGCAAAGAATTTTATACCTGTGATTACAAGGCTGCGATTGAGCGAGAGCGGAGTGAAGCTCGCTTTGACTCAGCCGAGCGTGAGCAGGCTCGACCCTAAGTCAATTCGGGAGAGATGGCGGCGATCCAAGCTTCGATGCGAGTGTCGGTTTTGTCATCCTCGTTGATGTCGTCGAGGGGCAAGCCGATGAATTTTCCGTCAATGACGGCCTCGGAGTCATCGAAGGTATAGTCATCGGTCTCTACGCTGCCAATGAACTTGGCACCACTATTCTTAATGCCGTTGTAGAGTTCGCCCATGCCACCTACGAACGTGTCACTATATGATGAGCAGTCGCCGCATCCGAAGAGGGCGATGGTCTTGCCACTGAGGTCGGCACCTTGGAGTGTCTTCAGTCCGTCGTACCAGTCATCTTGCAATTCGCCTGCGCCCCATGTCGAGGTGCCGAGGATCAGGTTTTGGTTAGCGGCCACGATGTCAGCTGTCAAGTCCTGTACGTTCAGGGCCTCGCAGCCCAGTTTCGAGGCAATCTTCTCTGCGATGGCCTCGCATGTTCCTGTCGAGGAACCATAGATTACAATTGTTGCGTTCATTTTATGATTTATTCAAAAGAAGTTATTAATTTCTGTTGATGCATTTCCCCTCACATTTCCCGTTGCACTCGCTTTTACATCCGTTTTTGCCCTGTCGGGCGAGAACAGGCTGCGCCTCGGCAAAGCCCAAGCAAGCTTGGCTCTGCTCTCGACTTGCACTGTCCTTGCGCTTACAGTACCGTTCGCATTGTGCGCAGAGGTCATAGCCGAGCATAGCTCCGAGGATGAAATCTTCTTCGGGTGTGAGCTGGTTCAGCGGACGGGTGACGATGAGCCGGATGGCCTCCAAACACTCACGCCGCCCGAAATACACGTTCAGGTTCTGCTGACCTGCTGGCTGCAACAGGTATGGAATACCTTGGCTCTCCAGTCGCTGAATGGCCAGTTCACTGTACCTCTTGTTGCAGGTGAACAGCACCATGTGGCGCACACCTTTATGCAACTCGTAGATGTGATTCATCAGTACCTTCATCTCTGTGGGAATCGCTGTCGTCGTTCTCATTTTTATCGTTCTTGATTTCGGCTGCAAAGGTACGGCAAAC
>Ga0247609_10007813_pt1 | contig 10152 bp, 13 predicted proteins | sample 172DNAGHGlowgp2_FD_193487 | JGI IMG/M metagenome (GOLD analysis project Ga0247609, IMG submission 193487) | Sheep rumen microbial communities from Palmerston North, Manawatu-Wanganui, New Zealand - 1728 DNA GHGlow gp2 | ecosystem: Host-associated > Mammals > Digestive system > Stomach > Rumen ...
AATGGTGTTTTGTTAAAAAATAATGCAAAAAATAACAATTTTAGAAAACAAACAGCTTTTGTATTTCAAAATTTTAATCTTTTTCCACATTTATCTATTTTAGAGAATATCATTTATACTCCAATTAAAGTATATCATCAAGATAGGGCAGAAGTTTTATTAAAAACAAAAAGATTGTTGAGACAATTTAATCTTGATAGAAAAGCAGATTGTTACCCAAGTGAACTTTCTGGCGGACAAAAGCAAAGAGCCGCTATTATTAGAGCTTTAATATTAGAACCGGATATTTTAATTATGGACGAACCAACGGCATCTCTTGACCCTGAAATAACACACGAGGTTACGGAAATTATTAAAACAATTAACAAAACAGGAATAACAATTATAGTTGTGACGCATGATATTGTTTTTGCAAAAAAAACAGCAGATTATGTATTGATGTTGCATAATGGAAAAGTTGTAGATTTTATGCAAACAAAAGATTTTTTTAATATAAATAAAGATAAAAGTTTTTATGGAAAAAGATTTTTAAAGAATTGTTTTTAATTTAAAAGTTAAAAAATTTAAAAAAACTTCCATCTACTTTTATAAAATATTAAGTGAAAAATATGTTTTTTATGAAAAGAATAAAAATATTTATATTTCTGTTGTGTAGTTTTGCATTTTGTGGGTGTATGGCTTCAACGGAAGACAGTATAAGAGTTTTTGAAAACAGACTTGAAAGTTTTGTTGGTAAAAAAGTTAGAAATGTTATCAATGAACTTGGCCAACCAACAAGATATCGTCATCAAGTTGGCAAAGGTAGGGTTTCAAAAGGAACTTATATGATATATGATTTTAGGAAAAAAGGAGATGATTGTGTTGTTAAGTTTAAATTTGAAAAGAAAACTTTAAAAATTATTGATTGGGATTACGAAGGAAATTGTTTATTGATGGATGGAAAATAAAAAAATAAATGTTCCATGTGGAACATTTATTTTAATTGTTGTTTATTTTTTTAATTGTTGTTTTTTATGAGAAAGTTTTTATTTTTTTATTTTACATTTTTTTTATTTATACTTTTATCTTGTTCAGGAAAAAATGAAAATTTAGAAAAAGCAGAAGAAGGACGAGTGCAATTTGATAAAATCATAAATTCTTTTGTTGGCAAAAAACCAAATGATGTTTATAAATTTTTAGGAAAACCAGATAAATATGAAACAACATCTTTAAAATCAAAAATATATAAAGCAACTTTTGAATATTATTATCTTTATGATTTTTTAAACAAACAATATGATTGTAAAGTTGTTTTTACAACAGATGCAAAACAGGAGAAAATTGTTGATTTCAAAATTTCTTCCAATAAATGTTATCAAATCACAATGTATTAAATTTAAAAATTAGTTCCACGTGGAACAGAAACAAAGATTGAAACAAATAGCAAAAAAAAGCGATAATTTAATGTTAAAATATTTTTTGACATTAGTTTTTTTTTTTGTAAAATAAGATGATTTATTTATGAAACTTAGAAAACCTAAACTTATTTGCTATGATTGGGACAATACACTTGTTAATACAATGCCAATCACATTACAATCTATGAATATGCTTTATAAAAAATACGGCATTAAAGAACTATCAAAAGAAGATGTTATTAAAATCAACGGATATTGTTTTGCAGATGTTTTTACGGCTGTCTTTGGAGAGAAAAATTCAAAAAAAATACAAGAAGAATATCAAGCGCTTTATGATAATTATGCAAAAGATTTGTTGCAACCGCTAACAGGCGCAAAAGATACATTAAAAATGTTTCATGAATACGGAATAAAGCAATGTGTTATGAGTAATAAACCTGGGCATATTGTTAGAAGAGAGGCTGAAGATTTTTATATTGATAAGTATTTTGATTTTATTGTTGGTTATACTGATAGCGGATATGCAAAACCAGACCCAAGAATGTTTGAGCCAGTTCATAAATATATGGAATTTAAAGAAAAATGGCACCATCCAGATAAATTGTGGTTTTTTGGAGATGCAGAAGCGGATGTTGAATTTGCAAAAAACATAAATGCAAGATTGTTTTTCTTTGGTAGCGAAGAATTAGTTGATAATTTCCCATTGGATAATTTAGTTTTATTGCATAGTCATAACGATTTGCACGATTTGGAATTTGAAGAAAGTAAAAAATAAAATAAGTTTTTTAAATCAGTTTTGATATATTATATATATAATTTATCCGTTCATTTTTAACAACCTCCCCCTATAATACTCATGCTGCTTTTTTCTCAACTCAATTTCACGAGGGAGACCTTTTGAAATGTCATTGACAATGGTGTCAAATTTGTCTAATATTTCCACAATCTCCTTTTGGCGGGTGAGGGAGGGGATGGAGATTTCATATTTTTTCACATCATTTGAATTCATACTTGATAAACTTGAATTTGTGCCAGTGAATTTAATACATTGAACGATATAATATAAATATTTTGTATCAATATCAGTATCTTTTGGAATAATTACTTTTAACCTAATTTCTGGAAAAAACTTTTCATCTCTATAAGCAACATAACCAACATTGCCTATTGATGAAATTGTGACGGCTTTTTTATCAACTATATATTTTGAAGAATAACCATAAACCTCAACTCCATTTGTATAAACTGGATATTTATAAATTTCATCTGCTTCTTTTAATCCTTTCATACAACCATCAGGAACTTCACCGCCCGTTAAAACCTCACAACACTCCCCAATCCTCACATCTCTCACTTCCCACCTCTCTCTCCTCTTCCGTGAAGGTCAAAAGTTTATCTCTGTAATATTGATATTGCAACTTTCTCTTTTCAAGTTCCTTTTCAAGTTCCTTTTCAAGTGATGTGAATTTGTCCAGCACCTCAACAATTGCAAGTTGTGTGGCGAGGGGTTGGAGGGGGATGGAGAGTTCAATAATTTCACTCATTGAAGGATGTTGAATTGATGAACCGCGATAAAGTGCTTGAATATCTTGATTGATGTTTAAAAGTGAATAATAAACATATTTCAAATTGATGTTTGTGCTATCTTTTGAACTTGCTAAAATGTTGCCACTATCAATAAATTTGCCGTTGTGATATTTAATTGATGCAGTTCCACCACTTGGAAAAGTTATAACCTCACCGCAATTTATTAAAGTTGTGTCTTCAATGTTGTCTTCCGTTGTATAACCTACAAAATTGCCTATTGAAAGCAATTTGATATCTCCGTTTTTGTCTTGTGGTATGTTTTTCAACATTTTAGCGGAACAATGTTTAAATTTTAAAACTTGCTCTTGTTTTTCTTTTTCTACCAAGTTAAATCGTTTGTCAAAGTTTAAAATTTCATATAGTTTTTTGTTTTCCACAATTTGTATATTAAATATATAAAATAAATTTCAACAATCTTGACTTTTATTTTTTAATATAAATATAAGTCATATATTGTAAATATGGCATTGAAAATAAGATTAGCAAGAGGTGGTTCAACACATGATGCACATTATAAAATTGTTGTTATTGAAAATACAAAAGCACGTGATGGTCAAGCAACAGATATAATTGGGCACTATCATCCTAATGTTCACAATGAAAATAGAGTTGTTATTGATATAGAAAAATTGAATAAATGGATTGCAAACGGAGCAAAACCAACAGAAACAGTTGTTCGTTTAGGCCTTTCACAAGGTTTGGACTTTTTAGCAAAATTTGCACCAAAACACGGAGAAAGTAAAAATAAAGGTAAAACAAAAAAACAAATTAAAGCAGAAAAGAACTAAAATTTAAGATATTTAATAAATTAAAATGTTGAATATCTTTAAAGAAAAATTTCTTCAAAGCCATTTCTATAATAAATTTTTAAACAAGTTTTTTGAAGTTGTTATAGATTTAATTGCTCCAAAATGTTGTTATCTTTGTGGTATTAGATTATTTAACAATGAAAATCTTTGTGATAATTGCAAACAAAAAGCAATATTGATAGACCAAAGTAATTGTTGTAAAAAATGTGGTTATCCAATAACAAATTATAATCAAACGGGTAATTTTTTAGATAAAAAAGTTAAAAAAATTTGTCCAAGTTGTAATACTGAAAAAAGATATTTTGATAGAGCTTATTCGGTTTATCAATATAAAAATATTATTAGAAAAACATTGATGAACTTAAAATTTTATTTTGACATAGATGCAATTAGTTTTATTGGTATACAAATGTTTAAAACATACAAAAAAACTATTGATAAAGTTGATTTTATTTGTATTATTCCAATTACAAATTTTAAACTTTTTAATAAAGGCTATAATCACGCCGGGTTGATTGCAAAATCATTTTATGAAGTTTTAAAAAAACAAAATCAACAAGATAATACAAAAGAAACAATATTATACGACTTATTGGTTAAAACAACAAAATCCGTTGCTTCAAAACAACTGTCTCAACATGAAAGATGGTTGAAAAAATACAATTTTAAAATCAATTCAAAATATAAAACGAAAGAATACATTGATAGTTTTACTGGTAAAAAATTTTTAATTATAGATGACATTATGACAACCGGCGCAACTTTAAACGTTGCTTCAAAGATAATAAAAGATACTTTTCCAAAAAGTAAAGTTTATTGCCTTACTTTTGCAAGAACAATGTTATATTAGATATTATTTATTTCTTTTTGCTTCTTTCCAAAGTTTTAACATTGTATCTATTGGTGCTGTTTTTAAATCACCTTCATAATGTTGTTCGCAATAAATCATTCTTCTTATAAACTCATTAACTGAATAATTTAAAGCATCTGCACTATTGATTTTATATCTATTTGCAAGATTTCCTAAAACAAACAAAACGTCCCCAAGTTCTTCAAAAATACGTTGTGTGTTGTCATTTTTGTCATTGTGTTTATTTAATTCTTCTTTTAATTCTTCAATTTCATTTTTTAAATCTTGTAATATATCGTGCTTATTATCATATCCAAAATTTGTTTCTTCATCTATAATTTCTTGAACTTTTTGGCTATATTCTAACGATTGCAAATTTTGAAAAGGTAATATTTTATCTTTTAAAGACATAATAAGTAAAATAAAAAAATAAAAAGTGTGCCCGATGCGAGTCGAACGCACGACCTACAACTTAGGAGGTTGTCGCTCTATCCAGCTGAGCTACGAGCACATAATTAATAAGAATATATATTTTATAATTTTCAAGATAGATGTTTGTATATAATAAATATATAATTATTTATTATTTTTAACACTGCTTTCTATCCAATCTTTGAAATCTTCTTTTGAAGTTGCCCCTGTTTTACTTGCAACCGCTTTTCCGTCTTTAAATAATATAAAAAATGGAATCCCAGACACCCTATATGCTGAAGCAATATCTTGGCAATCATCAACATTAACTTTACAAAATTTTACATTTTTAACTTCGTTTGATAAGTCTTCGAAAATTGGCAACATCATTCTGCAAGGACCACACCAAGGAGCCCAAAAATCTATTAAAGAAAAACCTTTGTTATCTAATACTTCATTTTTTAAGTTTTCACTTGTTATAATTGCAATATTTTCACTCATAAAACTAACAACTAAATATTTTAAATTAAAAATAAAATACAATAAAAATTTAATTTTAATTATATATAATATTTTTATTGACTTTTTAATTATCATTATTCATCTTTAATTATGATTTTTAAACATATAAAACTACATACTTTGCATAGTCATTCAATAAATTCTTCATTACTTAGAACAATTATTTTTACTTTTGGACATTATTGGATAGATGTTTTATCACAAGTAATTGTTGCAGGAACACCGTTACATCTTGCAATGACAGCATGTATTGTTGGGCCAATTATTAATGCGTTTTGGTATTTTATTTTAGATAGAATATTTTTCAAATATATACCAAATAAAATTACTTTGATAAAAGAAAAAAAGAATAATAAGAAATAATTTGATGTTTTATTTTTCTAAATCATTTTTACTATTTTTTTTACTATTGTTGTTTTCAAGATTTATAAAATTATTGTTGTTTTTTGTATATTCTTTTTCTATAGGTTCTTTCCATTTTACATGAACATCTGTGTTTTTAACATGATTTTTATCTTTTAAAATACCTTTTTTTACTTCTTGTTTTTGCATTACATTATTTTCTTGTTTGTTTGCTTTTTGTGAGTTATTGTTTATTGTTGGCATTTGTTTGTTAAGATTATTATTTGGTTGTTGTTCATTAAATTGTTTTTTTGATTGAATTTGAATTCTATTTTGAACAATAGGAACATTTTGCAGTTGTTTGATTTTATGATAATTATTTATACTTGTATTTGTTATTTCATTTTGCATTTGTTTTTGTAGATTTACATTTGATTTAGTTAGTTGTTCATTAATATTTTCAATTTTTTCATTTGATTGAGCTTTTGCACTTTTCATTAAATTTACTATTCTTGTTGCAGTGAGATAAAGAGCGGAAGCAATAGTAATACCAAGTAAAACCCATTGTAAAACAGGAGATATTGCGAATAAACCAATTATTTGTGGATTTGCCAAAAGATACACTATTGTACTTCCTGTTCCTAATATTGTCGTTATCCACCCAATTGCAGAACCAACATTTTGTTTTTTATCTTGTTTTTCATTTACGTCTGCACTTATGTATTTTAATACATTATTTTTTTCTTGTGATGTTAAGCTATTATCTTCCATTATTTTTGAAGAAAAATTTAAAACATCTTCATATGACGGATTATCTGTTTTACATGTTTGTTCGAATATTTGTTTTACTTTTGAATTTTGATTGATGGCTGATAGTGTTTTTTCGTTAATTGGTACCGTTGAATCTAAATCTAAACAGTATGGATTGCCTATCATTGTTGATAAAAAAATATTTGTATCATTATACATTGATTTATGTCTGGAAAAAGGATTTATGATAGATCTGTATGTATCGTTAACGCTGATAGCGTCTGAAACACTCTCTGTTATTTGTTGTTGCTTAGTTTGATTTTGATTTGTATTTTGTTCGTTATTATTATTTTCCACAATTTACATCTATTTATTATAAAAAAAAACTAATTACTTGCAAATTAAAAAAAAGTTAGATTTATAAGTTGTCTATGTCAAATCTTGTTGAAATAAAAAAAAGAATAGAAAGTATTACATCAACTATAAAAGTGACAAAAGTTATGCAGATGATTGCGACTGCAAAAATTGCAAAAATTAAAACCAAAATGTCTGCCGTTGAGAAATATAATAACTATGCAAATGAAATCGTAAGTGAATATTTAAAAAATATAGAAGACACAGCAGAGTTTGATAAATATTTTATTAAAAATGAAAATAATAAAAACATTTTGTTTGTTGTTTTTTCAAGTGATAAAGGGACTTGCGGAAGTATAAACACAAATATATTTAAAGAAATAAACATATTGATTAAACAACATCAAGATAAAAGAGAAACAATAACAATTTTGCCAATAGGAAAAAAAGCAGTAAAGTATTTTGAAACAAATGCGTCTAAAATTGGAGTAAATGTTTATCAAATTGATAAATATGCTGATGCTGAATATTGTAATAATGAGATTATACATAATACAGTTAATAATTTAATTGTGGCATATAACAATGGAAGATTTGGAGAAATTCATTTTGTGTATCATAAATTTAAAAATATTATAACATGTAATGCAGTTGATGATATATTATTACCATTTGATAAATCACAAATTAACATTGAAAAGGCTGAATTTTTTAATATTACAAAGACAGAATTTATATCATCATCAATTATTGAATTTTTTATAAGAACAAAATTATACAATGCATATATTTCAAATATTGCATCCATTGTTTCAAGTAGAATGAATGCAATGGACAATGCAACAAAAAATGGACAAGAAATTATTGATGAACTTAAAATAAAGTATAACAAAGGAAGACAAGCAAATATTACTTCTGAACTTAGTGATATTGTTTCTGGCTTTGAGGCAATTAGTTAAAATCAAAAAATTTTAAATAATAAATTTATTCAAATAGTTTTTCTTCGTTTGGGTCTTCAAGATCTTGTTTTAATAGAATTTCATTTAAGCCTTGGAATGTGCTTATGATTTTTATTTTATTGTTATTATTTTCTTCGTTTGTGATATATCCAATATATAATTTTATATCATCATAATTTGTTGTAATTTGTGCATATTCATCGTATTGGAAATATTTTGTATATTGTTTTGATTTGCTAAACATACCTCTTTCAAGTGATGTTAATAAACCTTTTTGTGAAAGATTTTCCATCAATTGTTTATCATTTGATAAAATAATTATTGTTTTATCTTTTTTAAAAGATACATTGTCTGTTATTTTATCTTTTTTTATTTTAATTTTTAGTTGTTTTAAATTTGGATTATTTTTCATTATTGTCATTACTTTATTTATTTCTCTATTGTCCTCTTCATTTTGATTTGTAAAAAATACCATTTGTATAGATTTATTATTTAAAATCTTTCTGCTCAACCCATCGCCTATATATTGCGCTGACATTGATACAAAAATCACGAATAACAAACAAAGCGATAACCAAGCAAAAAATATATATAAATTTTTAAAAATTTTATTTAAAACTTTAACAACCCATCTCATATTTAAAACTTATTCTTTAAAAGTATCGTTTATTGTTTTTGCAAGATTTTTGGTAAATGTTTTAATATTACTTTCAAGCAAGATTTTTTCTTCTTCCTGTTTGTTTGATATATAACCAATTTCAATTAAAATTGATATCATGTCAAGTCCTCTTAAAACAAGCAATGCTCTTTGCCCGTGTCTGCATATTTTACATATATTATTTTTTTTGAAAGATAAAAGTATGTTATCTATAATAATAGATGATTTTTCAGATAATGTTTGATGTGTCATGCCAACCAATATATCTAATACACTATGATTATTAACATATTTTGTATATTGTTTTGGTAAATAGTTTCTATTATAAAATCTTGTCCAATCTGGATGCTCTTCATCTATATGTGTTATTCTATAAACAGTTGTTCCGGATATGTTTGGATTTTCGTGTGCATCGGTATGCAATGATATAAATAAATCTGCTTTTGCATTGTGTGCAATCTTAACTCTATCTATTAAGGCCACACTTTTATCTTTATCTCTTGTCATCACAACTTTAAAATTATATTTTTCTAATTCTGTTTTTAATGCTTTTGCATATTTTAGTGTAATATTTTTTTCATAATTTCCTGCACTACTTTTTGCCCCTGGATCTATTCCACCGTGTCCTGGATCGATTACTACAACATATGGTTTTGGATGTGATAATGTTATAGTTTGAAAAGTAGCATCTTGACTAACTCTATAAAGACCGCCTTGGTCGTATTGTTTTGTTTGTTTGTTGCTTTGTTGTTTATTGTTATTATTATTTTTAACATTAGAATTATTTTTTTCTTTTTGTTTTTCTTCAATTTGTTTTTGTTTATCATATTCATCAACTATTGCTTGATTTGCAAATTTTACTGCAATTTCATCTTTACTAATTTTTTTATTTATTATTTTTGTTCCAATCGGTAAATCAATAGCGATTCTATAACCAGTTTCTTGTCTTCCATATTTTAATCTAATATCTTTTGGCATTTGATATGTAAAATTTATTGTTTTGTCTTTTATTAAATTTGTATTTACATCTATAAAAAAACGATTTGTCTCAGGTTGAATGTATGATTTTACAAATTTATCATTTTGTATGTTTTTTCCATTTATAATTAATGTCCATATGCCTATATTTCTTGCTTCCATTGTTAAGTCTAATGTTAAACCAGCATTCATTCTTTTATCTCCAACCATTCCAGCATATGTTTCTAATATATCATTTGGTATATTTTTTGTCTCTAATTTAAAATTTTCTTGTTTTATTTTTTGTGTATTATTATTTGGTGTAGCAAAACAATTTATTATCTTTTGTTTTTTTTCTATTTGTTCTATTATTTTATCTATTTCATCTTTTTTTCTTACTGGTTGTTGGTTGGTTTGCTGTGTTTTTGGTTTATTATTTATTGTATTTGTTTTTTGATTGCTATTTTTAGAATTATTATTTGAATTGTTTATATTGTGTTGTTTGTTTGTGTTGTTTATTGTTGAAGAATTATTTTTTTTTTTTTTTTTTTCTTGT
>Ga0247609_10007814_pt1 | contig 10151 bp, 11 predicted proteins | sample 172DNAGHGlowgp2_FD_193487 | JGI IMG/M metagenome (GOLD analysis project Ga0247609, IMG submission 193487) | Sheep rumen microbial communities from Palmerston North, Manawatu-Wanganui, New Zealand - 1728 DNA GHGlow gp2 | ecosystem: Host-associated > Mammals > Digestive system > Stomach > Rumen ...
GATATGTTTTCATCCGACCATTTGAATGCACTTAATGCAAAAGCACAGGCAATCGCATCGGAAGAATATGAAAAAGCATTTGACCGATACAACGCAGACAGAACAAGAACCCTTAATGAATGGAATGCGAACAACGAAGAAAAGAAAAATGCTTACGCATCGCAGAATGACATTTACAAGACCATGATGAACCAACTTGCAAATGATTACAACACCGACACAACAAACTTGATGAATTCCTTAAGTGATTATTATGGTGGTCTCGTCAATGCAAACAACGCATATACAAACGGTCTTGCGAATATGAACACATCTCTAGGCAATGCTTCATTGTCCGAAAACAATGGTGTTGCGGACATGCTCAACTTTGCTCTCAACGCATTCAATTCAATCATGGCAGGATAAGGAGTAGATTATGCAACCAAATAAAATTCAGTTCGATACGAATGCACTTGCAAGACATCAGCAAACAGGTAATAACATCAGGTCAATGCTCGATGTACTTGCTCAAATTCAAAATGAAGATGACGATATTGAAAATGATGTTGAGAGTGCAGAAATCGAAGAATCAAATGACAATACATTTGATTTTTCTGAACCAAAGACCGTAACGACAAAACCCACTCCTGCACCAAATCGAATTGCCTTTGATTACAATGCACTTGACAACCATAGACAAAATGGGTTAAAGGGAACGATTAAAAATATGATTTCAAATTTCATTGGTGGATTGGTTGCTCTCTAATTTTAAGGTGGTAAGAACATGGCATTAAACATTCAATGGAATTTTCCACAGGTTGCCGATTTTTCAGGAATCTTGAAAAGCAATTTGGAAAACAAGCAAAAGGCATACGATGAACTCGCAAGAAATCTCGGAAGTTCAATCCAAACCACCCATGATTACCTTCTTGACAGGGAATTGGCAAACCTAATCGAGAATTATGATGGTCAGGCAAACAAAGAAGACCTTGAAAATCAAATTGCCGCAAATAGGGCAAGACGAATCAAGAAGGACGAGTCCCCACTCATTCAATGGAGATGGCAGAACGAAAGGATGGATGCGAAAAACAACGCAATCCAACAGAGAAACAATGCGGATGCAGAAGCAAGGAAGACAACCGAGGAATCTCTTGCAACATCCGATCAAGAAATTCGAGACACCTTGCATGAAATCAGGATGGCAAGGGGCAAGAATGACGGTGATTCCGTAAGAGAACAGATGTACATCTTGGAAAAGCAGATTGAGGCAAGAAATAAGATTGCAGACATACTCGGTAAACCTCACTTTGAAATGCCAAAGGAAATTATTGAACAGAAAGTTGACCCAAGTGTGGAAACGGCAAGAAGCATATCTTATCAGTTGAATGACCCGAATCTTACAATGGAACGCAAAGGACAACTTTATGCAGAAGCAATGAATCTTCCTGAAGGTTCTGTAAAGGAAAATCTTATTGCAAAATTCCCAACCATTAGAACCATTGATGAACAACGCATTCAGGCAAACCAAAGCAACTCAATAAACAGACAGATTCAAAGAAATAACGCAAGGGATGATGCGAACAAGTTGACCTTCTCCGAATTGATGTCAAAGAGTTCGTGGACGCAGGATGAAATGAATGCTTTGATGGGAAAACACAAATCAAGACTTGATGGAGATGCTCTCAAATACGGCAAGATGAGTCCTGACGAGAAAAAATATTGGAAGGACAATAATAAGAATGAATGGTCATTGCTCAAAGACAAAGGGATGATTTAACATGGCAACAATTTCGAGAGAAAAGTTAAAAGACGAATTATTGGAATCAGCATCGTTGTGGAAGAAAGGAAGTCCAGAAGAAACAACCCTTTTGAAAATGGTTGAAAACATTGACAACCTTTCCGATGACGAATTGAAGATGTGGTCTTATGTCAATCATGATGTCGTATCGAAACTGTTGCCACATAATTCAGAACTTTGGAAAATGTCAAACGGTTCTGAACCTAATTGGGTTTCAGAACCACTTGATTTGAAAAAGATGTTTAACAATGATGGTATTCTTGACGAATGGATGTCGTTGCCAAGTTCCGTGATTAAGAATGTTGCCGAATCAAATGGAATTCCTTACAAGACCCTTCTTAAGGAATTGGAAAAGCAAAGTACAATCAAAGGAAGAGAAGATGCCATGTTAGGCACGAACACACTTCAAAAGGTTTTTACCCCAAGAACTTATGAAGCAAGAATGCGTGGTGAAGACGATTCTGCCAAAGACATTGGGTTGGATGTCCTTGAAAATCTTGCCTACATGATTCCATACGGAAGAATCGCAGGGATGATTCCGAAGGTCGGTGCATTTCTTAAAGGTCTTGGTGGATTTGGAAGGGGTCTGACTTATACAACGGAAAATGCAATTAACCCTGCATTGTTCGAAACGATTGATGCCGTTGCCTATGATGACGAGAACAATGACCGATCAAAGTTTTCGACAGGTGACATTGTGCAAGGAACAGGGGTCAACATGGGTGCTCCCATACTCATGAAGGGAATCCCTGCATCAATCAGCAGAATGATGGGTGGAAGTGGAAGACCTGACAGGGGTTTGCTCAACAAGTTTTTTGATTGGGGTGATGGTAAGACAGCAAAGGAAATTGCCAATGAGGTTCGAGACTCCTATAAGACCCTTGAAAAGAACAGACAAAAGGAAAAGGATTTGTTGGGAAGTCTAACGCAAGAGGAATACAAAGCACTTGAATCAAGTGTAGACATTCCTGTTGAATATACCGACATATTGCCAAAGATTGCCGAACAGAAAGGAAAGAACTTCGCAGAGAAGTTTGAAAACTTCATGAAAAAGGCAACTGATTCTGAAAAGAAATTGATTTCAAACAATCCTGATGCAAAGAAGGAATTGCTTGACCTGTACAGAAATTCCGATTACTCTAAAGTTGAAGATGGAAAAACTGCAAGAGAACTTTATGAAGAAATCCTCTCAAAGAACTGGGCAACGAACAAGTACGGAGACAATGGTTATGACCAATCAAAAGTGAGTACCGTGCCTGCGGTTGGTTATCTTGTAAATAAAATCAACGAGAAGGAGAAATCCGACTTGAAGAAGAAAGAAAAGGAAGATGCAATAAATCGTTATAAGATAAGATTCATGTTGGGGGAATAATATGAAGTTGCGTGATATGGTCAAGAGAGGTGGAAGTCACCACAAATGGATTTTTGTCGCAAATCCAAATTGTTGTGAAAAATGCAGGGCAATGAATGGTGCAACCTACAATGGAACAAAACCCACTTTTTACGGTCATGTACCCGACAGGGAACGGAAAGTATAATTGCCGTTGCCATTGGGTAAAACTGTATTAAGACAGGTTTTAACCCATTTTAAAGACATTTTGAGGGAGTTTTCGCAAGAAATCAATAAAACCCTCGGTCACCCCCCCGAAAACCCGTCAATCATCATTTATGGGTGGTTTATAGGGAAATTGCCTAAAATCTTTCAAAAATGACGAAAATGGGGTTTTGAAGGGATTTTTAGGCAGGGATTGACAATCTACCCGACAAAAAAAAGAAAAGACCGTAGAAGTCATTCTACGGTCTTTAATTGTGATTTGATTTACCTAGATTGATGCTTGATATTTTTCAATCACGCAGTTGTCAATGTGTTCCCGAAGTTGCCTTGTTATCGGAGAAACAAGACTGCGGAATGCATCACCCTTGAAAAAGGGGTCAATTGGATATCCGACAAACAATCCGTTTTCACCCTGCATGACTCTCAATCCACGAATCATGAGTTGGTCGTTGATGACGATTGTTGCAAGTGCGAGGACATGCCCCAAGGTTGCACTCTCTTTAAACGGAAAGACCTGAACATTGGTGATTGCAAGGCAATCAAAATTTGCGTTGTTGTTTTCAGACATGTTTTATCCTTTTGTTTGATTGTTGATGATTTCGTATTTGTCAACGGAAGGAATGATTGCACACCCACCCCAAGTTCCATGGATTTGTCCAGCATCGTCGATGCAATCAACAACACCTTCTTTCCCTGTATATTGGGGTTCACCCTCCATCGAAATGATTTTGATTTTGTCTCCGACCTTAACCATTTTTACATTCCTCCACCTGAAGGGTTGCACGATTGATTTTTTCAATCATCTCGAAAGAGACTGCAACCAAGTGATTGTAATCCGAAGATTTTGCGTTTGCGAGGTAGGTTTCCTTGATGGCATTGAATTGTTTGGTCGTAAAACCAAAACTCTTGTATTCATTTTTCAATGCCTTGCAAACATATCCCATGATGCAAAAGGCATTGCCATCAATTCCGACAAGATTGTACTTTCTTTTCATTGTTATACCATCCATTCAATATTGTGCTTTTTGCGAAGTTCACCCACGGTAATTTGCAGGGGTTTGAAACTTGTGTCCAAGACAACGGCAACACCAGGTAAGTCAAGGTTTTCAAGTTCCTCGATGCTGAAGTCTCCAAGTTCAAGACCCATGCCCAAATCAACTGCACCGAAAACAACCTTGCCGTATCCGTTTGCAAATTCAGAGGATGGTGTATCAAACATGGAATCTTCAAGAACCAACCAATGACAAGATTCAGAAATTGCAAGGACACTTCCAAGATTTTGAAACTTGCGAATGTAATACCTTGCAATCACTTTCTTTTGGTCGTTGGGAACACCGTCTTGGGAGCAATACTTCATCTTGTGAATTGCTTCGACAATTTCATCATTGACGAGATTGAATTTCTTCTTTGCCATTATGCGTTCTCCTTATTTGCAACCAAGTTCCTTCTGGTGTACTTTCTCTTCTTGCGATTCTTAACGACCTTCTTGGTGCTTTTTTCAATCTCGACAGGAATACTCTTGATTGCTTCAAGGGTCTTCTTGGGATTCGGATTGTTAACCTTCTTGTCAAAGAAAAGCAAGTCGTTCAGGAAAGCATCAAAGAATTCGTCATACCGTTCAAAACGGTTTTCCGATTCTTTAAGATTCATCACACGGGCAAGTGCCATCTTCGAAGCAATCTTGCATGCATTCTGAAAGTTTGTTGTTTCCATGATATTATCTCCTGTTTGAATTTTTGATTTCTTTTTGTTATGTTGTTCTAAAACAACAATCAAAAATTAAACCAATCAAGAACAACATAACACAACCAAGAACACAGGTTGTGTCTTCAATGAATGGCAATTGGGAGAACAAAAAAGAAATTGCCCATTTTTAAGAGCAATTTCTTGTGTTGTATTTCAAATCAATTTTGAACAGGTCTTAACTGCGGAATTTGGTTAAGACCCTATGCTCAAAATACTGGACATGATTTTCTCCGTAAAAGGATTGCCAAACCTTATGCAATAACCAAGCATAAGACGATGAACAATGTTGCCAATTTTGAATAAGTTTAATATGTCGTGTGCTGAATACCTGTTCTTCGATATCCATTGAATCAAATCGTTCCTCTATAAGTTCGGCAATCCGTTCATCGGACATTCTTTGAGGTTGGGAATTTGAATAAATCCTAAAACTCTTTGGACGCATAATATTTTCTCCTATTGGAAAATATTTATTGCATCACGAGACCTCAAAGACATAACATTGATGGTTCAACATCTGCACCCTTGTTCTTGCGAGTTGCGAACTCCAATCACCAACCAAAGAGATATAACATTGATTGACATCTGAAACGGAAACCACATAAGTAATATTGTGTTGATAAGGATAAGTGGAATTTCCTGATTCACAAATGTAATGAAACCATTGATCGGTCAAACCGTTTGAATATGTGTTATCCCCTTGATTGATGCATACACATTGTTCAGGTCTTGTTGAGTTTAGGCACACCCTGTAATAGATTAGGTATGTCTTGCTCGGTAAAAGATTTGAAATCTTTTGTATTGCCTTATTCTTTGTTGCACCACCTGTGTAATACCAATCATAGGTGATTGAAGATTCCGCAGTATAATAATTTGAACTGCAATCAGTCGAAGTCCTCTTAATTTGCGGAGGTGTATATTGCGAAATGCCATTTCCTGCAACAAGAGGTATTCCCGAAAAGTTTGAGGGAAGCAACCAATAAGTTCCTAAATTTGTTCCCTGACCATCCTTGAAACTGATTTTGTTGGAATGTTCTGCACTTGTATCAATCTCATTTACATCGATGCTCGATATTTCAGAAGTCGATTCCCCTGAACCTTGATTCAAAACCTTGAATGCTCCATTTACCGTTCCTGCACCGATGTTGCTTCTTGCCTGTGCCTTTTCTGCATCGGTGAAAATTTGCGATGCATTTGCAATGACTTTTTCCATTCTGACTTGTGCCATATTTGCCCCCCTTTAATTACTCTCCGATGTTACCAAATAGATGCATGGGATTTCGGTTGGAATTGAATTGACCTCATCCGTGTTTGGGTTATCCCATCCTGTTCCTGTTTCGGGAAATTGACCACCATTCTTTATGCATACCGCATAACGCAAAGATGAGTCATCGAAACAAGTGGATGACTTGTTATAAGAAGCAAGTTGCAACCCATAACAACAGATTCCAATCCAATAATCAGTATTTCGTTCAATTATTAAATCCTGCCCTGACTCCGCATACATAGGAAGTCTAGACTCTCCCTTGCTTGTTATTTCTTGCCAATTCGATTGACATTTGATTGAACCATCAGAATTCATTACGCAAATCCTGATTTTACCACTTCCATTATAATTCCAGAACTTGACATCGGATATTTCACCTTTGCCAAGTGATGAAACCTTATAATATCGTGTTGTGATATTGATTCCGTAAGAATTCCAAGAACCGTCACCTGCCCAATGCGAACCCGTAAAACCAAGATTTCCATTTTCATTCATCAAGAAAATGGTCATAAGGATTGGGTTGTCAAAGAAAGAGTTGTTCACATCGGCAACATATTGCCCCTGTGAATTGAGTGAAAATGAAATAGACGAACCCGATGCAGCAACAAGTTTTTCATTGAGATATCCTGCTCGGTCATACCCATTGACGGAAACCTTGTTGTTTAAAGATGAACCGATGCCACCGTCAACCTTATGAATGTAATTCTTGAAAGTGAAACTTCCTGCAAGTCCACCTGTTCTGTATTGGACTTTGTAATCATCATTATTCATTTCAAAATCAAAGTCAATCACGAATGTCTGAACCGCATCCTTCTTTGCGGAATCAACAACGCAGTCGAATGACTTGAATAATGTTGAACCCTTCAAGATTTCAATCGTCAAGTCAACATAATACGGAGAAGGATATGTCTGTGTGTAATCAATCCTTATTGAAGAATGATAAAGTCCGATCAAAGATTTGACTGCTCCGTCTTCAAGAGGCATCGTTCCATCGTCTTTTGTCAAGTTGACGGGTATTCCCATGTGAGCATAGACATTTGGAATAATAGAAGAAACTTCAATCCATTCTGCATCAGATGAATTTAAAGAAAGGTCAAAGTTTCGGTTGTTGCCGACTGTTGTTTCCGTGACCCTGATTGAATTATCTTCCGATGTTACGGATACATTTGGAACTTGTTGAACTCCACTTAAATGATAAATGGTTTGTCCATTTGAACCTGTGGTAGAATTGACCGAAATTGTTCCGTCATTACACTCGACTTCCGTCTTGGATGCGAGTATTCCCAATCCTAATTGTTCGTCTGCATTTGTGCGATTTTCAATTTCATTCTGAATGGTGTTATGAAGGGCAATATTCCCTGTTTCCCTGTCGTAATACCCATCTACCGCACCCTTCGCATCCTGTGACAATGAAAGTGAATAATGAACGGTATTTCCAACCTGTTCGGAATTTACCCCAATGTACTCGTCTCCGAGTTATCGAGATGTAATCAGAATCTTCAACGGCAACACAATTTGAAGGTTGCATATTGTCCGTTGTCCAAAGCAAGTTCTTATTTCTGTCAAAGACTTCCAAACGATAACAGTAATCGGAATCGACATAGACAACCGCACGACCATTGTTGTCAAGAATAATGTCTTTTGGGTTTTGAACCAAACCCTGCGAATCCTTATATGTCCTTACAGGGTATTTGCTATCGGTATCACTGTTGTGATAGACATTAAGAATGCCCGCAACATTTAATGCCCCATTTTTCACAGAGAATTGAATATTAGGGTCGAATAATAACTGAATCATTTTCCTTCCTCAAAATTAAACATACTTTACACTGTAATATGGTACTGCATCCAAGATTCCAACATCCTCCATATTACCCCAATCATGGTTTGGAGATCTTATGTCAAACATTATCCTGAAATATGCCTTTGATGAGTTTTCCCAAAAAGCAGTTGTCTTGCGAGGTCTGCAAGTCCATGAATATCCACCATCAAATGAATATGACTTGTTTGTTGTGAATTCTCGAACGACTGTGGCATTCCCAAGAGGGTCGGGTCTATGAATTGTTTCATGGTGTCCTGTCCACCAAAATTCACGATAGAATCGGAGAGTTAATTTGAGGTCATCCATGTATAAGTCATCATATTCCATTCTTTCGTATTCACCCGGACTTGTTACGGACTTAATTGAGTGTCCTGGGGCAACGAAAGGAACTTCCTGAATTGTTGCATATCCTTGAACATTGTGGGGGTCTGCGACATTTATAATGCTTGTATAGCATCCCTTCGGATAATCAGGAACAACCATTGGTCCATTGTTTGACGAATATGTCCATTCATGGTGTATAGGATATGGGTCAAGATACAACTTGGTACAATCTTGATATGTGAAAGTTCCTTCACCGAGAGGGTCTGACCATGATTCGGGATAAATCGGGATGTCTTGTGTATAATTGAAAATATTTCCTTTCCAAGTGCAATAAGACCTTACATTCTCTCTATATGGGATGTAATGTTGCATGATATGACGACCGTCAATTACACACGATACAAAACTTGCCCTAATGACATTGGTATTTACTTCCAAATAATCCTGCGTCCAAATTGAACCATGAAGTTTGCAGTTATGGAAAGATGATTGACCACGGATTACAATATCGTCAAAGACTTCGCAACTTTCAAAATCAAGACTTCCAATAAATGGGTGGGAAACATCGACAATGTCTTGGGTCAGTCCATGACCAATTGAACAATTGAAGGTTGTTCCCTTCGCAGTCATTGAACATTTGATGTTTGGATTTAAAGTTAATGTTTGCACACTTGAATCAATTAAAGTTATGTCAGTATCAAGACGGTCGAAATTCGCATAACATAGATTGCCAATCATGCACGATGAAAAAGTTGTTCCCTGCGGAGCATCAACAGAAACTTTGGCAATTGTACAGTTGATGAATGAATTTGAATTGCCATGCGGTGCAATGTACCCAATTGTCGCATTGCGATATGTGATGCCATCACCAAGGACAATTGTTCCGATATCTGTTGAGGGGCAGAATGATTTTCCTTGCAAGTCAATGTCGGTTAAATGATAGATTTCCCTTGCTACATAAGCATAGGCATCACCGTCCGAGAAATTATCAATGTCCAAAGGACATGTTGCGGTATCATAATCACCAATTGAACAGAAGGGTTTGTCGGTTGCCGGCATGTTTCTCAAAATGTATTCACCACTTAATGGGAAAATATCGTCTCCGATAAAACGGCAATTGTCAAATGTTATCTTGAAATTGTTTTGTGTATAGGTTATTGAGGAATGCCCGATGAAAGTCATTCCTTCGCAAGTAATGTCAGCATTTTTTATTGCGGTTTGGTTCACTTGCTTATTGTGGACATGGATTGTCTTTGCTCCTGATGTGAGCATTTCATACAGGTTGCAGAAAATGAACGAATCAACTTCAACATTTCCACCTGTGAATTTGAAACGACCGATCGGGTTTCTTGTCTTTGCTCCAATGACTTGTACATCCCTGCATGTAATAAGATAGGACGAACCAAAGAATACCCAATTTTCAAGAAGAAGAGTTCTTGATGTGATAAGGTTTGAACCGATGTTATACTGCCCTCGTTTCAACTTGATTGATTGTGGAGAAATCATCCTGTTGTTTGTACCATAGGTCAATGCTGCCCCAAAGAGTGCAGAGATGTTTTCCTCATGACCTGCATATACACCATAATATTCCCCAGGAATGTACGGCAAAGTGTTTACAAGCAACCAACGACCTGTTGCTGAATGATTGGACTTGACAACCTGT
>Ga0247609_10007815_pt1 | contig 10150 bp, 7 predicted proteins | sample 172DNAGHGlowgp2_FD_193487 | JGI IMG/M metagenome (GOLD analysis project Ga0247609, IMG submission 193487) | Sheep rumen microbial communities from Palmerston North, Manawatu-Wanganui, New Zealand - 1728 DNA GHGlow gp2 | ecosystem: Host-associated > Mammals > Digestive system > Stomach > Rumen ...
TTATAAAGTCTTCCCAGGTCTGAGGAACTTCAAGGTCAAACTGTTCAAGAATATCCTTGCGGTAGAACATAAGACTGAAGGTTTCCTGTTCAGGAAGTGCGTAAAGACCACCATCATATTTATATGGCTCGTAAGCACTTGGCTTAAACCAGGTAAGAACTTCATCACATCCTTCAAAGCGCATGAGGTTTACGTTCGCATTACGCAAAGCATAATCTACAGGCTGAGATGTATAAGTAGAAATAACAACATCAGGACCTTTTCCTGCAACTACTGCAGAAAGAAGAGCATCAGGGTTGATAAGTTTTACGTTAACTTTAATACCAGTCTGAGGTGTAAAGGTATCATCAATCATGTTCTTAAGAACCTGGCTCTGATCACGACCTGTTACAATCCAAACTTCAACTACATGCTCGTCGTTTTCATCATAAGTACTACCAAGAGAAGCAGAGTCATAAAGGAATGAGTTTATGAATGAAACAATTTCGTGTCTTGCATCTTTAAAGAAGTTTGATTTATCCGGTTTGATTTTGTCATCAGCACCCTGAACTAAAACATAGTCAATATCAAGCTTTGTTTCTGTAAGAGAAAGCATAGAAGAAGCAAGAGTCATTGTGTTATCTTTAAAGTTCTGGAAGTTCTTTGTAATTCTATCTGGATGTTTGTAGAATTTTTCCAGCTGCTCAGCCAAGTTTTCTGCCGGAGCAATCTGATTTGATTTCTGACCTGTAACAGCAACAAAGTCGTCTACAATTTTGTAAAGACGGCGGCTTTCCTGCAGCATTGCTTCTACTTCATCAGGGAATACCTTGTGAATTTCGTAGTCGCGGTCAACATCAGGAGTTGTACCTGTAAGAACAAGAATTGTACGGTAGATAAGGTTAAGACGATATACAGAATCTTCAATCTGACTGATAATTGGACCTACATCACCAAGAGTTGCCTCAAGGCGGATTGTATGCTTACCTTTTGTAAGATAGAACTTGTAAGGATTTTTATTTGCATCAGAAAGAGTTTTAAACTGCCAGTCTTTATTATATTTAAATCCTACAGCTTTAAGGGCATCGATAGGGATTTCTTCATCAATATAGATAGAACGATATGCAACATAACCGCGCTGGAAGAACTGACGGCCTTTAAGAGAAATTGTATACCATCCGTTTTCTGGAATATCAATTTCCCATTCAATCCACTGGCCTGGCGCTTTCCATGAATCACCACCAACATAGTTCAAAACTGTATTCTTTGTACTATATGGTTCTGTAATTGCAGAAGAACGGTCATAACGTGCAAAAAGAGAAGGATCAGAACGAACAAGAGAATTTTCTCCCTGAACCTTAACCTTTATATCTTTAGCATTATTATTTTCTGGTTTAACAGGCTGTTTTGCAACATACTGTTCATAGGAATAATATTGTTTCAAAGGCAAAAGCTCAATTGCACTGATTACAACAGGTTCGCTGATAGCTTTCAAAGCAATTGTGTTCTGGCCTTTTTCAAAATAGAAACGATATGGATCTACTTCATAGCCTAAATCGCTTTTGAAACGAATCTGCTGATATGCAAATGTTTCTGCCTGGGAAGGACGAATCATGTTTCCGCGGTTATCGTATTTGATTTCACCGCCGTCTTTCCAAAGACGTGAAAAGGAAAGTGTATCTGCGCCTCTAAAAGGCATTTCTCCGTTTATATAAAGAATACGTTCAATATCAACGTTTCTTGAAGGAGGACAGATATATTCCATTGAAATATTGTAGAAGCCTGCCTCTGGTACATCTACATTCCACACAACAAAAGAGCGCTCATCCGTAAGAACTGCGTCTTTTCCTTCATAATTCGAAACCGTGCTTATTCCGGTAGATTTATCAGCATCATATGCAAAAACATCTACTGCAACCTGTAGATCTGGTGTTTTGGCATTTTTGTGCTCGGCCTGATACTCTGCATAAGTTTTTCCTGCAGAAACAGCACCCTGCGATGTTGACAAATCAAAACCTTCGTACTTTTCACTAAGTTTCTTTTCAGGAACCAGTCTGGTACATACGAAAAACAGAATGATTACAGCTACGGCAATCAAAAAGTTTCGTAAGGTTTTATTGATTTTTAGTTTTGCCATAATATTACAATATTACCACATAATCTAGGATTTTCATAGAAGAAAAATTGAATTTTTATATAAAAATAATTGAAAATATTCTAAATTACTTAAATTAAACGTTTTAAATTAGGTAATTTTTCCTATGGTTTAGGTTGGCAATATTTCTTTTAAAATAAAAAAAATGCTCCCGCACGATTTTGTGTTTTCCTCCGCTAAACGAAGAGGACGCTCCGTAAAACACAAAATCGTGCTCCGCATTTTTTTTATTTTAAGAAATTTACAAAAATATTTAGTTCAATATTTTTCCATTATGTTTATTTCTTAAAATAAGAGTCAAACTCGTCGTCGGAGTGAGGGACGTCCCCACCTGATTTTTCGGCTGCGGGTTTTGCTGTAGATTTCTTCTTAGATTTACTGCCAGCATCGTCTCCATTTACATTGGCACTTTTAAGATTGTCTACGTTATCGTTGTACAAATCCTGGGTTTCGGCAGAAGGCATAATGAGGGCTGCGACAATGTAGATCAAAATACCTGTGCCCCAGCTAATAAGTGAAAGTATACAAACTAAAAGACGAACAACAGTAACGTCAATTCCAATGTATTCTGCGAGTCCACCACATACTCCGAAGAAAACTCTGTTATTTGATTTCTTAAGCATCTTTTTCATTTTCAAACATCTCCTCAAGTTTTATTTCATAAAGATATTTACGCTGCCCATACCACAATTTACAGAAAAATGATTCTGCTTGCGGTTGCTTGCGTAAACCTGGCATACACCACTTCTTTTTTCATCATTGAACTTAAAGTCTCCAAGACCAACCTTTGCATCGTATGAATACTCACTTGCGTTTCCTGAAAGATTGAGTTTAATAGCACCCATACCGCAATCTATATTGCTGATTCCTGCAAGAGAACCTTCTATATTAAGATTACCCATTCCGCAGCGCATATTAAGATCTTTTCCATGGATTTTTTTAAGAACAAAATTTCCGGCTCCAACATCGATGTGTCCTTTTTCGAAAGAAACAGAAATATCTTTTGTTACAAAGTTTCCGGCACCAATTGCAGCCTTAAAGCGGACAAGAGAAGCTCCTTCAGGAACTGTTATAAGGATTCTTGGAACCATTCTTCCAGGTCTGTCATGATGATTAAAGAAATTAAAGCCCGAAAGCTTATTCAGATTTTTTACTACAAGAGTTTTTTCTGAATCTACACGGCACAAAAGATTTTCTTTTGAAATACCTCTTGTTTCAATGCTGTATTTTTTACCAGAAACCATAACAACTTCTGCGGCTCCAAAACCGAATTCAACATTCTTTACATCAGAAGTTTTGAATTCATAATAAAGAGCTTCATAACGTCCTGATTCATCAGAACTTGAACTTGCTTCACTGTCATCTGAATCTGCAGATTTTTTTTCTTTTTCAACAAGAGTATTTGAAAAACGCTCTCTTATAGCTTTTGCAACTTCTTCAGGAGAACCAAGTTCTTCCATAACCTTTTTATCATCGCCTGCTTCTTCAAAATAATCTTCATAATATTGCAAAGCTTCTTTCTGCTCATCAAGTGTTAATGACTGAATATTGTTTTTAAGTGCAGTCATGTACTGTTTTTTTGTCATACTAAAATCCCCCTTCTCTATCACTGTCCCATAAGTATCTTATCTACATTGTTCTTATAAGATAACCATTCGGAACGATATTTATCAAGTAGAATCATTCCATTGGAAGTAATTTTGTAATAACGTCTGTTTCTTCCCTGGAACTCCATATCATAGGTTTCCAAATAACCATCCTTTTGCAGTCGACGCAAAACAGGATAAAGTGTGCTTTCGGAAACGTCCATAACCTGCCGGACATCCTGCGTGATTTTATACCCGTATGTTCCTTCCAAACTGACAACAGAAAGAACGACGGCGTCCAGCAGCGCAGAACCCGTTGTAAAAACCATGCTACCTCCTCTGTATTATCTATATATAATATTATATCTTGTATAATATAATGTCAAGTAAAATATTATATTTTTATAAAAAAAATCACAAATAGGCATATAAAAAAAATTGCGTAGTGCGAATTGCTGATTTCAAAAACCTTCTACAGTGCGGCCGCGCGAGCGGCCAAGTATATAATTACAGGGGCACTGTAGCGGTAGGCGGCGAGCCGCCGGTTTTGAAGTCAGCAATTAGCACGGGAGCAATTTTTTTATATATGATTAGATTTTTTATAAAAGTTGCTTATATACATAAAATAAGATAATATTACATATATGAATACATACACATGGATTTTTACGGGCGCCCTGGTGGTGGATGCCTTTTTATATATTTTTGGGCTTGTACAGAGGATTGGGCCTTTGGAGAAAACGGCGCGGGGGCTTTTGATTCCTTTTATGGCGGGGATCATTCTTTCTATTCTTTATGAGTATCTGCCTGATTCTCATCATATTATTTTTATTGCTTCACTGGCTTTTTTTGCAGCGGCTTTATTTATGCTTTCTACGCTGAATGACAAAAAGAGGTTTGTAAAATTTATTGAACACTTTCTTTTTCTGCTAACAGAGTGCTTCTGGTTTTTACTGATTGCTTCGGTTTACAGAATTTATAAAGTGCCTGTAATCTTTTTTATTCTTACAGGAATTGTTTTTATAGCAGGCTTTGTTGTCATCTGCATATTCATAAAAAAACAGCAGGTTTCAAAATATCTGGCGGCAATAATTCAGTATGGTATTTCTGCAATTTTTTGCTCTACTACTCTCGTAAGTCTGATTTTTGAAAAAAGAGTTTTTGCAATCTTACTTTTTATTGGTTCTCTTGTAACAGTATGCCATGTTATATTTGAAATTTTTCAGAGGACAAGACCTTTTGCAATTAATGAGAAAACAGAAAAAATAATTGTGACTATTCTTACAATAGGCGCCCAGTCGCTTTTAGGGGCTGGGGCAATATTGCTGCAGATTTAGAACAAGTCATTCCAGCTGTAGAGGCCACCTTTTGAAAGCTTGCCGGTCTTTATGGCAGAGTCTAATTTTTCAAGACAGTTAACTGCGCCTACAGCAAATCCTTCTCGGCTACGGGCAGTGTGGGTAATTTCAATTGTATCGGCAGTTCCGTCAAAGAAAACCTTGTGAGTTCCGGGAACGTTTCCGCAGCGGGTTGAGCTTACATGAAGCTGATTTGGAGCCGGGCGTTCGTGGAAGGCGTCGGTAACAATTTCTGTTTTATTCTTGTAACCTTCCTGAATATGGTGTGCAATTTCCAAAGCTGTACCACTTGGACTGTCTGCCTTCTGGTTGTGATGAAGTTCCCATACAGCAACATCGTAATCGCTGAACTGAGACATAATTTTTGCAGCTTCTTCCACTATGCGGTAAAACATGTTTACACCAATAGACATGTTGCCGGCAGTCATAAGAGTACCGCCAACTTCTTTAGCATAAGCGTTTATTTCTTCGTGCTTGTCGTTCCAGCCTGTTGTTCCTACTACGAGAGGAAGTCCAAGAGGAAGGAGTGCTTTGATATTTGCAATTACAGCAGAAGGATGTGTGAACTCAATAATTCCCTCTGCCCCACTGGATTTTACTGCGCGGACAATTGCATCTGTGTCGCCCTGTGCAACCTTTACCATTGCTTCGTCGCTTATAACATCAATTGTAACAACAACTTCGTGTCCTGCATTCTTTGCGGCCTTGTGAATCATCTGGCCCATCTTTCCGTATCCTACTAATGCGATTTTCATTCTTTACCTCTTAACTAAAATATGCCTTGTGAAGAATGCGGACTGTTTCGTCGGCTTCATCTTCATCTACAATCATACTGATATTAACTTTGCTTGCACCCTGACTGATCATCTGAACGTTTATTCCTTCATCGGCAAGGGCATCAAAACCACCTGCTAGAATAGCGCTTGAATGAGCAGCATCACAAATGATAGTAACAATTGCTTTACCTTTTCGAACTGTAACTTCGCTTGCTTTTTCAAGATCCTCAACAAGACCATCAAGATTATCCTTTGAGTTTACTGTAAGAGAAACAGAAACTTCGGAAGTAGCAATTACGTCAATACTGATATTCCATTTGAGGAAGTTGTTGAAAACATGGGCAAGGAAGCCGGCAGCTCCAAGCATACGGGAAGAAACGATATCAATAAGAGTAATGTGTTTTACAGAAGTGATTGCACAGACAGGAGGAACCTTTCCGTTGTGGTGTTCAACAATAAGACTGCCCGGACTTTGAATATTGTAAGAATTTTTTACACGAACAGGAGTCTGAGTTTTGCGAACAGGAAGCATACTGCGTGGATGAAGAACCTGTGCACCAAACATTGCAAGCTCCTGTGCTTCTTCGTAAGTTACTTCAGGCACAGGCTTTGCATCGGCAACAAGGCGAGGATCTGCAGTAAGAATACCGTCAACATCCTTCCATGTCTGAACTTCTTCGGCCTGCATGGCAGCACCAATCATAGTGGCTGTAAGGTCTGAACCACCACGGCCTAAAGTTGTAATGTTACCTTTAGCATCCTTTGCAATAAAACCGGTAACAATAGGAATATCATCATAAGCGGCATTTTTGTAGCCGTTCAAATACTGAGGAATATTTGTCCAGGTCTGGTCAAGAAGCTCGGCAGCCATGTAGTTTGAGTCGCTTATAAAACCAATGTCCCAGGCATCATGAAATTTAGCAGGAATGCCCTGACTTTTTAAGTAAGCAGCCATCATGCGCACAGACATGCGTTCACCAAAAGAAACAAGATAATCGCGGGAACGTTTGCTTACTTCTTTAAGCATAGAAATACCAGTGAGCAGTTGTTTAAGCTCAAGTAAAAGTGCCTCGATTGTATCAATATTAATTCCAAGTTCTGCTGCAGTTTCTTCATGAAGTTTTGCAACACCAGCAACATCTACAGTACCTTCTACAGCTTTGTCTGCAGCTTCCAGAAGATGGTCAGTAGTATCGCCCATAGCAGAAAGAACAACAACCGGTCTGCGATACTGATATGCCTTGATAATTGAAGCTACATGCTTAATGCGTTCTGCGTTGGCTACGCTTGAACCGCCGAATTTCATTACTATCATAATAGTCCTCTTTTTTAAGTTGAGTAATTATAGTTTATTGTTTCAAAAATGTCACTTCCTGAGTAGTAATATCAATCTTACCGGCTTTAAGGGTGACTTCATCATTGAGATTAATATTGCCACAAGCCTTAAGACTTGTCTGCATATCAAGTTGAGGAATTAAAAAGAGAGCGTCACTACCCCGCTTGTCTATACATACACCAGTATAAGTTTGCTCCGGATTTTGCATAAGATAAACTAACTTCCAGTGGGTTTCGCTCAGGCGGCTTGCTTTACGGGCCGCAAGAGAAGCGGCATCTCCGGCAGCAATGCGTTCAAGCATTTCGTCCTTGTCCAGCAGGCGGCGGCCGTCTATAAAAGCACGCAGCTGCTGGTGGGCAATAAGGTCTGAATATCGGCGTAAGGGAGAAGTTACCTGGCTGTAAAAACTCAAACCAAGACCGGAATGAGGAGCAGGTGTAATTCCAACAGAACGTTTACGCATACATTTTACACGTGCAAACTGACCGGCCCAGCCATCAGGTAATTTATCTGGAAAGCTTGGGGCTTCCTGACTCACAAATGGGAATGGAATTTTATTTATAAAAGCAAAGCGGGCAGCTCCCTCTCCTGCCAAAAGCATAAACTCCTGAACTACATCGTTTGATTCGTATTTACTTTCAGGTGCCACGCTTACAACTTTTGTTTCGCGGTCTACCTTAATGTCTACCTCTGGCATTTGAATTGTAATTGCATTGTTGGCAGTACGTCGGGCAAGGTTACGTCGGGCAAGCTCATAAAAGGGTTTGAACTCTGTAGAATCCTTTTGTTGCTCAACCTGTTCGTATGAAATCATTTTTACATGAACGCACACCTTTTTTACAAGACACTCTTCTATCTGGCATTCATCATCAATTTTCAAGCGGAAAGCAAGAGCAGATGATTTTACAGCAGGATCATCATTTGCTTCGCGTTCTTTTAATCCAAGGGCATAATCTTCCAGGCTGCTTTCGCAAAGCATACGGCTTGCACCTTCGGGAATATAAAGAGTTGTTCCCCTGTTACGGGCCGCAATATCAATGGAAGAATCTGGGGCAACACTACTGGCAGGATCTGCAATACAAACCCAGTAGTAAGTACCGTCGTAGCCGATTGCATCATCAGGGTCGACAGCATTTGGAGAGTCAATTGCATAACAGACACAGGGAACTTCTTCGCGCTCTTCTGGAGGCATTGGGCCAAGCTGTTCGCGGGCAGAATCAAAAGAAAAGCCCAGTCGGGTTGGATGCGGATTTTTTGTTTCGCTCCAAATGCCTGTTTCTATAAGAAGTCGATGTGCCTTTTCGATATTTTGGGAAATACCAGCCTGCTCCAGCACCTTAGACTTATCGGTCTGGCAGAGAGCAAAAGCTTCTACCTCGCCCATGAATTTTGAATCAGCAGGCAAATCAAGTTTGCGGTCTTTAAGACGATTTATAAAAGCCTGGCGGATTTCAGTTTCGTGTTCTTTTTCATATTTTTTGCGATTGATTTCTTCTATCTGGCTGGCAGTGCGCAAGGTAAAAGTCAGAGTACCGTTTTTAAAAGCTTCGGTGTCCTGATTAAATTGAGGCATTGAGCATACAGTCTGGTAAAAAGCCCAGGCATTATCGGGAACAAGGTCAGAAGCGGCGTAGTCAATCAATTCTGAAAATGACAAGGGAGCGGCTGCGGTTTCTGCTTCTGATATTAAAAGTTCGTATGTTTCTAAAAGTGATGAATTGAATTTTTGAGTGAGGGTTTCATTCTGCACGGCGGCAAGAACCTTTTCTAAAGAAGAAACAGGCCCGTCACTGAGTAAAACAACATCCTTCTGGCGAACCTTCTGTTCCGAATAAACAGCCTTTTTTCCCGTAGGAGTTGCCGGTTGGCTGCAATATGTGATGATATATTTATCGCCGTCATTTTCTTTAACCACGGCAGGCTGATTTTTATAAAGAACAAGGGAGTTTTTATTCATGAAGTTATTATATAGAAAAACGAGGTGTGTGTCATTGCGGATTGGGAGAAGATTTTTTTTATGTTTTTCTGATGAATTTTCCTCAAAAACTTCTTCTTTTTGAAAATTATTTCTAATACTATGTATGAATTTTTTATCAAAACACAGGAGGTCCATATGGCATTTTGGAACAGAAAGTACAAGGATTCTGTTTTTACAGATTTATTCGGAAGCGACAGAGATGGAAAGAAAAACTTTTTGGATTTGTATAATGCACTCTCTGGTAGTGATTACAAGATAGGAGAAGTCTCTCTTGAACGTAAAGTTATTGAACAGTCTCTTTATAAAACATTCAACAATGATGTAAGCTGGGAAATAAACGGTAGACTGATTGTTCTTGTAGAACATCAATCTACGGTAAATGAGAACATGCCATTCAGGTGTCTTGAATATGTAACGAGGATTTATGAAGGGATTATTCCGGTCAAACAGCGCTATGCAGAAAAGGTGTATAAAATCCCTAATCCTGATTTTTATGTTGTTTATGTTGGAAAAAAAGAATTACCACTTGAACAAGAATTGCGATTATCTGATGCATTCTTTGAAAAGGACAACAGTAAACTTGAACTGGTTGTAAAGGTCAAAAACTGCACAGACCCAAAATTATTGCCGATTTTTAAAAGCTGTGATATTCTTAAGGAGTATTGCCTGTTTATAGAAATTGTTGAACAGAATTACAATAGGCTTTTTCCCAAAAAGTCTTTTAAGAAGGCAATCGAGATAGCGATGGAACAGGGAATCCTTACAGATTACCTGGATCGAAAATCGCGGGAGGTCATAAATATGTTATGTGCTAAGTACAGTTACAAAGATGACATTGCCGTAAAAAAACAGGAAGCATTTGAAGATGGGCAGCAAGCAAATGCTATAAAAAATGCAAAGGCCTACTATTCAAATGGGGTGCCCATTGAAACCATAGCAAAGTCGCAAAACATTACAATTGAGCAGGCGAAAGAGTTCATAT
>Ga0247609_10007816_pt1 | contig 10150 bp, 4 predicted proteins | sample 172DNAGHGlowgp2_FD_193487 | JGI IMG/M metagenome (GOLD analysis project Ga0247609, IMG submission 193487) | Sheep rumen microbial communities from Palmerston North, Manawatu-Wanganui, New Zealand - 1728 DNA GHGlow gp2 | ecosystem: Host-associated > Mammals > Digestive system > Stomach > Rumen ...
GCAATCCTTCACCACACCAACATCAAGCATTGTACATTCAGAAATGCGGACTTTAAATACGCCGATTTGACAAATGTCTACTTCGAAAATGTAAAACTTGAAGGATCAAACTTCAAAGGAGCCACAGGCATACCAGAAGAAATGACAAGTCATTTGGAGTTGGTTGACGAGGGAACAAAAGATGAAGCATATATTTTCAAGGATTCGAACGCTTTCACAATTGATAAGACGAAGAAAAGGGGAGGTGGGCATAAAATTGTATTTTTCAGTATGCCAGGAACTCTTACTGCTTCGGAAGAGGCACTTATCTTATTTTACCAAAAAATCCTTGAAGGGAAAGGAATGGATGTCAAGTATTACAAGCGCGATCATTATCCAAAGGATGGCCAGTTGACAAAGGTAAAACAAGCCATAAGTCAATCTGATGCCATGATAGCATTTGGCTTTAAGCAGATAGAAATTGAGAAAGGTTGCTTACGTCCCAATTCTGACAAGGAAGAAAGGCTTGATGACGCATGGCTTCCTACACCGTGGAATGGTATTGAAGTAGGTATGGGCACTATGGCAAATCTTCCAATCTTGCTTGTGAGGGAAGACAAAATAGAAATAGGTGTTTTCGACAAGGTAATATCTGAATATAAAATTAAGACACTATCTTCTGCAACTCCATTAGGAGAAATAGAGAAAAGTGAAGAGTTTAACAAATGGCTAGCCATGTTTTCTATGTAAAAATATTGTTATTATGAAATTAAAAAGCACTTTTTTATTCTTATTGGTTCATTTTCATGACGAAAAAGGGCCAAACCGTTCTGGTTGGAAAAAATTTGATGAAGAAGCAGCACTTAATTATGCACCTCTTAAACTAATGCTTCCTCATGTTGGAGGATTATTACGTTCTGAAGTATCTGATAATATCGAAAATGGCATTGACGTTCTGTTTCTTTCTGAAGAGAAATCGCAAAAGTATTGTAATAGATATGTTGCATTAAAGAATGGATGTCCTTCCTTTGCCATAATTAATTCATCTGAAAAAGACATTCTTCTTCAACCTCTCATTATTTCACAAGACAGTAATAACCTTTATCGTAACTCACTACTTGTGTTACCAATAGACTTAAGCGATTATGAGGCTTTTGAAGACTTAGATAGAACCGTCTGGGGCATGAAGGGAATGGATTATGAGTTCCGTTTATCAAAAACTTCAACGCAACAAGAAATACTAATGAATAATTTTAACACCTTTATTCAATGTGCTTTATCTGATATCGACGATACCTCTCCATCAAATATTAGAATAGAAGCATCAGAGGCAGATTTTAGATTTAGGACAATAGCATATTCAACAATTATTGCTGAAGACGGGGAAGAAATAACAAAGGATGACATGGAGAAGCTATGTTTTGCAGGTCACGGTGAAAACTTAAACAAATCGGCAAATAATGCATATCTATATGAAGATATGTGCATTCAAGATATGATTCTTTGTGAAAACACCTACGGAAAGGCTTTTATCCAAAAGGGGAAAACAATTTACACTTCTATATGGTCACAAAATGTGAAAGTTGAAATTGGGAGGTGTGAGACCATAAATTTATATTTAGAACTAATGGTTGAAATACAAAAAAAGAGTCTCGTGAATATGCTTTGTTCTATTCAAAATATAGATTTAAGTGATACTGGAGAAAAAGGAACTCAAGATATTCGTGATACCCTTAGATTGCTTATCATGACTAGAGTAAATTCTCAATTTTTTAAAATCAGTGAGGAAATTGATAACCTAAATAATTATTATAGTCATCTATGCGATTCTTATCAGTTAGCTCCAATATATGAAGAAGCTGAGAAGAAAATAGCAATGATAAATACTTTTCTAGGGCAAATTCATGAGGCAAACAACGAACTGGCTGACCAACAACAGAATCGGCAGAATTGGTTCCTAAGTATTGTTCTTGCTATATTAACTGTAACATCAGCTTCGAATGATATACTGGATTTTTCAACAAAAGTGGAAACACTTGAATCCGGCTCGGTGTGGTATGTTTGGGGAGGTCGCATGTTTTTTATATTAACAATAGCATTAATCGCCCTATTAATTCATAGAGTAATAGCTTATTCGGGGAAATCTAAAAAATCAAAAGCGCAAGAAAGAAGAGAGAGTAAGTTCATTCATTGATCTTAACTCCCCATTATCAACTGAGCATACATCAAAGTATGCTCAGTTCTTCAGTTTACAATAATCTCTGCTTATAGTTATGTTATATTTATAAGACTACTATGATTGTAGCAGTCTTGTTGCGTAGTCAATGATGGTCATGTCGTCAATGAGACCAAGGCCAGACACATCATCGTGGATGATGTCCTCGTCGTCGAAGAAATAGGTCAAGGCCCACTGGGCTAACCTTTGACGATCAAGATTCTCGTCGTTTTTGAAAATGGAATATAGGGATTCGACTTTCTCCTTCATTTGAGGATATGATGAATCTAGGGCAGCGCTTTCTTTGAACTTCGTGTATAGTTCATCCAGTTCCACTTCTGGCATACAACTGCCCATAATCTGATCCATAGCAGCGTTGAAGTTTTCTTCAGATTGTGGTTGTGATAATAGTTGTTGATAGGCACTATTGTTATCCTTATCACCGTCTTGCTGCACCGATGCGCAGAAATCCAGGAAAGGACGGATTGGAGCCACATCGTCGCTTAGGCTTGTCAGACCTTGAGTAAAACCAGTCAGTCCGAGTGAAAGAGCAGAGCGCATAATGGTGATTACCTCGTCGTCAGTCAAATTATAGTTCCCTGTGGCCAGACCATCCAGCGCCTTTTTGGCCAGTTCATGTTTGATTTCGCCTCTCTTATCCATCACCAATAATAGAATGATGGGAGCCACAGCATATGCTTGATGAAATGCCTCCTTATCAAAAACAGCCTTTTCTCTGTTTCCGCCAATTCTCATCTGCGCTCTCATCATCGTCAGTTCAAAGACTTTGCAGAACTGTTTTGTGGCATATTCGATAGTACCGAACTTGCTTTTCATCAGCAGCGACTCTCCTAAAATGGCAATACCTTCAGCCCTGTAATGGTGGAGCATGTTTAATGTACTCAACAGAGCGATGTGCTTATTTGAACCTTGTCGGTTAAAGCTATTCTCTTCTTCGTATATATCGTCACGTATAGAATCAAACAACTGATAATCTCTTTTAAGCATATGTTGGTCAGCTGCATGGAACATCTCGTGGATGACTGTGCTCTCAAATAGCGTTGTATCGCTTTGGTCAAGAACAGTTTTCACAGTTATTTCCCGGATGTTGAAGTATAGGGAACCATTCCGGCTTAGCTCTGCATTGAAACTTGCAAGACGGGCAGCACTTTCACCTTTAATCTCTTCACGGTCACTGATAGACATATTGACAATTATAGTATCAGGGAGTGGCTTTGCCAGAATCTCCTGAAATACCCGAATGGCAGTATCTCTGAATTGAGCACGGATTATTTGTTTGGCATCTATCCTTTGCTCTTTTGAATAGCCGTCCATCATGAGGGCGGTGTCAAGTCCTTGGTCGTCTCTGATAATGATGTTCATATAGCTTATTCTGTTTTAGTATTTTTTAAAGTAATCATTAATACGGTTCCAGTCTGCACTGATAACCTCCAAGGTGTCTTTATCCCATATAGGTGTAACTTTTTGACTATCGAGGTCAAAATATATAACAAGTGGGGGATTATAATCTGTTTTGATGGCGCGTATCGAATCGATACGTGTGAAATTACCCTTATCTCCATAATGATCATTCCCACATGGTTCTACCTTATGGATATTACTACCTTTGTCATATATGAAATAATACGTATTGTCCGGCTTCATCCACCATATCCTTTCGTATCGACAATTCCGAGTATCCTCAACAAGCCTTACGCCTACCATCGCTCCAGTCTCTTCTGAAACTTCCTGGAAAATACCAAACATGGCTAGTACAAAAATAAGGATTAGATAGAATACGATGAATGAGAAAATTTGTAGAATACATCCGAGCCATTTTCTCTGTATCTTGAAAAAGACAACGAGCGAAAGCAGGAATGACAATCCCATTGCAATCATTATGCCAATATATTGTTCATGCAGCTCCATACGGTTCAATATCACATATATTTAATAGATAGCTTCAGTTTCTTCAAAATCTGTCAAACCTTCACCCAAATAGCGACGGCGACTGAAAGTTAGAATGCCCAAGTCTGGGTCAATGGCAGTGCAAGTTACCCATATTTTCTCTCCCTTAAATCGATCAGCCCAGTTGTTGAAGTCGCTATCAGATACTTCTTCTCTTGGAATAAAGCCAATATAGTGTTTGGTGGTACTCACTTTAGCCTGTTCTTTATTGTGGTCCAATATAGTCACTTGCAGACGGTCGTTTACCTTTACACCTACCATGTTCAAAAATCCCTTATATCGTACCACGCTAGCTTCAAATGTAGCTTTGGTAGTTTCAGTTTTGATAATAACACATTCTATTTCTTGATTCTCGCTATAAAATAATTTTAATGGGGCAAGGCGTTGACCAGTAGCTTCATTTTTTTCTATAAATCCAATTACAGCTCCGTGACTAACCAATAAGCGATTGGCACGTACTTCAAGAACTTGTACCTTAACAACCTTACCCTCATTGGCAAAATTTTGTAGTCCAACAAGCTCATTTGCCACCACCTTCTGGGATATATTGTAATACACCATCAGACCATCATACACTCCGTTAACAGGAAGCCAGAGATAGTTGTTGTTCTCTATCTTTGTAACAATGTTATTCAATGGTTCGATGGCGTTATCTTTTTCTAATATAGCAGGCAAGCCATTTTCATCGACAAGGTACAATCTTGTATAATCGTTTCGTTTAACCTTTACGAATCGGTGTAACTCAACTTGACCAACTATTGGACCGAAGGTTGGTTTAGGTTGTGTCATACGAATACTTCCCCTGATGACTTTCTTCCCCAATTCTTTGTCAATATATACAATTTCCACTTTGATACTGACTACGTCTCCTTCCTTGTAAGGAGGATTATCCTCTGAAAAGGGAACCCAACTTAGTTGATTTCCCATAATCTTTGCTACCCAGCATCTATTGGGTCCGAACTCCACAAAACAATCGAAGTTTTTGGTTCGGTCTTCATATCTTAGGAAGCGGCCTTCATACACTTGATGCTCTTTAGGTAAGTTTTCTGGTGTGTCCTCGTAGTGTTCAATAGAAAAAACACAGCTTTCATGCTCTGCATCCCAGCTGATGACGCAGTCTTCCACCATGTCGCCTGACTCATAGAAGTTTTCCAGCATTTGCCCCTCCCAGAGTCCTATCTGGCTGGCCGTAAGGTGAATGTAGGAGCCGTCAAGAGCCAGGAAGGCATGGTCGTGATATAGATGGTGGATAGGGGCTCTGTATTTTTTCTTTGCGGCGGCGTTCTCCTTCCATCTATTGAGAGTGTCCATGTGCAGCGTGCGCCATTCGGCTCGCAATTCGCTGCAGCCATTCTGAGCATGTAATCCGACGGCTATGAGGCTCTTTTGGGGGAGGTAGCCCTCTACGATGTCGTTGTCAGTGGGGTCTATGTAGAACATGGCAGCCTCTTTCCATGTCAGCAGCGCACTAACACCGTTCTGTTCCAGTAGATAGCCGTCGCTGTTGTGTCCGCAGACCTTCATCTGGTAGAGTCCTTCAGTCACGGTACCACCGGGCACCAACTCACACTGTGGCAGCAGACAACGGCGGTCGGCTGTTCCCGTGCCTCCGTCGAAGCTGGTAATGCGGGCCAGAAAGGCTGCGCCAACCATGCTCCTATCTCGCTGCAGCGTCATAACAGGCGATGTCCAGTTCCACAAGCTGCTATCAATGACAAAATGCTTGCTACAGCCTGTCTGATGACAGATGTATTCTCTGCTCGACTCGTCATAGCCATCCAGTACGAGGCTGACCTGCTGGCCAGTCAGGTTCTGTTCTCCCTCCTCCAAGAGGGTGCAGTCGTGATAGTATTCCGAGAATACCATATAACGTATGTCGCCCATCTGGGCATCATCCAATTGCTCTATAACCCCGATGCGTCCATCGGCACTGCGTACCACCCAGTCGTTCCTCCGATCTTGTCGGCATTTGCCCATCAGCGTATATTCCGTAGCCCGTCGCGGAGCATCGTTGTTTAGTTGGCATTCGTCGCCGATGATTTTAACCTGCCACTGTTGGCCGGGCAGGAACACGTGCTCCAACAAAAAGTCGCGTGTAGATAGGTGCAGTTGCTCTTCTGTTTGCAGCTTATATATCTGTGAGCCAACCTGTAGAGTCAGCGTTTGCTTTTTGGGGTTGCTGCTGTCGGCCTTGACAACTACTGCCATGATGCCATGCTGTGCAGCCGTCGACCGTGTCGCTTGCCTCCGGTGCTCAGCCCACTTTTCACTTTTGGCCTCGCCGCGTCGGCACAGGAAGCACCCTTCGGCGTCCTGCTGTCCAGTAGGTATCACCCACTGCATGGGGCCTGACATCAACTCTTCAGCCTTCGCTGTCAACACCACGTCGTGGTAGAACACCTTGGGTGTCTCGTCGCATATGGGCACTTGCAAGGGCATGCTCTCGCCGTTCCGCATTCGGCTGTAGTCAGCACCGCACACCTTTCCATCGAAGCAGCACGTTGCCTCTCCATCATCGGTAGCAGCCGGCAATGAGCTGACCATAACCGGCAGTTCGTTGCCATAGAGTTGCTGCAGGTGGTGTAGCAGCAGGTTATCTAATGGCATTGTTCGCATGATGGCATATCCGCCATCCTTCATGCGGCACAACCAGTCGTTTGTCGATAGTTGTCTAAGCGTGCGGGCCTGTATCTGATGCGCCGTAGTATGGACTATGCGTTCAGGCCGTGCTATGACCACTAGCTGCTCCAGTTCGTAGTCGATATCCAACAGCAGTAGGTTGTCATCCTCCTCAATGCGTTCCCCGTCCTCCAACAGGTCTGTCAGTATACGGCAGGTCAACCCGGTCTCGGTCATCATAGTCCAGCTGTTTGCCTGCATATCATGCTGTAGCCGTCGGGCTGGGAAGAAACTGCCCATGCGCAGAAGGCTGACCATCAACCCGAAGTTGCTGGGACGGCTGACCAGTATGCGGTCTCCGCTAACGTCGCTTATGCACAGTTCGATGGTTTGGAACAGCTGTGACCTGAACCAGTCCTCCTCCTCCAAACTGCTGCATGTGTAACCTACTGGATAGCCGCCCGTGGTGGTAAGTAGCACATGACCCAATAGAATGCTGCACACCTTTAGACTCTCCGTCTGCCCCTTGCAGCCTTGCAGACGCTGGTATTCATCGGCCAGTGCCGTGTTGACATCAATCCTGACGGAAGCCCCATCGCGCCACACTTCGGCAGGGACCTTCAACTCGGTTGAAAATAGTTTCTCCCGGGCATACTCCATCAGCACCGAGGGCACCGCATTCCTGTCGGCATGGCCTGCGTAGGTTGGTGCCGTGAACAGCAACTCGCCATCCTTCAGCTGGTAAGGGGTCATGAGCAGACGTTCGCTGAGCCGCCATCGGCGTGAAATTGCAAAGGAAGCACTGTCAGGGATAGCCGCTTTTTTCTTCTTTTTCTTGGAAGGTTTGGTCGGGGCCTTTACAGAGTCTATCGCATCGCGGGCTTCCTGGTCGGACGACATGCGACCCTGTAGTCCGGGCAACAGTCCACGCAATTTCAGACATGTCCCTTTTTTATCTACCTGTTCAGTCATAAACGTAGACTCTTTTTTGCCAGACTGTTCAGACAGAAGTGTAAAGGTGGCTGGAAAGCCCAAGGGCAGGTAGTCGCGTATCAGGGGACCGAACTTGTTCATGTCATACCATAGCATGCCATTCTTTTTTCTCCTGAAACATCCGTCATAGCAGTATACACTGCCTACTAGACTCCGGGCAAACAGCATATTCTGTTTGTCAGGTGCCGTGATTTCATAGATGGTGCCAACCAACTCTGTTGCACCGACATCAGAAAAACTTTGCTTTCTTTCGCCTTTGGACGATAGTTCTTTAAGTTTTCTAACGTTAAGACAGTAACTATCTTGCTGCGTCTTCTTGGTCTTATAAGGTGACAGAAACAGTCGGTGTGTGCTGTTAGGCATGAGTGGCAAGAGGATGTCCGACGGGTAATCCGTCACTTCTGCAAGCATGTTCAGAGGCAGACCACGGAACAAAAACTTCGCGTTTTGGTGAATATCGCCTTCAACCGTATCGACATATTCTGCATAGATGACGGCATGTCCGGCCATGCTCACAAAGTCTTTTTCTATACGAATCAGTTGCTGGCGATCGCGGAAGTCTTGATGGAAAGAGTTGTGGCGTGCGATGACTTTCTGTACTGTACATGTTACGCGGCAGCCGTGAGCAAAGTTGAAGTTGTTCCGCGACACCTCAATCTCGTCGCCGACCCCTAGCGGATACCAGTCTTTGTCCTTGCTGCGCTGATAGGTCGCTCCGTCTATACGGAAGTCCCATCCGTCGAACCCCTCCTCCTTGGGCAGTAGCTGGACTTTCGACTCCTTTATCTCGCCAACAGTCACTACCAGGGTCTCCATGCTCAGGACACGCTGCGCCTGACTTGCCAGTACATGGACAGCCTTGTCAAACTTCTCCTCAAATGCTGTGCGCACATCGGGCACCTCTATCTCTTGGAAGGTGATGGGCAGATTTTTGGTGCTCTGTCGATATTCGCTTGCCACTAGATTTGTTTGGCTGCTTAGTGTGGCAGCTCCCCAGTTCACTAGGTCTGTGGCTATTAGCTGTCCGTTGGTATCTGTGTTTGTATGTCGCTGTATGAGCAACTTCAGTGTTTGTTTCTTTTCCATAACTTTTAGGTGTTAGGCTGTTGGTGTTTCTTCTGTCGACAGAACTCCTGCCACATTTCTTTGAGAATACCATTCGTGTTCATCGCCCATTCCGCTTCCAAGAGGGGTAAAATGTCGGCATGATATCGCTTACTGTTCATCAGGTCGACATCGGCAAGAAGTGATGGTAGTTGAAGAGTGGCAGGTTCCTGCTGCTCTAGGTCGGTGTAGAAATAGATAGAGTGGTTTTCCTCCCATAGCTGGATGAACCGTTCGTCTAGTTTCAGGTATCTGTAGCGGTCGGCATCCCTACTATTGATGAGTTTCGGCTCATACCACTCTACCTGTAGTCGATACGGATAGTTGTTTGCAGCATAGTAGCACTGTCCCTTGGGGTAGTCGACCCCCGCTGGTACAGCCAGTGTATATTCATCGTCCGACATCCTGGCCTGTGCTAATACGCCGTTAACCACGACGCTTTCCACCTGTCGTTTCCAGGCGGCACGGTCGGGGTCGGCAACGGGTAGATAGAAGGCCACGTCAGCTCCACGCTCTATCACGCTCGGCTTGCCGACGAATGGTGTCTGTTGTTTGTTGATGTTTTCTATTTCGGCAATCTGCACAAAGTCGGGAATTCGCTGTTTGTTGCCTTTAGCTCGCTGTTTATTTTCCATGAAAACTTTGGAGCGTATCTTATTAGTCAGTTGGCCAAAGGTATTCCTTATGGGCTGTGGCACGTCGGCAGGAATGTCTCCGCCTTCTCTATCATATACCCGTACCACCTGGCTGAAGGCCCAAGGCGCGTTGTCCCACAACAGGACGTTGCCTTTGTTCAGCTTGTTGCGCTCGTCTATGGCTATGAACTTATGGCCACTGCGCTGGTCAGTGCCAAGGTAGACAATGGAGTCCATGTGGTTGCTGGCAGCGAGACTCACCGTGGCACCCTGGGTGTACGGTCCTGTCGTGGCAAGAAGCAGTGGGCGGTTTTCTTTGTCATTGCCCGTATAGCTGTAGAACGACAGAGTGCCACGATGGGGAATGTCGGGAATGTTCTTGAACTTCAGTGGTCGCGTACCCGTGATGGGACGCATCTCGATGATGCGCATGTTTTCGTCAATGGGACGGCAGTCTATGCCAGATAGCATGGCCGGTTGGCCGTCCCACAGTATCTGCCGGTTCAGTTTCAGGTATTTCACTACCTCTGGACGCTTCAGCTGGGCAATGGCCTCTTGGTCTTCGGTGCGAATCACCACCTGTTGGAGGTTGCCCATGCTGAACAGGTGAAGGTAGGTGACGGTCAACGGCATAAGG
>Ga0247609_10007817_pt1 | contig 10150 bp, 9 predicted proteins | sample 172DNAGHGlowgp2_FD_193487 | JGI IMG/M metagenome (GOLD analysis project Ga0247609, IMG submission 193487) | Sheep rumen microbial communities from Palmerston North, Manawatu-Wanganui, New Zealand - 1728 DNA GHGlow gp2 | ecosystem: Host-associated > Mammals > Digestive system > Stomach > Rumen ...
TTTCCCCGGTTTAAGGTAAGATAGTTTTGTAATTTAAAATAAGGAGTTTTTTATGGCAAAAGATTGTAGCTTTGATATTGTATCAGAATTCGATAAGCAAGAATTGGTTAATGCGATTGATCAGGTAAATAGAGATTTGACAACGAGATTTGATTTAAAAAATTCTAATTCAACAGTAGAATTAGATTCAGATAAATCAGTAACTGTAACTACTGCTGACGAAATGAAACTTAAAAATATTGATGATATTCTTCAATCTAAATTGATTAAACGTGGGTTAAGTATAAAAATTCTTGATGCACAGCCTATTGAAAATGCTCTAGGTGGAAATGTCCGTCGCATATATAATTTGAGAAAAGGTTTAACTCAAGATTTGGCAAAGAAAATTGTTGCCGAAATAAAAAATACAAAATTAAAAGTTCAGGCTTCAATTCAGGGTGAACAAGTGAGAGTAACAGGAAAAAGTAAAGATGACCTGCAAGAAGTAATTAAATTTTTAAGAGGAAATGAAGATAAATTTGACTATCCTCTACAGTTTACGAATTACAGATAAAATTTTTATAACCAAACGAAAAAGAGGCTGTTCAAAAGAACAAGCCTCTTTTGTATATTTATAAGAAATAAAATTACTTTCCGTTAACTGTAGTTTTGAATTTCTTACCAGCTGAGAATACAGGAACTGTCTTTGCAGGAATCTTGATTTCCTTACCTGTTTGAGGGTTTCTGCCTGTTCTAGCTGCTCTCTTACGAGCTTCCCAAGTACCAAAACCAACTAAAGTAACTTTTTTGCCTTTAGAAACAGTTTTTTGAATAGTATCAACTAATGCATTTAAAACTTCGCCTGCATCTTTTTGAGTAACTTTTGCTTTTTTAGCAATTTCTTGTACTAATTCTTCTTTGTTCATTGTAAAACTCCTTTCTTATTTATTACTCCTTTATTATATGAGCTACAAAAATTATTGCAATAATCTGTTTCCCAAGCTTTAAAACACTTAAATCCCTTTTATAACAGTATGTTCGGCAGTTTAAAGTCTGAAAAACGTTATAAAAATCATACTTTTGTAGGATAATGCATGCTTTTAAAGGGAGCTTTTTAAAGATATAAAAAAAATATAAATATAAGTATGTTTAGGTTATAATATAGGTTGAGGAGTATATAAGAGGTATTTGTATGAAATTAAGTAAAACGCAGGCTCAAAATTCATTTAAATATAGTTGGTTATTATCAAGAATGTATCCATTTGTTCGACCTGTTTTAGGACGGGCAATACTGGGGTTTTTGGTAGCCTTACCTGTCGGTCTGTTAGATGGTGTTGTAGCTTTTGCATTAAAACCGTATATGGATTATGTTGTAGGTCAGCACGATTGGGTATTTAATTGTTTTGGGCACGAAGTTGTTGTTCCTTACACTTTACTTGCAGCATGTATTCCTTTTGCTGTTGTGGCATTTGCTATGATTCAGGGACTTTTTAAATACCTTAACTCATATATTTCAACCTGGACAAGTCAAAAAGCTACTATTTCAGTTAAAACAGCCTTGTTTTCAAAATTAATTTATATGGATTCTTCCTTCTTTGATGAAAATCCGTCTGGAATCATTATTTCAAGATTTTTAAGCGACCCTGATACTGCATCAAAAAGTTTGATTGATAAATGTAAGAATATAGTTACCAGTTTTGTTGGGGCAATGGGTCTTATTTTCGTTATGTTATACAGTTCATGGAAACTTGCAATAGTTGGTGTAGTCGTACTTTGCGTGGCATTTGTTCCGGTAGCTCTAATAAGAAAAAGAATTAAAAAGGCTTCAAATGAAAGTATGGTTGTACATGGTAATATTACTACAACCTTTAATGAAACTTATTCCGGAAATAAGGTTATTACTGCATATAACTTACAGGAACGTCAAAAAACAGAATTTAAAAATGAAGTTGATGAATCCTTTAATATTACAATGTCACTTACAAAGCGTTCAGCATGGATGTCTCCTCTTATGTATTCAATTGCGTCCGTAGGGATTGCAATAGTTTTATTCTACGGTACAAATCTTATTCTTTCTGGAGAGATGACAGCCGGTAGTTTTGCGTCTTTTGTTACATCTTTACTGTTATTATATAAACCTATGAAAACTTTAGGCGGTACTCTTACAAGTATTCAGAGTGTCTTTGTTGCAATGGGTCGTGTGTTTGAACTGTTTGATATAGAACCTGATATTAAAGATAATGAAAATGCAAAAGAACTAAAAGGCTTAAACGACTCAATAAAATTCAGCAATATAAGTTTTGCATATACAAAAAATAAGACAGTTTTGCATAATTTATCATTAGACGTACCAAAGGGTGAAACCGTTGCAATTGTCGGTAATTCAGGTGGTGGCAAATCCACTCTGGTTAATCTGATACCAAGATTTTATGATGTTAATGAAGGCTCTATCAGTATAGATGGGACTGATATAAGAGAATATTCTTTAAAAAGTTTAAGAAAAAATATTGCAATGGTATTTCAGGATAATTTCCTTTTTACCGGAACTATAAGAGATAATATCCTTATGGGTAATCCTGATGCAACGGAAGATGATTTACAAAAGGCTATATCATCAGCTCATTTAGATGAGATGATTGCAGATTTGCCAAAAGGTTTAGATACAGTTTTAGGTGAAAGAGGAACTACCTTATCAGGAGGTCAGCGTCAGAGAGTAGCTATTGCAAGAGCAATGGTTCGTAAATCGCCTATAATTATACTAGATGAAGCAACAAGTGCACTTGATAACAAATCAGAAGCTGTTGTTCAAAAGGCGTTAGATAATCTTATTCAAAACAAGACTGTATTTGTTATTGCTCACAGGTTATCTACAATTAAAAATGCTAACAGAATTGCCGTAATAAATGAAGGTCATCTTGTTGAACTTGGAACACACGAAGAATTAATGAATATTGACAAAGGTCAATACAGGATGCTTTATGAAATGCAATTTAAAAAACAGGAAGCATTAGTATAATTCGTTCTTATATATATCGATTATTCACTCTTTACCATTTGATATATTTTTAAAAAGTGGTTATATTTTTCGTTTTCAGTTTTATCTAAATTAAAATTATTCATGGTATCCCATGCCTGTTTTATTATATCAAGGTCTTTAGTTTTTGTTGCAAAGGCGAGAAAATCTTGAGCATAGAATTTATCTTCCGGAGCAAGTTCTGTTGATTTTTTAAATAAATTAGCAGCAGTTTGTTTATCATCGGAAATATTTGAATAAAGGTTAGCCAGTATATTATAATCTCCTGCAGATATTGCATAATTTTTTGCTCTTTCAAGAGTTAATATAAAATTATTCTCATCTGATAATTTGTTATATAAATCTGCAATTGCAGTTAATACGTTGAATTTGTCAGAGGTAATTTTTATAAATTCCTCCAAGATTATAATTTCATTTTTAAAATCTCCAAGGACATTATATTCATTTGCTTTTTGTATATAATCGGCTTCAAAATCAATCATATATAGAGGTACATATCCCTTTTTAAGGTTCTGATACTTGTTAAGCCAGACGTTAATTAAATTTTCTCCTATAAAACCTGCGAGTCTTGCGTATTTATCTTGTTTCCAGCCTCCGATTTTTTCTCCGAGTTTGTTTAATACCTCAAATTCCCATTCCAAAAATTTTTTAAGAAGCTCTTTTTTCATAATATAGATGTTGTAACTATGTATTTTTTCTTGCGAATAAGCAGTATTTAAAGCATTTATAAAATCGGGAAAATCTTTTTCAATAACTGTTTTTAGAATATCCAAAAGAGAGGAGTTGTGTTCTTTTTTAAATTGTTCATACATTGTATAGTGAGGTTCATTATCTCTTAAGATAGGATTAACTGTATTTGCATACAAATATACAGAACAGGGTAATATAATGTCGTATTTAAAATCATATTTATTATTTGATATGGTTTTAAAAAAATCTATCGACTGTGAATATGTCATTCCATATATGGAAGGGCTGTCAATATCGGAGATGTTATTTAAATCCGGAAGCCTTCTGTAATGACAAAATCCTATATAATCATCATCAGAGGTGTCAATATAATTTTTTAAAACCCAGTAATGTCCGGTCAATTCACAGTAATAAGGATTTAAATCTGAAATATTATCTCCTTCATCATCTCTTTGGGTAAAATCTAATAATTCCTCACTGTTTTTTGCTCCTACATGGATTGGCTGAAAGACAGATGATTTATAGCAGGGAGTGTTTTTGTGGTATGAAAGGAATATTTTTAATTTTTGTTTGCCCATTTGATTATTCGCCCTTTAAAAATTCTTGTTTTAATTCTTCAACAACTTTATTAAAAGCAGATTCCCAATTGTTTTCACTGTCGCATTGGAACGGTTTTACCGAAGAATACCATTTTACATCATCTCCTGATAAATCAAACCATCTGTAATTCGGGTATTTGTTGAAGATACCATAAGTTCTTTTTCCCAGGGCTCCTGCAAGATTTAATATCACATTGTCGCTTGAAATAATTAAATCCAGTCCCGCTATAGCGTTAGCGGTATCTGTAAAATCGGAAAAATCTTTTCCTAAATCAATAATATTTCCATCCGGTACGGTTTTTAGCTGTTCTGTGCTTTCTCCGACCTGTAATGAATATAGCCGGATATTATTGCTTAATTCTGATATTTTCAAAAATTCTTTAAGATTAATATCACGACCGTTATAATTTGCTGAAACATCTCCACTGTACGCTATACCGATATTTAATTTGCTTTTATCAAATTCAACAGGGTTAATTGCTTTTAAATAAGCTTCTGTAAAAGGTATAAAATGTGTGTCTGTTCCAAGAGGATATGGGGTATCCATCAAAGGAATATGGACAAATTTTTCTTCCTTGTGTGCTTGAACGTACTCTTTTATATCGGTATATATTTCTATCCCATCAGATATGGTTTTTGATTGTCTGAAAAGGTTTTCAAGTTGCGGCTGAACTATTAAAACCGTTTTCTTTGCATATTGCTTTATAAGTGGCAAAAATCTGCCATACATTATGGAATCGCCAAATCCTTCTTCGTAATGAACAATAAGTGTTTTATTCGAAATGTCATCTGTATAATTCCATTTGTTTACCCCGTTAAGGATTCCTTTAGGATAACCTATAGGATATTCATTTAAATCAAATCTTTGTATAAAATATTTGTAGCCTTCCTGTAATCTGCCCCAGCTCATAAGATATAATCCGTAATTCAGGGAATGTCTTGGAGAGGGCATAACTTCTATTAATTTTGGGTAAAATTCTTTTACTTTTTCTGTATCATGAGCTTTTTCGTAGGCAGTCAGTAAACTCTTTATGACAGTTCCGTCATCAGGTTTTAGAGAATAGGCTTTCTTATACGCTTCTAATTGTTTTTCTTTTGAAACTATATCATCTATTTGACCGTATAAATGCCCTAAAGAGACAAAGACATTCGCTTTTGTGTTATCAATTTCTATGTATTTTTCAAAATACTCAATGGCTTTATATTGTGTATCAGTGGCACAGTAATAGTAATTTGCTATAGCGTGATACATAACTTTTTTATTCGGGGCCAGATTTTTATAAACTTCAATCAAAGGTTCTCCCAGTTTATAGTACTTAAGTTTTGATAAGGCATACCCCATTTTATAAAAATCAGTTGGCAAAAAAGTTATTATATGCATCAGGATATAATATACGATAACTGCATCAAGCCAAGCCTCTTTATTCCAGATATCATCTGCCATATTCCGAACATTTTCTTTATATTCAACTTTGTCGGAATCAGCAATTTTTTGTATGTTTTCAAAGGGAAAAACATAAGGATCCATTGTTCTTTCCGGATTATCTGTTTTATTAATTTCATCCCAAATAATATCTTCTAATTGGTTATATACTTCCTTTGGAACTTGGGATTCTATAGGAGGTATTGATATAAGTCTATGTTTTTCCATTAGCAAAGCCCTTAAACTATATCAGATTATACCATAAAACATATAATATATGTGTTTGATAGATATTAACTAAAATTTTAATATTTAGAATAAAAGGAACGGACAAGAGCTGCCCGTTCCTTTTCAATAAAGTTAAGTTGTGTTTAAGAAAAATATCTTTTCAATAATCCATCAAAACCTTTACCATGTCTTGCTTCATCTTTAGCCATTTCGTGAACTGTGTCGTGAATTGCATCATAACCCAATTCTTTAGCACGTCTTGCAATTGCTAATTTACCTTCGCAAGCACCATGTTCTGCTTCAGCACGAAGTTCAAGATTTTTCTTTGTAGAATCAGTAACAACTTCACCTAATAATTCTGCAAATTTTGCAGCGTGTTCAGCTTCTTCGAAAGCATATCTTTTATATGCTTCAGCAACTTCAGGATATCCTTCTCTTTCAGCAACTCTTGACATTGCAAGATACATACCTACTTCAGAACATTCTCCGTTAAAGTGAGCTCTTAATCCTTCCATTATTTCAGCATCATCAACAACACCGTCCCCGACCTTGTGTTCACAAGCATATACTTTTTCGCCACCTTCTACTATTTTATTGAAGGTTTTTGCTCCACAAACAGGACAAACTTCAGGTTGAGTATCGCTTTCAGTTGACCAACCACATACCGTACATACAAATTTTGCCATTTTAAATTTCCTTTCTTTTTTAAAGATAATAAGATACAAAGGTGCTAAAAACCATATATCTTAATTGTTATAGTTCTCTTTTTATCAAAGTTTTAAGAGGAAACTATATAGTTGCCTCTTTATTTATATATTTACCCCCTAGCCGATTACAGGCTGATTAAATACTCTTGTGCTTAAATCTTTATCAAGCAGCAAAAGTGCTTTTTTATCATCACCGATTAATTTCAGGGTTTGAAGTAATCCGCCTACATTTGCTTCTTCTTCTACCTGTTCTTTTAAATACCAATTTAAAAATGATATTGCCGCTCTGTCTTTTACTTCTTCTGCAACATCCATTAAAGCATTAATTCTAGATGTTACAAATTCTTCGTGGCGTAAAACATGTTCAAATACTTCAAGAGGAGTTGAACCTTCTACTTCAGGTTTATCAATTGCACCTAATTCAACTTTGCCGCCACGTTCATGAACATAATCATACATTCCCATACCGTGAGCTCTTTCTTCCTGAACCTGCACATCAAACCAGTTAACAAATCCCTGTAAATTCAATTCTTCAAAATAGGTTTTCATTGCCAAATATAAGTAGGCAGAATAAAATTCTTTATTTATTTGATCATTGAATGCGTTTTCTAATTTTTTATCTATCATAGTAACTCCCTTCATATAATATCTTCAAATTACAATTATATAATGATATAATCATGATTTCAAGCAAAATATTTGTTAGACAACCCTTACAGTTATACATTAAGTAATTAATCTGTTCTTAAACTTTATCTAAACAAAAAAAAATACCGATTTTACTATCGGCATTACTTTTATTCGAGAAATTAAATTAGGAATTTCAAGGAAACTAAAGAAAATTAAAAATTTTAGTTAGGGTTTTTATGAACTACCCCAATCAAATACTGATTTAATTGCATTTGATTTTAATGTTTTGACTGACTCAATTTCAGTATTTACTGAATTTAATTCAGTGGATAAATTTTGTATTTCTGCATCCCAATAGGTTTCTTTTTCAGATATTAAAGCTTGTTCCGCATTAAACCATGCTGTTATTTCTTCACGTTTTGAAGAATCTGTTTTTTCAACAACATAATTCATTTGTGTGAAATAATTAAGCATCGTATTACGTTTAATTGCACCTCTTGTAATATCGTCAACCATTGCTAACTGATAGGCTCCTGATTGGAAACCTGCCTGAAGTTTTGAAACATCCTGTGCTGTATCATAACTAGGGTTATCACCTATATTAACACCTTTATTTCTGTTATATTCTGCTTTTGTAACAGATTGTATTGTCATGTAGTAATTTGTAGAGCCTTTGTCTACAGCCTGATTTCTGCCTCTGAAGAAATATTTGGTCCCCTGATTACCTGTTACAGCCAAATATTGGTTTTCACTGCCATTTGCTGCAAACCAGTTTATTGCTGCACTTACATAATCAGAACCATTTGTATCAAATTCACCGTCAGTTATAGAACCACCAGAACTAGCTGTTAATGTCTTATCTGTAACGTGACCTGAAATAATAACATTATTATTACCTTTATCATAAGTATATCCGGCTCCTGTATATTTAGCACCGCAATTTTTGCCTGCATTAGTTGCTGATGTAAGAGGATCTCCATACCCTGAATACGAACAACCAGTACTTGTTGTATTATCTGCTGTAGTAGAATTTGTTGTTTCAATGGCACAACTTATACCGTTTTGTATACCTGCACTTATTATTGGTGCAAAGTAACTTACGAGAGCACCCAAATATTTAGCGTATTGTGATGTCATTACACTGACAAAACTGTTACCTAAATACATTTTACTAACATCTAAAGATCTGTTTGACGCATCTCTGATGTCGTAACAGTAACCATCTATAGGTTTTACAATTTCATCAGTCGAAACAGCTGTAGGGTCGGCATTTGCTTTTGCGGCTGCTGCTGCAGTTTTATAATAAACATTTGTATCTTTTTCAGAACGATACAGAGTTCCACCTGATTGGTACCCTCCATTCTGAATCATTACCGTTATTACATCTAAAGCTTTTTCATCACCAAGCGTACTTAATTCTTGTGCTAAAACAGCAAGCTGTGCTTGTGAGCCGCCTTTATGAGCCATTACTAAACTGCCGATTGCACTTGCAGTTTTACCCAGTACAGAACTCTGACCGCTTGCGACTCCTAAACCTATATATCTTGCAATATCCTGATCGACAACGACTTCCCCAAAGTTATTTGTTAAAATCATACGATTTTCTGATTTCATTGGTAAATTATTATCAGCACCTGTCATTAACTGCTCGTAAAATTCATCAGTGATATGACCGTTTACGGAATACCCCATCAAATAACCATATGTAACATCTTCATAACCACTTGAGGTAGCATATTTGATATTTGCATTTTGTAATCGTTGATAATATTGTTGAGCAAGCTCTGTCGATTGTCTTGTGAGCATTTGTTTACGTTTGGAATTGACCTGCATTTGCAGCTCAATATCCGCCTTTCTGGAGGTTAATGCCAGTAATCTAACTTGTGATACTGATAATCCCATTAATAAATGCTCCTTTTTTGTTCCTAATATTCTATATATCGGCTATTTTTATCTAAACTTTAGGTTTTTATGAGCATTTTTTACAATTCTTTACAATTTATTTTTTAATTTTTTATAGAAATTTTTAGAATTAAAAAAACAAGCCTTCTTAAAGAAAGCTTGCTTTTTTAAATATTTAAATATTAACTACACAAGTTCATGCACTCTGTGAAGATTTTTGTTTGCGATTTCAACCAAAGATTTTGAAACTGCAATCATGGAAATTTCTGAATCAAGCTTGTTAACACATGAACCACAGCCTATAGCACTTGCACCTGCTGCAAAAGCTAAAGAAGCAGTTGTAGGATTAATACCTGTAGCTGTCATAACAGGAATATCTACATTTCTTGTAAGCTCAATCGTATTAGAAAGAGTTAACTCTGCTCTTTCAACTAATCCTCTGACCCCTGTAGGGATTTTATCTGATGAATAATGACCTTCTGTTTGAATTAAATCAATACCTAATTCTTCAAGTTCTCTTGCCATTGAAATTTGTTCAGAAATATCAATTGAACCCGGAATTGTAACACAGAAAAATACATCTTCTTTATTAATAAGACTCAAGGTTTCACGAACTAAATCCATAACTTGATGAGCAGACATGGAAACACCATTTTTATATAATGCATCAAAGTTGCCCAATTCAATAGCATCAGCTCCTAATGCAATTGCCATAGCCAATTCTTGAGGTTTAATTGATGAAACAAAAACCGGCATATCAGTCATACTTCTAACCATAGAAATAATTTCTCTATCGGCACAAATATCAACAGCTGACGCTCCTGCTTGTTCCGCAGCTATAACAACATTTCTAACTCTGCCAGCATCAAAATTATCAATACCTGAAATAATTTTTACTGCTCTTTTTTCGCTTAACGCTTGCTTGAATGAGTCTATTCTTGACATCTAAATTCTCCTT